>Ga0207675_100000563_pt1 | contig 36307 bp, 35 predicted proteins | sample KBSSwiS42_FD_184305 | JGI IMG/M metagenome (GOLD analysis project Ga0207675, IMG submission 184305) | Switchgrass rhizosphere microbial communities from Kellogg Biological Station, Michigan, USA - KBS Switchgrass S4-2 (SPAdes) (version 2) | ecosystem: Host-associated > Plants > Roots >...
GCTGGTCCTTGTCGATCGTCGTGAAGGTGTCGGTGAAGCCGGCGACGAGGTCGGTCTTGGTCACCAGAAGGTAGATCGGGAAGCGGATGCCGAGGCCTTCGTGGAGCTCCTGCAGGCGCTGCCGCACCGTCGCCGCGTACTGGCGACGCTCGGCGAGCGTTCGCGTCAGCAGGTCGGGCACCGACACCGTGACGAGGACGCCGTTCAGCGGCTGCCGCGGCCGCGTACGCTTGAGCATCGCGAGAAAGCCGTTCCACGTCGCGCGGTCGTTCTCGCGGTCGCTGTCCTGCGTGGTGAAGCGGCCGGCGGTGTCGATCAGCACTGCCTGGTCGGTGAACCACCAGTCGCAGTTGCGCGTGCCGCCGACGCCGCGGATCGACGCGTCGTCGCCGGCGTCGGCGAGCGGGAACTTGAGCCCGGAGTGACGCAGCGCCGTCGTCTTGCCGGAGCCCGGTGCGCCGATGATCAGGTACCACGGCAGCTCGTAGAGATAACGGCCGTTGAGCTTGGCCTTCCAGCCGGCAACGACGCCGCCCGGGCCGAAGCGGGCGCGCTTGAGGGTGAGGAGCGCGCGCTCGAAGCGCTGCCGCACCGCGACCATGTCGGCGCTCTCGCGCTCCTTTTCGCCCGCGGGAGTCGCCATCAGCTGCTGGACGACGGCGGCATTGCCGCGCCGCGCCCGCCACGCGCGCCACGCAATCACGATCGCGAACACGGCGACGATCGCGCCGATCGTGATCCAGCGGGCGCGCTCGGATTCGAGCGGAGCCCATGTCGCTCCGGTCGAGCGCATCGTAAAGCCGACCAGCGGCCCGAGCCACCAGACGACGAGCGAGATCGCGAGCAGCAGCACCGCTGCCAGCACCCAGCGGTTGAAGACGAGGCCGAGCACGCTCTTGATCATTTGCCTTGCGGCCGGCTGGCGCTGGCGTCGGCGCTGCGCGCGACGAAGAGCGTGACCTCGACGCGGCGGTTGAGCGCGCGATTCGTCGCCGTGTCGTTCGCAACGACCGGCTCGGCGTCGGCGCGTCCTTCGGCGCGGATACGGTCGGGCGCGACCTTGTTCGCGACGAGCAGGTCGCGGACGTTCTTCGCGCGCTCTTCCGAGAGGTGCCAGTTCGACGGGAAGCGGGCGCTGCGCGCGATCGGCTGATTGTCGGTGTGGCCGGTGACGAGGACGTTGCCGGGAACGAGCGCGAGCGCCTCCGCGATCCTCACCATCAGCGCTTCGCGTTCGGGGACGAGCGTCGCGCTGCCGGTCGCGAACAGGCCGTCGCCACGGATCGTGACGACGCTGCGGTCGACCTCGTCGCTGACGCGCACGAGGTTGGCCTTGATGTCGGGCTGCAGGTACTGCGCGAGGCGAGGCTTGGGGGCCGGCTGCAGCGTCGGCGTCACCGGCGGTGTCAGCCGCAAGCCCTGGATCGCGCCGAACACCGGATCGGAACTCGACGCCAGCGACGAGCGCAGCACCAGATACGTGCCGCCCATCAGCAGCGCAGCGACGCACGCCGTCGCGGCCAGCGGCAGCCAGCCCATCGGCTTCGACCGGCGCACCGGATGACCTTGCCAATGCTCGGCGAGCGCCTGCGGATGGTCGCCGCGCTCCTTGCGGACGATCTGCGCGAGGCGATCGCGCACCGCGTCGAGCTGTGCGCGGCCGTTGGCGATGACGCGATAGCGGCCTTCGAAGCCGAGCGTGATGGCGGCGTAGATCAGCTCGAGGAGATCGCGGTTCTCGGCCGGCTTCTCCGCGAGTCGCGCCATCAGCTGGAAGACCTTCTCGCCGCCTTCGGTCTCGTTGTGGAACATCGCGAGCAGGCTGTGCCGCGCCCAGACGCCCGAGCCGCCCCACGGCGTGTCGGCGGCGGCCTCGTCGATCATCGTGCAGAGCACGTAGCGCGCCGCCATCACGCGCTCGGGTGCGATGCCGCGCGCAGCGGCGCGCGCGGCGAAGTCGCGGATGCCCTGCGCAAGCGACGTGCGCAGCGCACCGGGATCGGCGACCTGGCGCGTCGCACGCAGTTGCGGGACGAGCAGCAGCAGCGGATTGGCGAGCGCGACGAGCGGATTCAGGCCGACGTCGGCGATCGCCGCGTCCGGCGCGGCGGCATCGACGTTGGTCGTCTCGGCGCTGCGCGCGGCGCCGCGGCCGCGCGGGTCGGGCTTGAGAAACGTGCGGGTCTGGTCGTCGCGGTCGGCGAACGGATCATTAATGGCCGAGGGGTCCAAGCGCCGCCTCCATCCGACTCACTGCCGGATCGCCCACAGCTCGAGCTCGAGCCCGGGGAAGTCGCCGGCGACGTGCAGCGCCAGGCTGCCGTTCTTCTCGAGCTGCTTCCAGAGCTCGCCGCCGCGGTCGAGCTCGAAGTAGTGAAAGCCCGCGTGGAACGGAAGCTGCCGCGGTGCGGTCGGCAGCGAGCGGAGCGCGACACCCGGCAGCTGCAGGTTGACGAGGTCGCGCAGCCGGTCGGACGGGCCGAGCTTCGACTGCGCCGGAAAGCGCATGCGCAGCTGCTCGGCGGGCATCTGCGCGTTGACCGCGAGGACGAAGTTGGCGCTGCGCGCGAGCTCGGGGTCCGGGAAGACCGCCGTCCGCACGCCGTGGCTGCGGTCGACGAGCTCGATCTGCAGCGCATTGCGCTCGAGCACGGTCGAGAGCATCCGCCGCAGGTCGGTGATCACGGGAACGAAGGTCGCGTGCAGCTCGTCGTGGCGGTACGGCGGATATTCGTTCGCGACGCGCGCGTCGCTCGTGAACGTCGCGAGGTCGCCGGCGAGCTGCAGGCAATCGAAGTAGAGCTCGCGCGGATGCGAGCTCGGCACCAGCGCGTGCTGGCGAAAGATCGGCTCGGCGCGGTTGAGCGACTGCAACATCAGGAAGTCGGCCATTTCCGAGATGCCGTGGCTCAACTGGCCCATGCGCGCCGCGAACGCGCGCGTGCGCTGGTGAATCAGCCCGTGCAGCAGCGTCGCGTGCGCCGAGAGCTGCTGGCTCGCGTCGATCCGCGTCTGCGGCGCGATGTAGAGCGGGTCGAGCACGACCTGGTTGTCGCTGCGCCGCTCGCTGACGCGCGCGAGGCCGAGCAATGCATACCCGTCGCCGGCGTCCTTGGCGCGCACGATGCGCAGGTCGAGCGCTCCGGTCTGCACCGTCTCGGGCTCGTCGGCGGCGTTGGTGTGGTCGCGCAGCTCCTCGCTGCCGGCGCGCCAGCGGCGCAGCTCGTGCGCCTCGTCGTCGCCGAAGCCGACCTGCGTCACGCCCTCGCGCGCGAGCGGAACGGCCAGGCACGCGAGCTCGCCGCGCATGTCGGCAGGGACCTCGAACGCCATCGGTTGCGCATCGTGCGTCGGGATCGAGAACGGCGTGCCGTCGGGCAGGATCCCGCTCGCGCGCGTGATCCCGATCCTGCCGATCGCGAGCATCCCCTGGTCGAGCGCGAGCTCGAAAAATCCCCACGCGTGCGCGCCGGTGCCGCGCAGCCGCATGTCGAGCGCGTATTCGACGTGGCGGGCTTCCTGCTGAAAGTGATGCGGCAGCAGGAACATGCCCTGCGACCAGACGACCTTGCTGTGCAGGCTCACTTGCTGACCGATGCCTCGATGGCGAGCTCGCCGGCGGTGATGGTCACCTTCTGCGGCTGGTTGGGCGTGATCGGCACGACGCTGCGCCACTTGGCGTGCTCGAGGTCGCGATAGGCGCCGACGACGCCGAGAAAGCGCGTGTCGGGCGCGAGCGTCTTCGCGAACGCCTTCGATTCGCCAGGCGAGAGCGTGAACTCCTCCTTGGCGAGCATGTCGGCGGCGAGCGACGCCTGATCGCGCTGGTAGAGCGACATGAAGTCGGCGCCGTTGAACGCCGCCGCCGACTTCAGCTCGTAGACGCGAACGAGGATCGGCGACGGACGCCGGCTCGCGCTCGGGTTGACCTGCGGCGAAGCGACGACCGTGCCGGTGACCGACGCCGGCGGCGGTGGCTTGCTCGCGCAAGCGCCGAGGAGCGCCGCCGCCGCGAGCATCGCTGCGAGGTGCCGGCCGAAGATGTCCACGCGCGCGCCTCCCGTCACTGGCCGACGAGGATAGCGAGCCGCCCTGCGCGGACGGCGTGACTTAGGTAATCGGGTCGGGGTCGGGCTCGTCGTCGTCGCGCGGCTTCGCTTCGATGCCGTACGCCTCGGTCGCCCAGGCGCCGAGATCGCTCTCCTTGCAGCGCGGGCTGCAGAACGGCCGATTCGGGTTCGACGCCGCGTAGACCGCGTCGCCGCCGCACGCCGGGCAGCGCACGATGCGCGGCCGCAGCGGCGCTTCGGTCATGCGCACAGCGTCAGCTCGAAGCTGCTGTCCTCCTCGCTCGCGCGCAGCCGCCCGTCCGGCTCCTGGCGCATGAGGCGGACCAGGACCATCAAACGATGGCCGCTGATCTCGGGGACGAGCTCGAGCGCCTTTTCGAGGCGGACGCGGATCAGGCGATAAAGTCGCCCCGCGGGCAGGCTCTGCGAATACTGGCCGCCGTGAGCAACGACCAGCTGCGGCGCTCCGGAGTCGCGCAGCACGCCGAGCAGCACCTGCAACGCTTCGGCGAGCGGCAACAGCGAGCTCACCCACTGATGGAGGTCGGCGCGGCGGCGGCGCGCGTCGAGCTGCTGCCAGGCGTAGTAGGCCGGCAGGTCGAACTCGCAGGTGCCGCCCGGGATGCTGATCCGGCTGCGGATGCCCATCAGCCACTCGTTGGCGGTCAGCGTCGCGCCGGCCTTGCCGGCGACCTGGTTGAGGTGGGCGAACGCCTTGTCGATGCGATCGAGGACGCCCTCGAGCGTCGCCTGCGAGATCGACGGGTTGCCGCGGTAGGCGAGGAACTGCTGGCGGTGCTTCTCGAGCTCCTTCAGCAGGTCGGACTTGAGGTCGGCCCGCGAGCCGACATCCATGATCTCGAAGATCGTCGCCAGCGCGTGGTGGTGGTCGACCGCGGCGTCGCGCTCGATCAGCTGGCCGAGCCGGTCGAACAGATGCTCGAGGCGGAGCATCGTGCGGATGCTCTCGTTGAACGGGTACTCGTAGACGATCAAGGGGAGGAGGGCTCGGCGCCGCGGTGAGGCAGCGTCGTCGTGGGAGCGGTCGCGGCGCGGATTGTTTCATAGCGAAACGACCCGCCGGGCGCTCTGCCCTCAAGCCCCTCCGGCGACCGCGATCGACCAGAGCCGGTGGACCTCGTCGGCGAGATCGACCAGCGAGATGCCGACGTTGTGGATCACCGCGTCGGCGCCGGCGCGTCGCTCGCTTCGCGTCGCCTGCTGCGCGATGACGGCGCGCGCGGCGTCCTCGCTCCAGCCCGGCCGTGCGGCGACACGCGCGACCTGCAGCGCCTCGTCGCAGTCGACGACCCAGACCGCGTCGACACGACTGCGCCAGCGACCCGACTCGATGAGGAGAGGGACGTCGAAGACGAGCGCCGGCGCGTCGGCGGAAGCGGCGTTCGCCTGTCGCTCGGCCTCGGCGCCGATCAGCGGGTGGAGGATCGCCTCGAGGCGGCTGCGCGCGCCGGGGTCCTCGAATGCGGCGAGGCGCATCCGCGGGCGATCGAGGCTGCCGTCGGCGGCGATGGATTCGGCGCCGAAGGCGTCGCGGATCGCCGGGATCGCCGCGCCGCCGGCGAGCGTCAGGCGGCGCGCGATGAGGTCGGTGTCGATCAGCGTCGCGCCGATGCTCGCGAGCATCGCACCGACCGTGCTCTTGCCGCTGCCGATCCCACCGGTGAGGCCGAACCGCGGGGAAGACATGTCGCGACGGTCAGTGCGGCCAGCGCATCCAGCCGAGCACGCGATCGGCGCCAGCGAAGGCGACGACGAGGCCGGCGCCGACGAGGAACGGCCCGAACGGAACGTAGCGGCCCTCGCGCAGCTGCGCCGACATCTTCATGACGATTCCGACGATCGCGCCGATCACCGAGGCGCCGAGCAGGATCGGCAGGATCATCTTCCAGCCGAGCCAGGCGCCGAGCGCAGCGAGCAGCTTGAAGTCGCCGAAGCCCATCCCTTCCTTGCCGGTCGCGAGCTTGAAGACCCAGTAGATCGACCACAACGACAAGTAGCCCGCGATGGCGCCCCAGACCGCGTCGATGAGCGGGATCGTCCAGCCGAGCGCCGCGCTCGCGATGCCGACCCAGAGCAGCGGCAGCGTGAGGTTGTCGGGCAAGAGCGTCGTGTCCCAGTCGATGCCGGCCAGCGCCACGAGCGCGGCGCAAAAGCCGCACCAGAGCAACGCGACGGGCTGCGCGCCGTGCTGCCACGCGGCGAAGGCGAAGAGGGCAGCCGTCGCGAGCTCGATGAGCGGATAGCGTGCCGAGATCGGCGTCTTGCATGCCGAGCAGCGGCCGCGCAGCCACAGCCAGCTCGCGACCGGGATGTTCTCGTGCCAGGTGATCTGGTGGCCGCACGACGGGCAGCGCGAACGCGGCGTCGAGAGCGTGATCGCCGGCGTCTTTTCTTCGTGGGCGACGCCGAGCAGGTCAGCGCTTTCCATCCGCCAGCCGCGCTCGAGCATCAGCGGCAGCCGGTGGATGACGACGTTCAGGAAGCTGCCGATGCAGAGGCCGAGGAGGCCGAGAGCGAAGGGCGAGAGGAGGACTTCGCTGACGGGCACGACCCTAGACGACCTGGCCCAGCTTGAAGATCGGCAGGTACATCGAGACGACGATGCCGCCGATGAGCGTTCCGAGGATGACGATGATGAACGGCTCCATCAGGCTCGACAGGCCCTTCACCGCTTCGTCGACCTCGTCCTCGTAGAACTCGGCGGCCTTGCCGAGCATCGCGTCGAGCGAGCCCGACTCCTCGCCGATGGCGCACATCTGCAGCACCATCACGGGGAAGATGCCGGTCGCCTGCATCGAGGTCGTGAGCGCCGAGCCGGTCGAGACGTCCTTCTGGATCTTCTCGGTTGCTTCGGCGAAGACCGCGTTGCCCGAGGCGCCGCCGACCGAGTCGAGCGCTTCGACGAGCGGGACGCCGGCGGCGAACATCGTCGACAAGGTGCGGGTCCAGCGCGCGATCGACGACTTGTTGACGAGGTCGCCGAAGACCGGGATGCGCAGCAGCAGCCGGTCCATGAACTTCTGCATCTTCACCGACCGCCGCCACGACTGCATGAAGAAGTAGATGCCGCCGCCGAGGATCGAGAAGATCAGGTACCAGTAGGTGGTGAAGAACTTCGACATCGCGATGACCACCAGCGTCGGCGCCGGCAGGTCGGCGCCGAAGGACTTGAAGACGTCCTCGAACGCCGGGATGACGAAGATCATGATGACCGTCAGGACGATGAACGCGACCACGAGCACGGCGACCGGATAGATCAGCGCCGACTTGATCTTGTTCTTGATCGCCATCGTCTTTTCCTGGTAGACGGCAAGACGATCGAGCAGCGTCTCCAGGATACCGCCCGCCTCGCCGGCCTCGACGAGGTTGCAGTAGAGGGCGTCGAAGTAGAGCGGGTGCTTGCGGAACGCCGCCGAGAGGCTCGTGCCGGTCTCGACGTCGCTACGGATGTCGGTGAGAAGGCGAGTCAGCTTCGGGTTCGTGCTGCCGCGGGCGACGATGTCGAACGCCTGGATCAGCGGGACGCCCGCGCGCATCATCGTCGAGAGCTGGCGGGTGAAGACGGCGATGTCCTTCTGCTTGATCGCCTTGCCGCCGCTCATGCGGCGCTTCTTCACCTTGCTGACCATCACCCCCTGGCGGCGCAGGCTCGCGCTCACCATCGCCTCGCCGCCGGCGCGCATCTCGCCGCGGACGGGCTTGCCGTTCTTGTCCTTGCCTTCCCACTCGAAGACGATGTCCTTGAGGCGACCCTTTGCTGCGACTGCTGCCGTTGCCATACGTCTTCGAGGTCGGGACCCCGCCTTTTCGCTGTCTCGTTACTCGTTGGTGACCGAGATCACTTCTTCCAGTGTCGTCATCCCGCCGCGAACCTTGATCAGGCCCGACTGCCGCAGGTCGCGAACACCTTCACGACTCGCCTGTTCGGCGATCTGCATCGACGTTCCCGCGGCGAGGATGATCTTCTGAATGTCCTCGGTGATCGGCATGACCTGGTAAATGCCGACGCGGCCCTTGTAACCGTTGTTGCACGACGAACAGCCGACGGCGCGGAACGGCTTCCAGTTGCCGTCGAGATCCTCGGCCTTGAAGCCCGCCTTGAGCAACGCGTCCCGAGGATAGTCGGCCGGGGCCTTGCAGTTCTCGCAGAGCTTCCTCGCCAGCCGCTGAGCCGTGATCAGCAGCACACTCGCGGCGATGTTGAACGACGCCACACCCATGTTGGCGAGGCGCGTCAGCGTCGTCGGCGCGTCGTTGGTGTGCAGCGTCGACATCACCATGTGGCCGGTCTGCGCTGCCTTCAGCGCGATGTCGGCGGTCTCGAGGTCGCGGATCTCGCCGACCATGATGATGTCCGGGTCCTGGCGCAGGAACGACTTCAGCGCGACCGCGAAGGTCAGGCCGGCCTTGTCGTTGACGTTGACCTGGTTGACGCCGGGCAGGTTGATTTCCGCCGGATCCTCGACCGTGGCGATGTTGACGCCGGGCTGGTTGAGGATGTTCAGGCACGTGTAGAGCGAGACCGTCTTGCCGCTGCCGGTCGGGCCGGTGACGAGGACCATGCCGTACGGCCGCTGGATCGCCTTCAGCAGACGATCCTTCTCGATCTTCTCGTAGCCGAGCGCCTCGATGCCGACCTTGGCGCTCGACGGGTCGAGGATCCGGACCACGATCTTCTCGCCGAACAGCGTCGGCAGCGTCGAGACCCGGAAGTCGATCGCCTTGTTGCCGAACTTCAGCTTCATGCGGCCGTCCTGCGGCACGCGCTTCTCGGCAATGTCGAGCCGGGAGATGACCTTGATCCGCGCCGACAGCTTGTCCTTGATCGCCAGCGGCGGCTGCGTGATCTCGCGCAGCTCGCCGTCGACGCGAAAGCGCACGCGATAGTGGTACTCGTAGGGCTCGAAGTGCAGGTCCGACGCGCGCATGTTGATCGCGTCGATCAGCATCTTCTGCAGGAAGCGGACGACCGGGGCGTCCTCGACGTCGCTCGTCTCGGCGGCTTCTTCGGGCTTGCTGGTGACGTCGTCGGTGACGTCGAACTCGAAGTCGCCCGACGCGAGCGACTCGACCGTCTCGTTCGCGCTCGCGCCCGCCGCCTCGAGGAGCTTCAGCAGCTTGTCGTGCTCGACGATGACCCACTCGGGCGTCAGCTGCGTCGCGAACTTGATGCGCTCGGCGGCCTCCTGGTCGGTCGGGTCGGCGCCGCCGATGAACAGCCGATTGCCGCGCTTGCCGAGAACGACGACCTGGTACTGCGCCGCGAGCTTGGTCTCGATGACGTGGCGCGGCAGCCTGGTCGGGTCGATCGCGCTCAGGTCGAGCAGCGGCAGCGCGAGCGACGACGACAGCGTGTGCGCGAGGTCGGCCGGCGTGACCGAGCCGGCGGAGATCACCGACGCGACGAAGCTGGTCCGCTTGTCCCGCGAGCTGCGGACGAGCTCCTCGGCCGTCTTCGGGTTCAGCTTGCCGGCGTGGACGAGCACCCTGGCGACGCCGGAAAGCGCGGAATGGGGTGCCTCGGCAAGCGTGTCCAACGTGGGGATGCCCGATCAATGACGGAGGAAGCGGAAGATCATCGCCGATTCGCCCGGCGCTTGTAAACGCCGCGACCCGAGGGGTGCGTCAAGAATTCACGGGGCTTTCGAGGGCACGACGGAAGTGGCGCCCGAGGTGGATGGTCGGGGTGAGAGGATTCGAACCTCCGGCCTCTACGTCCCGAACGTAGCGCTCTACCAGGCTAAGCTACACCCCGATGCCTCGTCCGCGGCGTTGTCCGAGGGTTCGCTGCGGCGACCAACGCGCTGCAGCAGCCGGGTCAGGACGAACGCTCGACGGATCGAACCGACAAGTCTAGCAGAGCGTCGCGATACGACGTCGCGGGGAGGACCTCGAGCGATGCACGCGCCTTGTCGGCCTCGGCACGCGCCGCCTCGCGCGTCGCCGCGATTGCACCCGTCGAGCGAACGATGCGCACGATGTCCGCGAGCCGTGCGACCTCGCCGTGCTCGATCGCGTGGCGGACGATCGCGCGCTCGTCGGCGGTGCCGCGCTCCATCGCGATCAGGAGCGGCAGCGTGGGCTTGCCTTCGCGCAGGTCATTGCCGACGTTCTTGCCGAGCTGCTCGGTCGCGCCTTCGTAGTCGAGCAGATCGTCGACGAGCTGGAACGCGGTGCCGAGCGAGCGTCCGTAGTCGGCGCAGGCCTCCTCGGTCGCGCTGTCGGCGTCAGCGAGCACTGCGCCGAGTCGAGCGCTCGCCTCGAACAGCTTCGCGGTCTTGAAGCGGATCACCTGAAGGTAGTCCTCGACGGCGACGTCGGGGTCGTGCATGTTCATCAGCTGCAGCACTTCGCCCTCGGCGATGACGTTGGTTGCGTCGGCGAGAACGTCGAGCACGCGCATGCGGTTCACCGAGACCATCATCTGGAAGGCGCGCGAGTACACGAAGTCGCCGACCAAAACGCTCGCGGCGTTGCCGAACATCGCGTTGGCGGTCCGACGTCCGCGCCTGAGCGCCGACTCGTCGACGACGTCGTCGTGCAGCAGCGTCGCCGTGTGGATGAACTCGACCGTCGCGGCGAGCTCGAAGCGCTCGCGGCCCTTGAAGCCGAGCGCTCCCGAGAAGAGGAGGACGAGCAGCGGCCGGATGCGCTTGCCGCCGGCGCTGATGATGTAGTGCGCGATCTGGTCGATCAGCGCGACCTTGGAGGCGAGCCGGCGCTGGATGACCGCGTCGACCTCCCGCATCTCCTCGGCCGTCGGCGCGACAGTTGCGGCGTGGGAGACCGCAGGCGCGGTCCGCGGCTGGGGCACGAGAAGGCGCGTCAAGCGGACGATTATAGAAAGGCGGCCCGATCGGCACCGCGGCGTGGGCGTCGCGGCGCCCCCCGGCGCGCTGACAGGGCGGGACTGCTGGCTCGGCCGCGGGCCTCCGTGGTATACTTACAAGCTTTTCGTCCTCCCGCCAACGCGAGTGGGAGCGGCGCCGGCCGAAACGAGTCTTCGGCTGCTGCGCGGCAGGCGCAGCCCAACGAAGGAATCACGATGTACGCCGTCATCAAGACCGGTGGCAAGCAATACCGGGTCGCCGCCGGGGACACGATCAAGGTCGAACGGCTCGCTGCAGAGGTGGGCCACGACGTCAAGCTCGACCAGATCGTTGCGATCGGCAACGGCGCCGACCTCGTCGTCGGCGCACCGCTCGTTGCCGGCGCCAGCGTCGTCGCGAGCGTCGTCGGGCACGGCCGCCATCCCAAGGTCCGCATTTTCAAGATGCACAAGCGCAAGCACTACCGCAAGAGCCAGGGCCACCGCCAGTCGTTCACTGAGATCAAGATCAGCGCGGTCAATCCCGCCTGAGCGAACCAGTTCCAGGAGTCAGAGATGGCACAGAAGAAGGGCGGCGGCTCGACGCGCAACGGCCGCGACTCGCAGCCGAAGATGCTCGGCGTCAAGGTGTTCGGCGGCCAGACGGTGTCGGCCGGCGCGATCATCGTGCGCCAGCGCGGCACCAAGTTCCACGCCGGCAAGAACGTCGGTGTCGGCCGCGACCACACCCTGTTCGCGCTCGTCGACGGCCAGGTCAGCTACGCCGTGAGAGGCCCGCGCAGCCGCCAGACGGTCGAGGTCGAGGGCAGCTGACGCGCCTCGCGCCCCGAACCAAGGCCCCGCACGACGGGGCTTTTCTTCGTCGATGCCGGCATTGACGCTGAACTACCATGAACATTCACTCGCGGAGGAAGTCATGAGCTGGAGCGGCATCATCCTCGTCCTCGTCGGCGCCCTGCTTCTGGCCAACAACTTCGACCTGTTGCCGGTCGGCTGGCTGCGCCAGTGGTGGCCGGTGCTGCTGATCGCGATCGGCCTGATCACGATCGTGCGGCCGCAGCTCGGCGGTCGCAAGCCAAATGCCGGCGACGAGCGTTCACGCGAGGTCGATCGACGGCCATGAAGTTCGTCGACGAAGCGACCATCGAGGTCGCTGCCGGCAACGGCGGCAACGGTTGCCTGAGCTTTCGGCGCGAGAAGTTCATCCCGTTCGGCGGCCCGAACGGCGGCGACGGCGGCCGCGGCGGCAGCGTCTGGGCGCTCGCCGACCGCAACCTCAACACGCTGATCGACTTCCGCTACGCGCGCAGGCACGAGGCGAGGAACGGCGAGCACGGGCGCGGCTCCGACCAGTACGGTGCCGCCGCCGCCGACATCGTCCTGCGCATGCCCGTCGGCACGATCATCAGCGACGCCGACACCGGCGAGCGGATCGTCGAGCTGCTCGAGCACGACCAGAAGGTGCTCCTCGCCAAGGGCGGCGACGGCGGTTTCGGCAACCTTCACTTCAAGAGCAGCACCAACCGCGCACCGCGGCAGAAGACTCCGGGCTGGCCCGGCGAGCATCGACGACTGCAGCTCGAGCTGCGCGTTCTCGCCGACGTCGGCCTGCTCGGCATGCCGAACGCCGGCAAGTCGACGTTGATCGCGGCGATCTCGAACGCCAAGCCGAAAATCGCCGACTATCCGTTCACGACGCTGCATCCCCAGCTCGGCGTCGTTCGCGTCGCCGCCGAGCAGAGCTTCGTCGTCGCCGACATTCCCGGGCTGATCGAGGGCGCCGCCGAGGGCGCGGGCCTCGGCCATCAGTTCCTGCGCCATCTGCGACGCACGCGGTTGCTGCTGCACCTCGTGGACTTCGCGCCGTTCGACGGCGCCGATCCGGTCGAGCAGGTGCGCGCGATCGCCACCGAGCTCGAGAAGTACGACGCCGAGCTCGCCGCCAAGCCGCGCTGGCTGGTGCTCAACAAGATCGACATCGTTCCCAACGCCGAGCGCGCCGCGGCGGTGAAGTCGTTCGTGCGCCGGCTGCGCTGGAAGGGACCGGTGTTCGCGGTCTCCGCGTTGACGCGCGAAGGCTGCGACGCCCTCGTCCGCGCGGTCTATGAGCACGTCGCGGCGGCGGCCCATCCGGCGGCCGCCGAGCCCGACCCGCGCTTCGATCGCGTCGACGCCGGCTGAGCGATGGCCGATCTCTTCAGCGGCGCCCGCCGCATCGTCGTCAAGGTCGGCTCGAGCCTCGTCACCGACGAAGGGCGTGGCATCGATGCCGTCGCGGTCGGCGATTGGTGCCGGCAGATGGCCGAGCTCGTCCGCTCCGGCCGCGAGCTGGTGATGGTCTCGAGCGGCGCGATCGTCGAAGGGATGAAGCGGCTAGGCTGGTCGGCGCGACCGCGCGGCGTCCACGAGCTGCAGGCCGCCGCCGCCGTCGGCCAGATGGGACTCGCGCAGATCTACGAATCGGCGCTGCGCACGCACGGCATCGGCAGCGCGCAGGTGCTTCTCACCCATGCCGACCTCGCCGACCGCGAGCGCTACCTGAACGCGCGCTCGACGCTCCTCACCCTGCTCGGCCTCGGCGTCGTTCCGGTGATCAACGAGAACGACACCGTCGTCAACGACGAGATCAAGTTCGGCGACAACGACACGCTCGGCGCGCTCGTCACCAACCTGCTCGATGCCGACGTGCTCGTCATCCTCACCGACCAGCAGGGACTCTTCTCCGCCGACCCGCGCCGCGATCCGGCCGCGCGGCTGATCGAAAGCGGCGAAGCGGGCGACCCCGCGTTCGAGCAGATGGCCGGAGGCGCCGGCTCGACCCTCGGCCGCGGCGGCATGCTGACCAAAGTGCTCGCCGCCAAGCGCGCGGCGCGCTGCGGCGCCAGCACCGTCATTGCGTCGGGCCGCGAGCGCGACGTGCTGCTGCGTCTGGCTGCGGGCGAGCGGATCGGCACTGCGCTCGTCGCGACGACCGCCAAGGTGGCAGCGCGCAAACAGTGGATGAGCGATCAGCTGCAGCTGCGCGGCGCGGTCGTCGTCGACGACGGCGCGGCGACGAAGCTGCGCCACGGCGGCAAGAGCCTGCTGCCGATCGGGGTCGTCACCGTCGAGGGCGACTTCCACCGCGGCGACGTCATCGCCGTGCGCCGAGCGAGCGGCGAAGAGATCGGCCGGGGCCTCAGCAACTACGGCAGCGCCGAGGCGAGGCTGATCGCAAGGAAGCCGTCGTCCGAGATCGGGCGCCTGCTCGGCTTCGCCGGCGAGCCCGAGCTGATCCACCGCGACAACCTCGTGCTCGCCTGAGGCGAGCACGCGTCAGGCCGGCTCTTTCGGCAACGCGCGAACGACGATCTGCGCGGGCGCAGCGGCCTCGATCGGCTCCGGCAGCGGGTCGCTTCGGCGCGCGTGGCCGTTGCCGTCGTCGCGATGGTGCGGGCGCAGCCCCGAGCGCAGGTAGCGGTTGTGCTGCGCGCCGCGCGGCAGGAAGCGCGCGAGCTCGGTGAGCGCCATCTGGTAGACGTCGCGCTTGAACTCGATCACGACGTCGAGCGGGATCCAGTAGTCGTTCCAGCGCCAGGCGTCGAACTCGGGGTGGTCGGTGGCGCGCAGGTTCATGTCGCAGTCGCGACCGAGCAGCTGCAGCAGGAACCAGATCTGCTTTTGGCCCTTGTAGTGGCCGCGCGCGTCGCGACGGATGAAGTGCGTCGGCACCTCGTAGCGCAGCCAGTCGCGCGTTCGCGCGACGACGCGCACATGGTTCGGATGGAGCCCCACTTCCTCGTGGAGCTCGCGGTACATCGCCTGCTCAGGCGTTTCGCCGTGGTTGATGCCCCCTTGCGGGAACTGCCAGGAGTGGGTCCTGATCCTCTTGCCCCAGAACACCTGGTTCTTCGAATTGAGCAGGATGATGCCGACGTTGGGCCTGAACCCATCACGGTCGAGCATAATCAACCTCGATTCTTGCGTTGATCGGATTATTGCACCGGCATGACGCGAGTCAAACTCCTCGCGCCCATCGGCCGACCGGCGCCCGCATCGCTTCCGGCGGCCTGCGCGCGACCAGCGCTAACGCAACGCCGATGAAAGCCAGCCAGTTCTTCGTCTCGACGCTCAAGGAAGCACCGGCCGACGCCGAGGTCGTGAGCCACCAGCTCATGGTGCGCGCCGGCTTCATCAAGCGACTGTCCGCAGGCATCTACACCTACATGCCGATGGGCCTGCGTGTCATCCGCAAGATCGAGGAGATCGTGCGCCAGGAGATGAACCGCGCCGGCGCCGTCGAGCTGCTGATGCCGGTCGTGCAGCCGGCCGAGCTCTGGCAGGAGTCGGGCCGGTTCCAGAAGTACGGCCCCGAGCTGATGCGCGTCAAGGACCGCCACGACCGTGACTTCGTCATCCAGCCGACGAGCGAGGAAGTCATCACGGACATCGCCCGCCAGGAGCTGCGCAGCTATCGCGCGCTGCCGCGGAATTTCTACCATATCCAGACCAAGTTCCGCGACGAGCGCCGGCCGCGATTCGGCGTCATGCGAGGGCGCGAGTTCACGATGAAGGACGCGTACTCGTTCGACCGCGACCTCGACGCGGCCCGCGTCAGCTACGACCAGATGTACGCCGCGTACGTCCGCATCTTCGAGCGCATGGGGCTCGTCTTTCGCGCCGTCGCCGCCGACAACGGCACGATCGGCGGCATCCGCTCGCACGAGTTCCAGGTGATCGCCGACACCGGCGAGGACGCGATCGTCTACAGCCCCGACTCCGATTACGCGGCCAACATCGAGCTCGCCGAGGCGGTCGCGCCGGCAGCGCCACGCGCCGCGCCGACCGAGCCGCTCGTGAAGACGCCGACGCCGGGCAAGAGCACGTGCGAGGACGTCGCCGAGCTGCTCGGCATTGCGCTCGCGCGCACCGTGAAGTCGATCGTTCTCGCGACCGATCCGCCGGCCGACGCGCCATCGCGCGAGGCGACGATCTGGCTGCTGCTCGTGCGCGGCGACCATTCGCTCAACGAGATCAAGGCAGGCAAGCTCGCCGGGCTCGATCGCGGCTTTCGCTTCGCAACCGGTGCCGAGATCGAGTCGACGTTCGGCTGCGTTCCCGGCTACCTCGGCCCGATCGAGCCGCGCCGCCCGGTGCGCGTCGTCGCCGACCGCACCGTCGCGGCGATGAGCGACTTCGTCTCCGGTGCGAATGCCGAAGACTTCCACTACACCGGCGTCAACTGGGGTCGCGACTTGCCCGAGCCCGACCTCGTCGCCGACATCCGCAACGCCGTCGCCGGCGATCCGTCGCCGGACGGCAAGGGCGTGCTCGCGATCCAGCGCGGCATCGAGGTCGGCCACGTCTTCCTGCTCGGCTCGTACTACAGCAAGAGCATGGACGCGACGTTCCTCGACGAGAAGGGCCAGCCGCAGCTCCTGCAGATGGGCTGCTACGGCATCGGCATCACCCGCATCGTCGGCGCCGCGATCGAGCAGAACAACGACGAGCGCGGCATCGTCTGGCCGCGGGCGATCGCGCCGTTCGAGCTGGTCGTCTGTCCGATCGGCTACGACCGCTCCGATGCCGTCCGCGACGCCGCCGACCGGCTTTACGCGGAGCTCGTCGACGCCGGCATCGACGCCATCCTCGACGACCGCGGCGAGCGTCCCGGCGCGATGTTCGCCGACTGGGAGCTGATCGGCGTGCCGACCCGCGTCGTGCTCTCCGATCGCGGCCTGAAGGCGGGAACGGTCGAGGTCCAGGGCCGGCGCGATGCGGCGCCGGCGACCGTCCCGGTCGCCGAAGCGCTTGCCTTCGTGAAGGGCAAGCTCGCGGCATGACGGAGGCACTCTCCCCGTGCGGGAGAGGACGCCGCGCGCTCGTCGCGGCGACGGTCGCGGCGCCGTTCGTCGCGACGTGGCCGCGCGCAGCGTTCGCCGGTGCACAAGTCGAGGAGCCGCTCGCCGACGCCGTTCGCAGCGCGCTCGCCGCCGCGATCGCCGACGCCGCGCCGCCGAAGCCGACGTTCACCGACTTCTACCAGCGGCTCGCGTATCTGCGCTGGCTCGGCGCGATGAGCGATCGCCTGCGCCGCCAGAAGACCGAGCTCGTCACCCGGGTCGAATTCCTGCAGACGCTCTGGTACGAGAGCAAGCGTGCCGGGCTCGAGCCGGCGCTGCTGCTCGGCCTCGTGCAGGTCGAGAGCAACTTTCGCAAGTACGCGATCTCGATCGCGGGCGCGCGCGGCTACACGCAGGTGATGCCGTTTTGGGCGCGCACGATCGGCGACGGCGATGCCGGCCGGCTCTTTCACATGCAGACCAACCTGCGCTTCGGCAGCGTCATCCTGCGCCACTACCTCGAGCGCGAGCGCGGCGACCTGTTCCTCGCGCTCGGCCGCTACAACGGCAGCCGCGGTCGATCCGAATATCCGAACGCGGTGTTCGCCGCGCGCCGGCTCTGGGAGCACGACCCAGCCGTCGACGCGCGCGACTAGCGCGAAGCGCTCACAGGCCCGGCCAGGGCTTCGGCTCCGCGCCCTCGACGCCGAGCAGCGCAAGAACGCGCTCGGTCGTGTCGGCGACCATCTCTTCGATCGTCGTCGGCCGGTGATAGAAGGCCGGCAGCGGCGGAAACACGATCGCGCCCATCTCGGTGACGCTCGTCATGTTGCGCAGATGGGCGAGGTTGAGCGGCGTCTCGCGCACCATCAGGACGAGCTTGCGGCGCTCCTTCAGGGCGACATCGGCGGCGCGCGTGAGCAGGTTGTCCGAGAGGCCGTTCGCGATCGCCGCGAGCGACTTCATCGAGCAGGGCACGATCACCGTCGCGTCGGCGGCGAACGATCCGCTCGCGATCGCGGCGCCGACGTCGGCGGGCTTGTACGCGACGTCGGCGAGCGCCTCGAGCGCGTTGCGGTTGAGGCCGAGCTCGTGGTGGACGTTGAGCAGCCCCGCCGAGGTCGCGACGAGATGGATCTCGCGGCCGGCGCGGCGCAGCCGCTCGAGGAGGCGGACGGCGTAGATCGCGCCCGAAGCTCCGGTCACGCCGACGACGACGCGACGGGAGCTTGCGGCCACGGTCAGGCGGCGACGCCGAGGGTCTGCTGCAGCTCGCCCGCCTGGTACATCTCGGTCATGATGTCCGAGCCGCCGACGAACTCGCCGTTGACGTAGAGCTGGGGAATTGTCGGCCAGTCGGAGTACGACTTGATGCCCTGGCGGATCTCTTCGTCCTCGAGGACGTTGACCGTCTTGAGATCGCCGACCCCGCACGCCTTGAGGATCTGGATCGCGCGACCCGAGAACCCGCACATCGGAAACTGCGGCGTGCCCTTCATGAACAGGACGACGCGATGGTTCTTGACGATGTCGTCGATGCGCTGATGAACGTCGCTCATGGTGCGAGTCGCCTGATGCTGCAGATCAGGGGACTTTACAGGGAATCGCGACGTCGACCGGATCAGAAGGAATAGGAGACGCCGAGCTGCACGACGGGCGCGAGCCGCATGTCGCGGATCACGTCGTCGAGGCTTTGCGAGCCGCCGAAGACGCGACCGAAACGCACCACGCTGCCCGGGCTCTGGGAGACGACTCCGAGGTCGGCGCTGAAGCTCCAGCCGCTCTTGCCGGCGAGGTTGCTGTAGCCGATGCCGATGTACGGCACGGTCGAGCTGTCGACCGACGCGTCGGTCGCCGCGAGGCTGCTCGCGGAGGCGCCGAAGAGGCGCCGGTTGCTCGCGTAGAGACCGCCCGAGGTCGGCGTCGTCGAGCCGCCGAGCAACGGGCTGCGCGCGCCGATCAGCAAGCCGCTGGTGGCGCGAAATCCGGCCGCCGCCGTGCCCGCTGCCGCGGGCTTGGCACCGCCGAGATAGACGTCGCCGAGGAGGCCGAGGCTGCCGCCGATCTGCAGACCGCTGCGTTCGGTCGGAGCGAAGTCGGCACGCCAGCCGGGCGCACCGGGAGCGAGCGCGATCCGGCTCTGGAAGCCCGCCCAGGCGAAGCGATCGGCGTTGGGGGACAGGCCGTCACCGTCGGCGCGCGCCTCGACCGTGGCGAGCGCCGCAGCGACTGCGACACAGATCCAAGGCACTGGGCGCATGGGAAAACTCCTCGACCACCAGAGGTGCATCGGGCCGCTTGCGCGACGGGAAATCATGGTACGACTGCGTGCCGAAAAAAGCTGTAGCTGCAGCGCTGCACTTGCTCCGGAGCAACACACGCTCGCGTCTTTTTCACGGGCAAGAACCGCCGATGCGACCGGCGGTGAAGGTTGTGACCGGCGGTCAGGCGGCGCCGCGGAGCCGACCGGCGGTCGCGCGTTCGAGGCCGGCGAGGTCGCGCCTCGTTTCGACGTCGACGAGGCCGGCTTCGGCGAGCAGCCGGCGGGTCGCGGCACCTTGGTCGAAGCCGTGCTCGACGACGAGCCAGCCTCCCGTGAACAGGTGGTGCGGCGCGCCGTCGGCGATCGCGCGCAGGGCGTCGAGGCCGTCGCCGCCCGGGGTGAGCGCGACGAGCGGCTCGTGGCGCAGCTCGGCGAGGTGCGGATCGCCGGCGGCGACGTAGGGTGGGTTGGCAACGGCGACGTCGAAGCGGCGCTCCGCGACCGCACCCCACCAAGACCCTTCGACGAGCTCGATCGCGAGCCCGCTTCGACCGGCGTTGCGGCGGGCGACGGCGAGCGCCTTGGCGCTGGCGTCGGTCGCGGTCACCTGCGCGGCGGGACGCAGGCGCTTGAGGGCCAACGCGATCGCACCGCTCCCGGTGCCGAGGTCGACCACGGCGGGCGCCGACGCGCTGTCGATCAGCTCGGCCGCCCAATCGACGACGAGCTCGGTCTCGGGACGCGGCACGAGGACGTCGGCGTTGATCTCGAGGACGAGGCCGTGGAACTCCTTCTCGCCGAGCAGGTACGCGAGCGGCTCGCCGGCGGCGCGGCGCGCGAGCCAGGCCGACCAGCGCGCGTCTTCCTCGGGAGCGAGGCGGCGGTCGTCGCCGGCGATCAGCGCCGTCCGCGTCGTCGCCAGCGCGCGGGCGAGCAGCAGCTGCGCGTCGAGGAGGGCGATGCCGCGGGCGCGCGCGTCGGCGAGCGCGCCGCCAACGGTGGTCACGACGCGCCGCTCTCGAGCGCCGCCAGCTGCTCGGCCGCCTGCGCCGCCTGCAGCGCGGCGATCAGCTCGTCGAGGTCGCCGTCGAGGATCGCCTGTAGCCGGTAGAGCGTCAGCCCGATGCGGTGGTCGGTGACGCGGCCCTGCGCGAAGTTGTACGTGCGGATGCGGTCGCTGCGGTCGCCGCTGCCGACCAGGCCCTTGCGCGTCGCCGCTTCCTTCGCGGTCCGCTCGGAGCGCTCCTTGTCGCGCAGCCGCGCCGTCAGCACCGCGAGCGCGCGCGCCTTGTTGCGGTGCTGCGAGCGCTCGTCCTGGCATTCGGCGACGATTCCCGTCGGCAGGTGGGTGATGCGGATCGCGCTGTCGGTCTTGTTGACGTGCTGGCCGCCGGCGCCGCTGGCGCGGAAGGTGTCGATCCGCAGCTCGCTCGGGTCGAGCGTGATCTCCTCGGCCTCGTCGGGCTCGGGCAGGACGGCGATCGTGCACGCGCTGGTGTGGATGCGACCCTGCGTCTCGGTCGCCGGCACGCGCTGCACGCGGTGGCCGCCCGATTCGAACTTCAGCGCCGCGTAGACGAGATCGCCTTCGATGCGGACGACGAGCTCCTTGTAGCCGCCGAGATCGCTCGCGCTCTCGGAAAGGACTTCGGTCTTCCAACGCTTGCGCTCGGCGTAGCGCAGGTACATGCGCGCAAGGTCGGCGGCGAACAGCGCCGACTCGTCGCCGCCGGTGCCGGCGCGGATCTCGAGGAAGACGTTGCGCGAATCGTCGGCGTCGCGCGGCAGGAGCGCCGTCTGCAGCTCGCCGAGCAGGCGCTCGAGGTCGGCGGCGGCGGCGTTCGACTCGTCGCGCGCCATCGCCGCCATCGCCTCGTCGCCCGCCGACTCGGCGAGCAGCTCCTCGGCCGATGCGCGGTCGCGCTCGCGTTGCTCGTAGCGACGGAACAGCTCGACGAGCGTGCTCGCCTCGGCGTGCTCGCGGCCGAGCTCGCGATAGCGCTTCATGTCGGCGGCGACGCTGCCGTCGGCCAGCAGCGCGTCGAGCTCGCCGAGGCGAAGGGCGAGGCGTTCGAACTGTTGGCGGAAGGACGGATTCATGGACGATTCGACGTGGCGTGGCGGCGCGGCACGAAGCCGCAGGGGCGGCGACTGGGGCGCCGCTAACGCTTGTCGTCGAGGTTGCGACCGCTGCCGCGCAGGAACAGGCGCGAGACGGTCTGCGCGAGGCGCCGGCGCTCGTCGCCTTCGGCGGCGTTCAGCTCGGCGAGGGTGCCGTGCAGCATCTTCTGCGTCAGCCCGCGCGAGAGCGCGTCGAGCACGCCTTCGACGTCGGCGCCGCCGGCGAGGAGCTTTCTGGCGCGCGCGATCTCGACCGTGCGCCAGTCGTCGGCCTGCGCGTGCAGCGCCTGGATCAGCGGCACCGAGCCGCGGCGGTCGAGCCACTGGACGAAGCTCTGCACGCCGGTCTCGATGATCGCCTCGGCCTGCGCGACCGCGGCTTCGCGCTTCTCGCCGCCGGTCTGCACCAGCGACGAGAGGTCGTCGATCGTGTAGAGATAGACGTCGTCGAGGCGGGCGACCTCGGGCTCGATGTCGCGCGGCACCGCGAGGTCGACCATGAACATCGGCCGATGGCGGCGCGCCTTCAGCGCGCGCTCGACGGCGCCGAGGCCGATGATCGGCAGCGAGCTCGCCGTGCACGAGACGACGATGTCGAACTCCGCCAGCCGCGTCGGCAGGTCGGCGAGCGGAAAGGTCGACGCGTTGAAGCGGGCGCCGAGCTCGTCGGCGCGCACCGCGCCGCGGTTGGCGACCGCGAGCTGGCGCGGGTGGCGCGCCGCGAAGTGGGTCGCTGCGAGCTCGATCATCTCGCCGGCGCCGACGAAGAGCACCTTGGTCTGGCGCAAGTCCTCGAACAGCTGCGCCGCCAGGCGCACCGCCGCGGCGGCCATGCTGATCGAATGGCTGCCGATCTCGGTCGACGAGCGCACCTGCTTGGCGACCGCGAACGAGCGCTGGAACATCTGCTGCAGCGTCGTGCCGAGCGTGCCGGCGCTGCCCGCCTCGCGCACCGCCTGCTTCAGCTGGCCGAGGATCTGCGGCTCGCCGAGGACCATCGAATCGAGCCCGCTCGCGACGCGAAACGCGTGCCGCGCCGCCGACGGGCCTTCGAGCACGTACGCGTGCGAGCGCAACATCGACGTCTGCACCTGGCCGAAGTCGGCGAGCCACTCGAGCGCGGGGTCCAGGACGCTCGGCGGGGCGCCGACGTAGACCTCGGTGCGGTTGCAGGTCGACACGATTGCGACTTCCTCGACACGGTCGAGGCGCGTGCGGAACGCCTTCAGCGTCGTCGCCAGCTGCTGCGGCGCGAGGGCGAACCGGCCGCGCAGGTCCAGCGGCGCGGTCGTATGGTTGAGGCCCAGCGCGAAGACGCTCATCGTCGGATTATAAAATTCGCGCCCCTTGCAGCCGTCCGATGCCTTCTGGCACCTCACCAACTTCTTCGCACCTGCGGTCGTTCTCGGCGCGATCGCGGCGGCGCTGACGAAGCTGCTCTGGTGGCGCGAGCTGGCCGGCGTCAGCGCCGTTCGTCTGTGGGCCTGGGCAAGCGCGGCGACCGCGATCGCGTCGTTGATCGGGCTCGTCGTCTTCGAGCGCGACGGCAGGATGGCGACCTACGCCGGCATGGTGCTCGCCTGCGCGGCGGCCCTCTGGTGGGCGGGCTTTCGCGGCCGCTGAGCGGCGGCCCGCAGCGCGATCAGGCGGCGACGAGCTCGCCGCGCAGCGAGTGGCCGCGGACCTCGACGATCCTCGCGTCGACGATCTCGCCGGCCGAGCGGCCGGCGGCCGGCACGTTGACGACGCGGTTGCACGACGTCCGCCCGGCGAGCTCACCGTCGTCCTTGCGCGACGTGCCTTCGAGCAGGATCCGCTGCACGGTGCCGACGCGCGAGCGGCTGATCGCGTCGCCGTGCGCCTCGATCGCCGCCTGCAGGAGCTGCAGACGCGCCTGCTTCTCGTCGAGTGGCGTCTCGTCGACGAGCGCCGCAGCCGGCGTCCCAGGCCGCGGGCTGAACAGGAAGCTGAAGCTGTAGTCGAATCCGACGTCGTCGACGAGCGCCATCGTCCGCTCGAAGTCGGCGGCGGTCTCGCCGGGAAAGCCGACGATGAAGTCGCTCGAGATCGCGATCGTCGGACGCACCGCGCGGAGCTTCTTCACCGTGCTCTTGTATTCGAGCGCCGTGTAGCCGCGCTTCATCGCCGCGAGGATGCGGTCGCTGCCGTGCTGCACGGGAAGGTGGAGATGATCGACGAGCTTGGGCGTCGCGGCGTAGGCGTCGATCAGGCGCTGCGTGAATTCTTTCGGGTGGCTCGTCGTGTAGCGGATGCGCTCGATGCCCGGCACGTCGGCGACGTGTTCGATCAGCGTCGCGAAGTCGGCGATCTCGGCGCTCGCGCCCATCGCGCCGCGGTAGGCGTTGACGTTCTGGCCGAGCAGCGTCACCTCGCGAACGCCCTGCTCGGCGAGGCCGGCGATCTCGACGAGGACGTCGTCGAGCGGCCGCGAGACCTCCTCGCCGCGCGTGTAGGGGACGACGCAGTACGAGCAGTACTTCGAGCAGCCCTCCATGATCGAGACGAACGCGGTCGGCCCACGGGCGCCCGCCGGCGGCAGGTGGTCGAACTTCTCGATCTCGGGGAAGCGGATGTCGACCTGCGGCCGGCCTTCGCTCCGCCGCCGTGCCAGCATCTCGGGCAACCGGTGCAGCGTCTGCGGGCCGAAGACGAGGTCGACGTACGGTGCGCGCTCGACGATCGCAGCGCCTTCCTGGCTGGCGACGCAGCCGCCGACGCCGATCAGCGCGCCGCGCGCCTTCAGGTGCTTGACGCGGCCGAGGTCGCTGAAGACCTTCTCCTGCGCCTTCTCACGCACCGAGCAGGTGTTGAAGAGGATGAGATCGGCATCATCGACGTCGTCGGTCGGCTCGTAGCCTGCGGCCGCATGCAGCACATCGGCCATCTTGTCCGAGTCGTAGACGTTCATCTGGCAACCGAAGGTCTTGATGAAGACCCGCGGCTTGGCGCCCACGCCGCCGCTCATGGCTTCGACCAGACCTGCCCGACCGGATCGAAACGCCACGCCGCGGCCTCGTCGCGCGTGCGCGGCCACGGCTGCACCGCGGCTTCGTCGGGGCGCAGGATCCAGACGTCCTTGACGAGCCCGGTGGTGTCGACCGTGTAGTTCACGAGGTAAGGCCCGCCGATCACCTCGCTCGGCACGACGACGAGGTTGGCGGCGTTGCGGATCCGCGCACCGGGCGCGAGCCGCACGCGATCGCCGTTCAGCACGGCGTCGGGTGCGATGCCGATGACCAGCGAGCCGCGCAGCGCGTTCTGCGGGAATGCGCGCTGCGTCTGCGCTTGCGCGGCGACGGCGATGCACGCGGTGGCCAGGAGGGCGGTGGCGATGCGGTTCATGCGAATCGTGAGGAGCCGCGAAGCGCGCTGCGCGGGGACGCGGCGGCTGCGACGGCGATCTGGTGGCGCTTCAGGGACTCGAACCCCGGACCTGCGGATTATGATTCCGTCGCTCTAACCGACTGAGCTAAAGCGCCTGAGCTCTCCAGTATAGCGAGCCGACCCGGGACGACCGACGTCGCGGCATCGACCTTGCACTCGCTGCGGGCGCTTCACTTGCTGCATCGGCAGCACCCGAATTCCATGTTCAGCTTCTTCAAGAAAAAGCCGCCTTCCGGCGCGCCCGCAGCGACGCCGGCCACTGTCGCTTCGACGGCCGCCGATGCTGCCGGCGTCGCAGCGACTCCAGGCGAGCGCCCGCGCGGCGCGCTCGATTGGTTGAATGCCGACGTCGGCGAGCTGCTCTTCGGGAAGCGTCCGGATGAAGCTGTCGCGCCAGCGGACACGACGTCCGCCACTGCGACTTCGCCGATCGAGACAGCGCCGCCGTCGCCGCCCGCGGCCATCGCCGTCGACGGCGAGCCTGAAGGCGAGCGCAGTGGCTGGCTCGCCAAGCTGAAGAGCGGCTTGCAGCGCACCGGGTCGACGATCGCGAGCGCGTTCGTCGCCGCCGAGATCAACGAGGAGTTGTACGAAGACCTCGAAGTCGCGCTGCTGCAGTCCGACGCCGGCGCCGACGCGACGATCTACCTGCTCGACCAGCTGCAGGCGCGCGTCACTCGCAGCCACGTTCGCGACGCCGCGGCGGCGCGCCGGCTGCTCGCGACGATCGTCGAGGAGCTGCTGCTGCCGCTCGAACGCCCGCTCGTCATCGGCGAGCACACGCCGACCGTGATCATGGTCGTCGGCGTCAACGGTGCCGGCAAGACGACGAGCATCGGCAAGCTCGCGCGCCATCTGCTCGACTCGCAGCAGGACGTCCTGCTCGCCGCGGCCGACACGTTCCGGGCCGCGGCGCGCGAGCAGCTCCTCGCGTGGGCCGAGCGCGCCGGCACCGCCGATGCGACGAGCGCAGCCCCTCCGTCCGGGCGGATCGAGATCGTCAGCCAGCAGGGCGGCGACCCAGCCGGCGTGACGTACGACGCCGTCGTCGCCGGCAAGTCGCGCGGCTCGGACGTCGTCCTCGTCGACACCGCCGGCCGGCTCGCGACGCAGATCCATCTCATGGAAGAGCTGAAGAAGATCAAGAGAGTCATCGCCAAGGCCGAGCCCGGCGCGCCGCACGAGGTGCTGCTCGTGATCGACGGCAACACCGGGCAGAACGCGCTCGCGCAGGTGCAGGCGTTCGACGAGGCGCTCGGCCTCACCGGCCTCATCATCACCAAGCTCGACGGCACCGCCAGGGGCGGCGTGCTCGCGGCGATCGCGCTCTGGTCGCGCTCGCGCGCGCGGCCGTTGCCGGTCTACTTCGTGGGCGTCGGCGAGAAGCTCGCCGACCTGGAGACCTTTCGCGCCCGCGAGTTCGCTGCCGCGCTGGTCGGCTGACGCGACGATCGGGCTATCGCTTCTCCGGCGGCGGCAGCTCGGCAGTGATGCTGTCGAGGTCGTCGAACCAGGACGTGTTGCTCGGCTCGCGCACCTCGATGACTTCGCTCTTCGACCAGTCGCGGTCGGTGTCGGCGAACGGATCGACGGCGGGGCCGCCTTCGACGTAGGCGTCCTGGAGCGCCGGCTCGAGCGTCGGCTCGTTCATCGCGGCATCACCGAACGCGGCCTCGCTGAACTCGGCGGCGCCGACGACCGCTGCAGACGCGGCGACCGCCGGCATTGCCGGGATCGCCTTCTTGGCCATGAACGCGGGCACCGCCGGCACGCTCGGCAACAGCTTCTCGCGCGCCGCCTCGATCGACGGCAGCTTTTCCTCGTTCCAGACGTGGAGCGGAATCTTCGCGGCCTTGAGCGCGCGCGCGACGCGGTCGAGGCGGACGCGCACCTTGTCGTCGAGCTGGTCGATCGGCGGCCGGACCTCGACGACGGCGACGACCTGCGACGTCACGTCGCAGATCACGAAATCGACGCATTGGTTGCCGAGCCGGCGCATCCACTCGGCGTACGAGTTGCGCTTGGGGACGGTGAGGAAGCGCGCGAGCGGCACCTGCGCGAGGATGAGGTACCCGGGCAGCGCGAGCTTGAGCGTGCTGAAGGCGAGCCGCTCCGACGAGCGCAGGATCCGCGTCGGCTCGGGCGGCCAGCCGGCGAGCGTGTCGAGGCGCTCGCCCGGGGGCTCGTGGCGGATCGGCGGCCCCTTGCGACGCGCCAGCCACCAGATGAGCGGCACCGCGCAGACGAGCGCGATGATTGAAACGTGGAGGGGCTCCATCTCTACCTTGTGCTCCGGGCCAATGTCGCGGGGCGCGTCAGCGCACCCCGCCCATCCCCTTCATCCCGCCCATCCGCTTCATCATCTTCATCATTCCGCCGCCCTTCATCTTCTTCATCACGTCGCGCATCTGCTCGAACTGGTTGAGCAGACGGTTGACGTCCTGCACCTGCACGCCGGCGCCGCTCGCGATGCGCCGCTTGCGGGTGGCCTTCAGCAGCTCGGGCTTGCGGCGCTCGAGCGGCGTCATCGAGCAGATGATGCCTTCCATGCGGCGAACGTCGCGCTCGGCGCGGTCCAGCTCGGCAGGTCCCAGCTGGCCGGCACGCCCGGACAACTGGGAGGGTAGCTTGTCCAGCAGCCCGCCCAGACCGCCCATCTTCTTCATCTGTGAAATCTGCGACAGGAAGTCATTGAGATCGAAGCTGCCGGTCGACTTGACCTTCTCGGCGAGCTTCTGCGCGGCGGCGACGTCGACGTTCTTCTCGACTTCCTGGACCAGGCCGACGATGTCGCCCATGCCGAGGATCCGCCCGGCGTGCCGCTTGGCGTCGAAGACCTCGAGGCCGTCGAGTTTCTCGCTCGTGCCGGCGAACTTGATCGGCGCGCCGGTGATCGTGCGCACCGACAGCGCCGCGCCGCCGCGCGAGTCGCCGTCCATCTTGGTGAGGACGATGCCGGTGAGCGGCAGCGCCTCCTTGAACGCCTTGGCGGTATTGACCGCGTCCTGGCCCTGCATCGCGTCGACGACGAAGAGCGTCTCGACCGGCTTCAGCGCGGCGTGCAGCTCGCGGATCTCGGCCATCAGCTTCTCGTCGACCGCGAGCCGGCCGGCGGTGTCGACGATCAGGACGTCGAAGTAGCGGCTCTTCGCGTGCTCGAGCGCGGCGCGCGCGATCGCGACCGGCGCGTCGCTCGCGTGCGACGGGAACCACTCGGCGCCGGCCTGGCGCGTCACCGTCTTCAGCTGCTCGATCGCCGCCGGGCGGTAGACGTCGGCCGAGACGGTGAGCACCTTCTTCTTGCGCTTCTCGATCAGGTGCTTGGCGAGCTTGGCGCTGGTCGTCGTCTTGCCCGAGCCCTGCAGGCCGGCCATGAGGATCACCGCCGGCGGCTGCGTCGCGAGATCGAGCTCGGCGACACCGTCGCCATCGCCCATCGTCGCCGCGAGCTCGCGGTCGACGACGCCGACGAACGCCTGCCCCGGCGAGAGCGATGAGCGCACCTCGGCGCCGAGGGCGCGGTCTTTGACGCGGGCGATGAAGTCGCGCACCACCGGCAGCGCGACGTCGGCCTCGAGGAGCGCCATGCGCACCTCGCGGAGCATGTCCTGGACGTTCTCGTCGGTGATGCGCGCCGAGCCGCGCATCGTCTTGACGAGCCGGCTCAGGCGGTCGGTGAGTGCAGAAGCCACGTAATCTGGCGAGGGACCGTCAGTACACTTCGGCCGATGATTCTATCGTTCGGCTCCGAAACGAGCGCCGTCGCGCCGATGACGACCGCGCTCGCCGTGCCGAGCGTGCTCGCGTTCGCGTGCTACATCGCTGCCGCGATCCCCGGCGAGCGCTTCTCGTCGGCGCTGCGCACGGCGCTCCTCGTCGGCTGGATCATGCACGGCGTCGCGATCGTGATCGACATCACGGGGATCGGCACCGATCGGCCCGGCGCGCGCTTCGGCTTCGCGCCGGCGCTCTCGGTGACGCTCTGGTTCGTCCTCGCCGTCTACGAGCTCGAGAGTCGTTTCGTTCCGCTCGCCGGCGCGCGCCGCGCGCTGGCGACGCTCGGTGCGATCGTCGTCGTCCTGGCGTGGCTCTTTCCCGGCCAGGTCCACCCGCAGGCGGCGTCGGTGTGGGCGCCACTGCACTGGCTGCTCGGCGTCGTCTCGTACGGCCTGTTCGGCGTCGCCGTGCTGCACGCTCTGCTCCTCAACCGCGCCGAGCGCCAGCTGCGGCGCGCGCCCAAGCTCAGCAACGATGCGGCAGCGCACGGCGTTCCGCTGCTGCGGCTCGAGCGGCTGACGTTTCGCTTCGTCGCCGCCGGCTTCGTGGTCCTCTCGGCGGCGATCGTGCTCGGGATCTGGTTCAGCGACCACTGGCGCTGGGACCACAAGGCGGTCTTCTCGGTGCTCGGCTGGCTCGTCTTCGCGGGACTTCTTGCCGGACGGAGCGCCTTCGGCTGGCGCGGGCCGCGCGCAACGCGCGGCGTCTATGCGGGCGCGGCGCTGCTCCTGCTCGCCTACGTCGGCTCGCGCTTCGTCCTCGAGGTCGTGCTGCACCGGCCGCCGGCGAGCTGACCTGCGATGAAGATCGTCCTCTTCGTCATCGCAGTCGTCGTGCTGCTCTGGCTGCTGCGCGGCGCGACGACGCGTCGCCGCCCGGACCCCGGCGCGCAGCCGTCGTCGCCGCAGCCGATGATCGCGTGCGCGTATTGCGGCGTGCACCTGCCGCGCGACGAGGCGTTGCCCGGCCGCGGCGGCGTCTTCTGCGGCGATGCGCACCGTGCCGCCTTCGAGGAGGCGCAGGCCAGGAAATGAGCGACGCCTCGTCGCGCACCAGCGCTCCGTCGCGCGCCGCGCGGCGCCGCACGATCGTCGAGGAGTCGTGGTTCGGCGCGTTCGGCGCGACCGGCGACGCGCCGTCGCTGATGGACGACTCGCGCTTCACCGTCTCGTGGGCGCACACCGACGCCGAGAAAGCGCGCGAGCGCTCGCCGCGTTCGGCGCGCGCGGTCGCGGAGACGACGTTCGCGCGCATCTACGGCGCCTTCATCGCCGCGCGCGCCGCGATCGGCGTCGCGCTGATCGTGACGCTGGCGCTCTCGGGCGTCTTCGGCCTCAGGCCGAGCGGCGCGGTCGTCGCCGTCAGCATCGCCTACGCGACGCTCGCGATCAGCATGTGGCTGCTGCCGCGCTTCCGCAGCGCCGCCGCGCCGCAGGCGCTCGCGCGGCCGACGAGCGCGCAGTGGCTGGCGACGATCGGCGCCGACCTCGCGCTCTTCACGACGCTGCACGTCGTCTCGCCGGGCTCGAGCTTCAACTACGTCGCCTTGCTCGTCTTCCCGGTGCTGATGGCGGGCGTGCTGACGCCACGGGTGCTTGCGCTCGCGACCGCCGCGGTGGCGACGCTGGCGCTGCTCGCGACGGCGTGGCTCGGCATCGTCAACGGCGGCGACGCGACGCTCCTGATGACGCAGGCGGGACTCGCGGGCAGCGGCTTTTTCGTCATCACGTTGCTCGCCGGCGAGCTCGCCGGGCGGCTTGCGCGCGAGGAGCTGCGCACGCGCGGCAGCCTCGAGATCGCTCGCCAGCAGGCGCAGCTCAACCGCCTCGTCATCGAGGAGATGGAAGACGGCGTCCTCGTCGTCGACCGCGGCGGCAAGGTGCGCGCCGCCAATCCGGCGGCGCGGCGCCTGCTCGCGCCCGAAGGCACGAGCCGGGCGGCGCCGTTCCAGCTGCGCGGCGTGCCGGCGTGGGGCGCACTCGCGCGTGCGGTCGAGCGCGCGTTCGCCGAAGCCGCGTGGCCCGAGGCCGGGCGCGACGTCGCGGTCCAGTTCGCTCCCGATTCGCACCGCACGCTGCGCGTGCGCGTGCGCTTCACGCGCAAGCGCGAGCCGCAGGCGAGCGAGGAGTTCTGCGTCCTCTTCCTCGAGGACCTCCGCTCGGTGCAGGCGCGCAGCCGCCAGGAGAAGCTCGCCGCGATGGGGCGCGTTTCCGCGGGCATCGCGCACGAGATCCGCAACCCGCTCGCCGCGATCGCGCAGGCGAACGCACTGCTCTCGGAGGATGCGACCGATCCGGCGCAGCGCCAGCTGATGGTGATGGTCACGGAGAACGTCGAGCGGCTGAAGCGAATCGTCGACGACGTCATGGAGGTCGCGCCGGGACAGGTCCACGAGGTCGGCGCGATCGACGCGACGACGCGGATCGCCGCGATCTGCGCCGAGTGGGCGCAGGCCGCCGGCATCGAGATCGGCGGCGCCGGGCTGCTCCATGTCGAGCTGCCTGCCGAGGCGATCGGCGTGCTGTTCGACCCCGAACATCTGCGGCGGGTGCTGGTCAATCTGCTCGACAACGCACGCCGCCACGCGAGCGGACGGCCCGGCGCCGTCCTCGTCCGCCTCGAAGCGTCGGCCGACGTCCCCGGGCGCGCCGTCTTCGAGGTCCTGAGCGACGGCGAGCCGATCCCGGCCGACGTCGAGGCGTATTTGTTCGAGCCGTTTTTCTCGACCCGCAGCCGCGGCACCGGCCTCGGCCTTTACATTTGCCGCGAGCTCTGTGAACGATACGGCGCCCGCATCGACTACCGACTGTTGCCGCTCGGAGAGTCGCGTCGCAACGACTTCTACGTCGACATGCGCCGCGGCATCCTCGAGCCTGCCGCCGCGCCGGCGACGCTCACCCCATGACCAACGCCTCGCACTTCAGCCTGCTCGTCGTCGACGACGAGCCCGACCTGCGCACGCTCTACGAGCTGACGCTCCTGCGCGAGGGCTACGAGCTCGACACGGCGGGCACCGTCGAGGAAGCGCTGCTGCACCTCAAGGACCGCACCTACAGCGCCGTCATCACCGACATGAGGCTGCCCGACGGCAGCGGTCTCGACGTGTTGCGCTGGCTCGAGGAAAGCAACCGGCGCGAGAAAGCGATCGTGATCACCGCCTACGGGTCGTCGGAGAACGCGGTCGAGGCGCTCAAGGCCGGCGCGTACGACTACCTGACCAAGCCGGTCGACCTCAAGCAGTTCCGCGGCGTCGTCGCCTCGGCGCTCGGCCGCGGCGGCACCGGTGCGCCGACCGTCGATCCGACCACGCTGCCGTCGGAGCATCGCGCGTCGGCGCCGCCCCGGCCCACGCGCGCGCCCGAGCCCGTTGTCCGCGCGGCGCCGGCGAGCCCCGCGCTCGCGCGGATGGCGGGGCAGTCGGTCGCGATGCAGCAGGTGCGCTCGCTGGTCGAGAAGGTCGCGCGCAGCATGGCGCCGGTGCTCGTCCACGGCGAGTCGGGCACCGGCAAGGAGCTCGTCGCGCGCGCGATCCACGAGGTCAGCGCGCGCGCTGCGATGCCGTTCGTCCCGGTCAACTGCAGCGCGATCCCCGAGCAGCTGCTCGAGGCCGAGTTCTTCGGCTATCGCAAGGGCGCGTTCACCGGCGCCAACGACGACCGTGAAGGCTTCTTCCAGGCCGCCAAGGGCGGCACGCTCTTCCTCGACGAGATCGGCGATCTGCCGCTGTCGATGCAGAGCAAGCTCTTGCGCTCGATCCAGGAGCGCTCGGTGCGCCCGGTCGGCGCCGTCACGGAGCAGCCCGTCGATGTGCGGCTCTTGAGCGCCACGCACAAGGACCTCGGTGCCGAGGTGCAGGCAGGCCAGTTCCGGCAGGATCTCTACTACCGGCTCAACGTCATCCAGATTCGCGTGCCGCCGCTGCGCGAGCGTCTCGAGGATCTGATGGGAATCAGCGAGCGCGTCCTCGAGCGGCTGTCGCGCGACGCCGGCGTCTGGCCGCCGCCGCGGCTGACGCGCGACGCGCTCGTCCACCTCTCGCGCTATCCGTTCCCCGGCAACGTCCGCGAGCTCGAGAACCTGCTCCACCGCGCGGTCGCTCTCTCCGGTGCCGAGGAGCTCGACGTCTACGACCTCGGCTTGCCCGAGTCGGTCTTCACCGACAGCGCGGCGCAAGAGCTCGACCAGCCGGTCGCCGTCGCCGAGCCGGGAGTCGATCCGGGGCGCGGCGCCGCCCGGATGGCGCCGATCGAAGAGCCCCTGCCGAGCGACCTCGCGCGCTACCTCGACGACGTCGAGCGCGACATCCTCGTTCGCGCGCTCGAGCACCACCGCTTCAACCGGACCGCCGCCGGCATCAGCCTCGGCCTGTCGCTGCGCCAGATGCGCTACCGGATGGCGCGGCTCAACGTCAACGTCGGCGGCGACTCGGCGAGCGCCGACCGCGAGTGAGCCGAGGTGGGTGGCGAAGCGGCTGGCTTCGCCGCGCACGCAGCGTTGCCTCGCCGAACTTCGGCCCGCGCCCTGAAGGCGCCGTCGTGGATCTCGTGGTGCTGCACTCGATCAGCCTGCCGCCGGGGCAGTTCGGCGGCGACGACATCGAGCGGCTGTTCACCAACCGGCTCGACTGGAGCGCCCACCCGTACTACGTGACGATCCGCGGGCTGGTGGTGTCGGCGCATTTCGTCGTCCGTCGCGACGGCGAGCTGGTGCAGTTCGTCTCGTGCGACGACCGCGCCTGGCACGCCGGGCGCTCGTCGTGGCGCGGCCGCGAAGGCTGCAACGATTTTTCGATCGGCATCGAGCTCGAAGGGCTCGAAGGCGACGCCTTCGACGATCGCCAGTATCCGGTCCTCGCTGCCCTCGTCGACAGCGTCGCGGCGCACTATCCGATCGTCGACATCGCCGGGCACGAGCACGTCGCACCGGGGCGCAAGCGCGACCCGGGCGACGGCTTCGACTGGGCGCGCCTGCGGCGCACGGTGCGCGCGCCGGCGCTTCGCTTCACCGCCTGACGGCGCGTTTCCCCAACCCCATTTCGGCGACGTCGTCAAGGCGAATCGGCGACAATCGGTCCGTGAGAAATCTACGGGTTGGACGCTATATATAGTGGTTGTCGTGCGTCCGGACCCTAGATATAGTGTCCGTCGCGTATCCTGATTTTCGCCTCGACGAACCCGCGCCGCAGCGTTTTCGCGGTGCCCCGGACGGTGAGGTCCGAGGCTTCGGCGGCAGCGCCGGAGCGATGCCACACGATTCCGGCGCCGCAGAACGCCGGGGCACCCAAGGGGACTCCATGCAAGCTTCCACCGCCACGGCGACCGCCATCGCTTCGGCTTCGACCCGCGCCGCTGCGCGCTCCGCTCCCGCTGCGTCCGCCTACCAGGGCTACCAGATCCTGCGCCGCAACGGTGCCGTCGTCTCGTTCGAGCCGAACAAGATCGCGGTCGCGCTGATGAAGGCGTTCCTCGCCGTCCACGGCACGCAGGGCGCGGCGTCGGCAAGCGTGCGCGAGACCGTCGACGAGCTGACCGAGACGGTCGTGCGCGGGCTGCTGCGCTCGCGGCCGGGCGGCGGCACGTTTCACATCGAGGACATCCAGGACCAGGTCGAGCTCGGCCTGATGCGCGGCGGCCACCACGAGGTCGCGCGTGCGTACGTGCTCTACCGCGAGCGGCGCGCGCAGGAGCGTGCTCGTCAGGGCACGGCACCGGTCGCCGCGCCGCCGGTGCTGATGGTCACCGACCGCGGCGTGCGCGTGCCGTTCGATGCCGCGCGCATGCAGGCGCTGATCGAGTCGGCGTGCGCCGGTCTCGGTGCCGACGTTCGCCCCGAGCCGATCCTCACCGAGACGCGGCGCAACCTCTACGACGGCGTGCCGATCGACGAAGTCCACAAGGCGGCGATCCTCGCCGCGCGCACGCTGATCGAGAAGGACCCCGGTTACACGCGGGCGACGGCGCGGCTGCTGCTGCACACGATCCGGCGCGAGATCCTCGGCGAGGAGCTGCTGCAGTCGGACATGCAGGCGCGCTACGCCGAGTACTTCCCGGAGTTCATCAAGCGGGGGATCACCGCCGAGCTGCTCGACGACAGGCTCTTGCAGTTCGACCTCGCCCGGCTCGGCGCCGCGCTCAAGGCCGAGCGCGATCTCCAGTTCGACTACCTCGGCCTGCAGACGCTCTACGACCGCTACTTCCTCCACGTCGAGGACCGGCGGATCGAGCTGCCGCAGGCGTTCTTCATGCGCGTCGCGATGGGCCTGGCGCTCGGCGAGATCGACCGCGAGGGGCGCGCGATCGAGTTCTACGAGGTGCTCTCGACGTTCGACTTCATGAGCTCGACGCCGACGCTCTTCAACTCCGGGACGCGCCGCTCGCAGCTGTCGAGCTGCTATCTGACGACGGTCTCCGACGACCTCGACGGGATCTACGAGGCGCTGAAGGAGAACGCGCTGCTGTCCAAGTTCGCCGGCGGGCTCGGCAACGACTGGACGAACGTGCGCGCGCTCGGCAGCCACATCAAGGGCACCAACGGCAAGAGCCAGGGCGTCGTGCCGTTTCTCAAGGTCGTCAACGACACGGCGGTCGCGGTCAACCAGGGCGGCAAGAGGAAGGGCGCGGTCTGCGCCTACCTCGAGACCTGGCACCTCGACATCGAGGAATTCCTCGAGCTGCGCAAGAACACCGGCGACGACCGCCGCCGCACGCACGACATGAACACCGCGAACTGGGTCCCCGACCTGTTCATGAAGCGGGTCATGGAAGGCGGCGAGTGGACGCTCTTCTCGCCCTCGACGTGCCCGGACCTGCACGACAAGTTCGGCAGCGCCTTCGAGCGGGCCTACGTCGGCTACGAGGAGAAGGCGGCGCGCGGCGAGCTCAAGCTCTTCAAGAAGGTCAAGGCAGCCGATCTCTGGCGGCGGATGCTGACGATGCTGTTCGAGACCGGGCATCCCTGGATCACGTTCAAGGACGCCTGCAACGTCCGCTCGCCGCAGCAGCACGTCGGCGTCGTCCACTCGAGCAACCTCTGCACCGAGATCACGCTCAACACCGGGCCGACCGAGATCGCGGTCTGCAACCTCGGCTCGGTCAACCTGGCGCAGCACGTCGCGGGCGGCAAGCTCGACCAGAAGAAGCTCAAGAAGACCGTCGCGACCGCGATGCGGATGCTCGACAACGTCATCGACATCAATTACTACGCGGTCAAGAAGGCGCGCGACTCGAACCTCAAGCATCGCCCGGTGGGCCTGGGCATCATGGGCTTCCAGGACGCGCTCTACGAGCTGAAGCTACCGTACGCGTCCGACGAGGCGGTCGAGTTCGCCGACCGCTCGATGGAGGCGGTCTGCTACCACGCCTACTGGGCATCGACCGAGCTCGCTGAGGAGCGCGGCCGCTACTCGAGCTACCGCGGCTCGCTCTGGGACCGCGGCATCCTGCCGGTCGACACCCTCGACCTGCTCGCCGAGCAGCGCGGCGCCCTGCAGGGCGAAGGCGGCGCCGCGCGTCCGCTGGTCGACATCGACCGCAGCACGTCGCTCGACTGGGACGAGCTGCGCGCTCGGATCAGCGTCCACGGCATGCGCAACTCGAACTGCATCGCGATCGCGCCGACGGCGACGATCTCGAACATCGTCGGCGTCGCCGCGTCGATCGAGCCGTCGTTCGGCAACCTGTCGGTCAAGTCGAACCTCTCGGGCGAGTTCACGGTCGTCAACGAGCACCTGGTCCGCGACCTCAAGAAGGCCGGGCTCTGGGACGAGGTGATGGTCATGGACCTGAAGCACTTCGACGGCTCGCTGCGCCGGATCGACCGCGTCCCGGAGGACCTGAAGGCGCTCTACGCGACCGCGTTCGAGATCGAGACGCAGTGGCTCGTCGAAGCCGCGGCGCGGCGCCAGAAGTGGATCGACCAGGCGCAGTCGCTCAACATCTACATGGCCGGCGCCTCGGGCAAGAAGCTCGACGAGACCTACAAGCTCGCCTGGCTGCGCGGC
>Ga0207675_100000566_pt1 | contig 36197 bp, 29 predicted proteins | sample KBSSwiS42_FD_184305 | JGI IMG/M metagenome (GOLD analysis project Ga0207675, IMG submission 184305) | Switchgrass rhizosphere microbial communities from Kellogg Biological Station, Michigan, USA - KBS Switchgrass S4-2 (SPAdes) (version 2) | ecosystem: Host-associated > Plants > Roots >...
GATACAACGTACGCACCCGGCGACGTGTTCCGCATCTCGCTGGCCAACGGCCGCATCGAGTACAGCAAGAATGGTCAGTATCTCAAGGAGAGCACGCGTGCGCCGCAGCTGCCGCTGCTGTTGGACTCGTCGCTCATCAGCACGGGCGCGACGATTCACGATGCCGTGATTGCGGTTGCGCCACCACCTCCGGCGGGCGGAGGCTTCACGGAAAAGGCGGGATCACCAGCGCTGCGCGCCCGCTTCACCTCGCCCCAGATTCAGTCATTTCTGCCGGCCAACGGCGCGACGGGCAAGTTCACCTTTCCGGCGCCTTACAACACCGAAGCAGCTCGGCTGACCAATGCCACTGCGTGTGCGAATGGCGCCGACTGCCTGTGGTACCTCGGGTATTCCTATTGGCACAACATCAACTTCCATGTCAGCAGCAGCGACATGTATGTCTTCCTGGGCACCGACCCGAACCGCGGGGGCGTCGGACCAATCCTGCTGCGGTACGACAAGAACGCGGACACGGTGCAGAGTCTCGGGCCGCTGTTCAATGAGAACAGCCCCTATCACTGGCAAACCGGCGAAGGGTGGTATTTCAGCGCCAGCCAGCCGAGCAAGCTGTATACGTTCCTTGTCGGTGGCACACAACTGCAGCGATTCGACATCTTTACGCGTCAGTTCGATTCTCTTCCGGCGATTGATCTCAATTCATGCCCGCGATCCATCTGTCCGGCGCAAGGCCGGTATCTCACGCAGCCGCATTCGAGTGACGACGACAGCGTTCACTCGGCGACGGTGCAGGACAGCGACTTTCAGCGTATCGGATGTGTCGTCTCGAGGGCTTCAGGGTTTCTCTATTACGACACCGCGAGCAGCGGCATGGTGTTCGATGAATGCCATATCGATAAGTCAGGACGCTGGCTAATCCTGTTGATGAATCGCACCGATGGCATGCGTATCAACCGTATCGTCGATACGCAGACCGGGCAGCAAACGACCATCGACAACGCCAACGGCGCGCTCGGGCACCTGGACATGGGATACGGCTACGCGGTGGGTGCTGACAATTTCAATCCGCTGCCGAATGCAACGATTCTTCTGAAGTTTCCCGTGCAGAGCACGATTCGACCGATTGGACCGGTTGTTCATTACAACAAACGGTGGGACATCGCTGCCGCCAATCACATCGCGCATGGGAACGCGGTCAACGCGCCTGCCGAATCGCAGTACGCGTGCGGCAGCAACGCCAGTACGACCCCGGACATGGCGGACGAGATCGTCTGCTTTTCGCTCGATGCCAACCGCAACGCCGACGGATCGCTCGACGTGCTGGTCGTGGGACAGGTCATGACGGATCTCTACGCGAGTGGCGGCGGCAGCGACGACTATGCGAAGCGCCCGAAGGGAAACCTCGATGTCACCGGCCGGTACTTCGTCTGGACGACGAATGTGGGCGGGAATCGTCTCGATGCGTTCCTGGTCAAGATCCCCGCGGAGCGCTTCGGCGGCGGCGGCAGCACCGGCGGTGCTCCGTCACCTGATGGCGCCACCGTTCCGACGACGGCGACACAGATTGTCGACACGGCCGGCGCGGTGTGGACGCTGGGTTCCGATACCGCGGTGCTCCGCAACGGCGTACAAGTCGGCGGGGCGTGGGCCTCGACGATCTATTGGAAGACCAGTACGATTTACGTGTACGGCCTCGATTTGAACTGGTGGCAATGGACCGGTAGCACCTGGGTGAACCTGGGACCGGTCATGCCGGGCGGAACGACGGGTGGGACCGGTTCCGGAACAACGTCGCCGGACGGCACAATGATCCCGACAAACGCGAGTCAGATTGTGGACGCCGCGGGAGTGGTGTGGACGCTGGGTTCCAATACCGCGGTGTTGCGCAACGGCGTACAAGTGGGCGGGGCATGGGCCTCCACGATCTATTGGAAGAACAGCACGATCTACGTGTACGGCCTCGACTTGAACTGGTGGCAGTGGACCGGTACCACCTGGGTGAATTTGGGGCCAACGCGCCTCGGGTAGGAAGCTCCACAATCCCTTCATAATCGGGAGTCAGAGTCAGGTGGGGGCGACTCAGGGGTTTGAGTCACCCTACGTGAGTCCGATTCCGTGAAAACGATCCTCGTCGTCGAAGACGAGCCGTCGATTGCGCAGATTGCAGCCGACTATCTGCGGCATGGCGGCTTCGGGGTGATCACCGCGTCGAATGGCGTTGACGCGCTGGCACAGGCGCGCGCGCAGCGGCCGGACCTCATCGTCCTCGACCTTGGCTTGCCGCGCCTCGATGGCCTCGAGGTCGCCAGGACCCTGCGCCGCGAGGGTGACGTCCCGATCATCATGCTGACCGCCAGGATCGACGAGGCCGATCGCCTCGCGGGCCTCGAACTGGGCGCGGACGATTACGTCACCAAGCCATTCAGTCCTCGCGAGCTCGTCGCGCGCGTTCGCTCGGTGCTGCGTCGCGTGGATGCGACCGCCGGTGGTGGGGACGTGCTGCGCCGGGGAGATCTCGTTATCGATACCGGACGCATGCAGGTGTTGCGCGACGGCGCGTCGATCGACCTCACGCCCACGGAGTTTCAACTGGTGGCGGCACTCGCTCGAAAACCCGGGCGGATTCTGACGCGCGCGCAGTTGCTCGATGCCGTCCGCGGCGACGACGCCGAAGCGTTCGACCGGGCGATTGACACACACATCAAGAACATCAGACGGAAGATTGAGCCGGATTCCCGAAGGCCGCGGTACATCCTGACCGTGTACGGCATGGGCTACAAGTTTGCCGAATGAGGAACCCATGACGGATCCCGGATCCCCGATCCCAGGACCGAGATGGCACGTCCGGCGGCGGCCGCGTCCGCCCTGGTGGCCCGACAACGAGCCGTGGCCGCCACGCGGCGGGCCGTACGCGTGGCGGCGTCACCGCGCGCGCTTTACCAGACGGATGGGCGTGCTGTTCGCCGTCTGTCTGGTGCTCATTGCCGTCGGTTTGTCCACCGTGCTGTCGTGGCTCTTCGCATCTGGCGGCACGCCTGTCGTTGTGCGCCCGCCGCGGATCTTCTTCGCGCTGCTGTGGGTCTTCATCCTCGTCGCGTTGTTCCGCCGATTGATGGGGCGATTCGGTTTCCCGCTGGGAGACATGGTGGAAGCCGCCGATCGGGTGGCCGCGGGCGACTACACGACGCGCACACCCGAGCGCGGTCCCCATTGGATGCGGACACTGGCGCGCGCCTTCAACAGCATGACGTCGAGGCTCGAGGTGCAAGACCGACAACGGCGCGATCTGATGGCCGACATCGCGCACGAGCTGCGTACCCCGCTCGCCGTCCTTCAGGGACGCCTCGAGGGGATGCTCGACGGCATCTATCCACGAGACGAGGGGCAGCTTGCCGCCGTCCTGCAGGAGACGCGCATGCTCGCGCGTCTCGTCGAAGACCTGCGCACCCTCGCGCACACCGAGAGCGGGACGCTCGCGCTGCAGAAAGAAGCGACCGATCTCGCGATTCTGCTGAACGACACATCGGCATCATTCGCCGCAGAGGCGGCCGGCCGCTACATCCACCTTGACGTTGACGCCGCGGCAGACTTGCCGCTGGTCGATATCGACCCGGTGCGCATCAGGGAGGTGTTGACGAATCTCGTCTCGAATGCGTTGCGCCATACGCCAGAGCACGGTCGCGTGTCGGTGACCGCGTCAGCGCAAACGAGCGCGGTCGTCGTGGGCGTGAGCGACACCGGTCACGGAATTCCCGCCGACCAATTGCCGCGGATCTTCGATCGCTTCTACAAGGGCCACGGGTCGCGCGGCTCCGGGCTGGGTCTGACGATTGCGCGCAACCTCGTCGTCGCGCATGGCGGCGAGATTCACGCGGAGAGCGTGGAAGGAAAGGGAACGACGATTACTTTTGTTCTCCCGCAACCGCGCCAGCCCCAATCGTGATCGCGCGACCGTCGGCGAACATCAATTTTCCGCTCGTTGCGGTCGGCGTGCCGTTGCGCGCGAGGAATCCGTCGATGGTCACTTGCGTGCCGACCGGAAAATCTTCCGGTCGCGTGCCGCGTCGGTACAAGGCATTGGCCGCCGCGGTCTCGAACGCCCAGTTCACGACCTTTCCGTCATCGCCTTTGACGTCGATGTAAATCCAGCCGTGCGGATTCGACCACCGCACCATCGTGATGGTGCCAGACATCTTCACCGGTTTGTTGATGTCGAACTCCGCGGTAAAGGAGTGATGTGCCGAGGCTGTCGCAGACCACAGGCAGATCACGCCGATTGCCACCATGATTCTCGTCACTGAATGCCCCGCTCCTTCACATCCTTCAGATGCAGCAGATCCTGGTTGTCCTCGAGGCATGCGACCTCGAGCAGTTCGCCTTTGGGGTTGCGCTTGAGCGGCATCGCAATCGTCCACGGCCGGGTGAACACCACGGGATCATTGACCGTTGCCTCGTACTGCATAAGGCTCGCGCTCACTGGTGTAAACCGCTCGATGACGGTGGCCGCATGACTGATGACGTCGCCCACTTCATTGAGCCACGTCTTGCCGTTCAGATTCTTCGTTTCAACGACGAGTGTGTCCCGATCCCAGCGGCCCAGCGAATCACCCTGCCAGAGCCGAATTGTATCCGGCAGGTGTGCGCGTCCGTCGAGCGGGATGATGCGCCACGACATGCGTTCGAGCAGGATCACGACATAGGCCGGCGTCTGAATGATGTAGAACGGCGAAGGCACATACAGCGATCGCGGAACGCCGCCGGCAAAGCAGTGCGCGGTCGGATCGTCGTACCCGCGCCCGGGCGTTGTGCGGTCCTGCTTCTCTGCTCGTGCCCACGGCTGATACGGGAGGCCTCCGGTCTTCGGATCCACGAGGACGCCGCGGCCGCCGGGCGTGAACGGTTCGTTGTGCGGCTCGAATCCCCAGTTCGCGCCGCCGGCGTCTGCCTCTGTGAAACCTGAGATCTCCGGCTTACCGTCGGCAGTCCGCGGAATCTGGCCCTGGGGGGCCGCCGCTGTGGTCGAGCGCGGCTCTGATGGCAGCGGGGGAACCGGGGCAGATCCGTCCTGGTACCAAGTGCGCGGGTCGGCCTTGAAGTCGCCCTTCGCCTCCTCCATTTCCGCCCGGCACTGATATTCGAGCACGCGCCCCATTTCTCTCTGGCGTGCGAGCGGCACGGTGATCGTCCACGGACGGGTGAACACCTTCGGATCCTCGATCGTCGCCTGATAACGAATGGTGTCGGCATCGAGCATCGTGTAGCGCTCCAGCACGTGAAGCGCATCGCTGTGAAAGTTGCCGGCCATATCGAACCAGGTGCGATCGTTGTGGTTGGTCACGTCGACCACAAACGTATCGCCGTCCCAGCGTCCGCGCGAGTCGCCCATCCAGAATTGCAGCGGCGTCGATGGGCCGGTTCCATTCGTGTAGATGAGACGGAACACCTGCTGCCATTCGAAAGTCATGGCGACCGCATCGCGCATCTGGAAGATCTGAAACGGGTGTTCCATGTACATGATGCGAGGCACGCCTGGAAGGAAGCACTCCACCAGCGGGTCGGCTTTCGCACGTTGTTCGAAGTTCTCGCGCTGCTTCATGGCCGCCCAGGGTTGATAGGGAATGGTGATCGTGTCGACCACACTGCGGCCGGCCGGAATGCCGAAACGTGCGGGATGATCTTCGACGTCATATGCGGCGCGGCTGCGTGCCTGCCAGATTCCCTGAAGGTCAGGCCTGCCGTCCGCCATTCGCGGGATCGCGGCCGACGCAGTGGTCCGGGACACCGCTTGCGCGCTCAACGCGGTGACCGCAGCCACAGACAACAGCAAACCCATCGCAACCTTGGGCATCCGCATACGTTACCTCAGCCGTGCAATTGGTTCCGGAAGTTTTGATCCTTCCGACAACGACGTTTATAGTCGCATTGAATGCGCGATTCCACGCGCGTTGACGTCGAATGACAAACGCAGCCGCAACAGACATCCTCGTGACGCCCCTCTCCACCGGAGTTCCAGGTCTCGACGAACTGTTGATCGGCGGTCTCACACCCGATCGGATGTACCTGATCGAAGGCAGCCCGGGTACCGGCAAAACGACGCTCGCACTGCAGTTCCTCTTGAACGGACGTGATGCTGGCGAGAAGACGGTTTACGTCACGCTCTCTGAAACCGTCCCCGAGCTCGAGGCTATCGCTCGATCACACGGCTGGTCGTTGGACGGCGTGGAGTTGTTTCAGCTCAGCTCCGCCGAGGGAGTGAAACCTGAAGACCAGTACACGCTTTATCACCCTGCGGAAGTCGAGCTCGGGGAAACCGTCAAATCGGTCCTCGGAGTCATCGAACGGGTGCAGCCAGCGCGCATCGTGTTCGATTCGCTGTCAGAGCTGAAGCTGCTCGCGCGCGACCCGCTTCGCTATCGGCGGCAGATCCTGGCGCTGAAGGAGTATTTCTCCGGCCGCAGCTGCACGGTCGTCATGCTCGACGACCTGTCCGCAGGGGGCCCCGACCTCCAGCTCGAAAGCCTCTCGCACGGCGTCATCCTGCTCGAGATGCTGCCGTTTGAATACGGTCGCGCCCGCCGTCGGCTACGCATCGTCAAGTTCCGCGGCGTCGCGGCCATCGAAGGCTTTCACGATTTCGTGATCCGCCGGGGCGGTCTCGATGTCTTTCCGCAGCTGATATCTGCGCAAGCGTCGGCACCTCGAGCCGGCCTCGTGCAGAGCGGAGTAGCGGAACTGGATTCGCTCCTCGGCGGTGGGTTGACTTGGGGCACGACCACGTTGCTCATCGGTCCTGCCGGAACCGGCAAGTCGACGATAGCGGCGCAGTACGCGGCGACCGGTGTCACCGGCACCAACGGCGCGATCTTTCTGTTCGACGAACGGGCGAGCACGTTCATAGGCCGCACTGATGCGCTCGGCATGAAGCTGGGTGAGCGGATCAAGTCGGGTCACGTCAGCTTGAACCAGGTTGATCCCGGTGAACTGTCGCCGGGCGAATTCAGCCATCGCGTGCGGCTCGCTGTGGAGCGCGAGGGCGCGCGAGTCATCCTGATCGACAGCCTGAACGGATATCTAAATGCGATTCCGCAGGTCGAGGCACCCCTGGTGCGGATGCACGAGCTGTTGTCTTACCTGAACGAACGCTCGGTCGTGACGCTGCTGGTCGTGGCGCAGCACGGCATCGTCGGCTCCCACATGACGACGCCCCTGGACGTCAGCTATCTTGCAGATACGGTCGTCATGTTGCGTTTCTTCGAGGCGGCGGGAGTGGTGCGTCGAGCTGTGTCTGTGATGAAAAAGCGGAGCGGTCCGCACGAGTCGACCATCCGTGAGTTCCAGCTTGGTCCGGAACGACTTCGTGTCGGAGCGGCGCTTTCCGAATTCCAGGGTGTCCTGACGGGGGTGCCGCATTACATCGGTGCCTCGGGGCCCCTCTTCAAGTGATGGACGAAACACACGACGCCGGCAGAGTTCTGATCTTTGCGCCGATTGGCCGGGACGCCAGCTTGACGGCGGAGCTGCTGTCGCGGGCAGGCATTGCCTGTCAAGTCTGTCACGCCATGAACGACGTGTGTATCGAACTGGCTCGCGGGGCGGGCGCGATTCTGCTCACCGAGGAGGCGCTCGCGGATCCGCGGCTCGACGATCTCGCCGACGCGCTGGCATCGCAGCCGCCGTGGTCCGACATCTCGATCCTGCTGTTTGCCGGCAGCGATCGCAGTCAGGCGTCGCTGCGAACGCTCCACAAACTCGAGGTGCTGCGCAACGTGACGCTCCTCGATCGACCGATTCGCACGGCCGCCGTCATCAGCACGGTGCGTGCCGCGTTGCGCGGACGGCAGCGTCAGTACGAGTTGCGCGATACGCTGGTCGCGCTGCAGCGGGCGCGTCTCGATGCTGAGCACGCCAACCGGCTCAAGGACGAATTCCTCGCGACCGTTTCACACGAGCTGCGGACGCCGCTGAACGCGATTCTCGGATGGGTGGCGATGCTCCGGCAGGCGCGATTCGAGCCGACGCGCGTGGCGAGCATCCTGGAGATCGTCGAGCGCAACGCGAAGGCTCAGGCTCAGCTGATTGCGGACGTGCTCGACATCTCGCGCATGATCAGCGGACGGGTGAAGCTCGAGCTGACACCGGTGTCGCTCGCGCGTGTCATCCTGGACGCGGTGGATTCCGTTCGACCGGGCGCTGCCGCACGCGCCATCGATTTAAGACTCGACGTGGACGAGGGTCCGGTCGCCAACGCCGATCCGGACCGCCTGCAGCAGGTCGTGTGGAACCTGCTGTCGAATGCCTCCAAGTTCACACCCGAAGGTGGACGCATCGACGTGACCCTGCGCGCCAACCGAACGCATGCCACGATCACGGTCGCCGATACGGGCGTGGGGATTTCGTCGGATTTTCTGCCGCATGTTTTCGATCGATTCCGTCAAGCCGAACAGGGCTTCACCCGTTCTCATGGCGGCCTTGGTCTCGGCCTCGCCATCGTGAAACAGCTCGTCGAGATGCACGGCGGGGAGGCGACGGCGCGAAGCGACGGTCCCGGCAAGGGGGCGATCTTCGACGTGCGCCTGCCGCTCGCGCGCACGATTCCGCGCGAGCATCGTGTTCGGCAGGAAACGCCGTCGTCCGAGTTGCCGAAGGTGGATCTCTCTGATCACTCAATCCTCGTCGTAGACGACGACGAGGCGACGCGCGACTTGATGGTGACGCTGCTGTCGCAGTGCGGCGCAAAAGTACGCGCAGTGGGGAGTGCGCCTCAGGCGCTGCAGGAATTCGACGTTGACATACCCGGTCTCGTCCTCGCCGATATCGGCATGCCCGGAGAGGATGGATTGTCGATGATCAAGCGCATCCGGCGGCGGCCTCCTGCGCGTGGAGGGCTCGTCCGCGCCGTCGCGATTTCAGCGTACGCACGTCCGGAAGATCGGCAGGCGGCGCTCGCCGCAGGCTACGACGATTATCTGGCCAAGCCAGCAATGCCCGCGGATGTCATTCGCGCGGTTGACCGCTGGCTGGCGCGTCCTCCGCGGCTGACGCGGGAACGACGCCGCGGGCGGCACGCGGTGGCGTCATCGAGCCCTTGAGCTCGGCCGGGCCGTCAACCGTAAATAGCGATTACTCCGCGCTGCAGATCGCCATCTCGGCATTGGCCCTAAGCGCACCAGTTGCTGTCCAGCGGCCGTTGGCCTCGTTTCGCACGAGACCGCGCACGGCGAACCGGGTGAGGACTCGACGAACGATGCGCTCGGGCACGTTGCCCGCGGCATAAGCCAGAGCCTGGATTGTGCATGACGTGGTGTAACGCAATCGATTCACGATTTGCCTCACCACCTCTGCTCGCTGGTGGCCCTCACGGCGGCACGCTGGCAGAGCCTTCATGACTGCGATTCTTGACGGCAGTATCGAGCAACAGACATGCCGGTGGATCCGCGCGGCAGCGCTATCATCTCAACGCTTCACATTCATCCAGACGCCGTCACGTATCTCTGAGACGACGCCGGCTCGTACGAGGCTATCGAGGATTCGACGTGCGGCATCCGCGGGAATCTGGAACGACTCGCAGAGCCGATCGATCGTGACGACTGTTTCGGGTTTGTGGACAATGAGTTCCACTACATTGCGCGCGATCGCAGCACGCCGCGAGTGATTCCGCCTGTCCAACTCCACGCCGATCCATCGGCAAGAGCGATACCACAGCAGCGAGACGGCCACTGTGGGTAGATGAGATCCCACTCATGCCTCCTCGATTCCTACGATCGGCCGGGCACAGTTGAGTCACGTCAAGACATGCACCTGATCCGGGTTAATCGCTGCCACGGTGGCGAGCTCGGCGTTCAGCCGACCAGGCACGCTGGCTGCAACGCGACCCTGGTCGCAGAATGGATGTTCTGGATCGAATAGGAGCGTTCCTCAACACGGGCATTGCGGGAAGTCAGTTCACTCCCCTCAAGCTGCTGATCGTTGTCACGCTGCTTGGCGTCCTGGTGTGGGTCACGCGTCGGACGACGCATTGGTTGGTCAATCACGTGCTGGCCCGGCGCGGCGTCGACGTCGGACTACGGGAAGCGCTCGGCGCAATCACGCGGTACCTGGTGATCGGCGTGGGCACGCTGGTCATCCTTCAGGCGGCCGGGATCAATCTCACCTCGTTGAATGTGCTGATCGGCGCGATTGGCGTCGGACTCGGCTTCGGGCTGCAGAACATCACCAGCAATTTCTTCAGTGGACTCATCCTGCTGCTGGAACGGCCGATCCGGATCGGCGACCGCGTCGAGATCGGTGGCACGGTTGGCGAGGTGCGCGAGATCGCAGCGCGCGCGACGACGCTGGTCACCGACGAGAACGTCGCGGTGATCGTTCCAAATTCGCAATTCATTTCCGAGCGGGTGATCAACTGGAGCCGCCCGAACGCGTTGACGGCGTATGTGCTGACGTTTCAGATCCCCCGCGACGCAGACCCGGATCTTGTCCGCCGCACGCTGCTGGAAGCGGCAACGGGACATGCGCGCGTGCTGCGCTCCCCGGCGCCGGAGGTGGAGTTCGTGCAGGTCGGCCTGCGCGGACTCAGATTCCACCTGCAGGTCTGGAGCAGGGAAGACCTGAAGACGGCGGGTTCGCTCAGAAGCGAATTGAATTTCGCCGTGTGGAAACAATTGGGCGAAGCCGGCTTCGCCCAATAAACCCAAGCGTTTCGAACGATCCGAACGTTTCGAACGACCCGAACGGGTTATGCCGGAACGCCGACCCTCGCAGGGCGGGGCGCGGTCACGCGGGCCCGCAGGCCAAACGCCAGGAGCGCGGCAATCACGGCGAGCGCCGCACTGCCGTAGAAGGAGGCGTCCCAACTTCCGAACCGCTCGAAGAGCAACGGTCCGCCCCAGGCGCCGATGAAGGCCGCAACTCCCTTGGCGGTGTAGAGCACCGCGTAGTTCGACGTCGCGTGCCTGGTTCCGAAATAGTCGGCCGTCGTGGCGGGGAACAACGAGTAGATCTGGCCGCCGGTGAAATACACGAGCACCAGGCTGAATGCGAACCACCCGCCTGACCACTGACCAAGCTTGAGCACGAGCAGCAGGCAGACGGCATTCAGCAGGAACGCCGTGACCATCGCATTTTCACGCCCAGTCTTGTCCGACGCCCAGCCCCAGAAAATCCGGCTCGCGCCGTTGGCCATCGGGCTGAACGTTGCCGCAAGCGTGACTGCAGTGGCACTCAGTCCCCACGATCTCGCAATGGGTCCGAGATTCGCGGTCGCGAGCAGAAAGCCAGTGCCCATCATCACAAACGCCGCGTACATCATGTAGAACTGGGGTCTCCGGAGCATCTCCAGCGTCGTCAGCTGCCCAACCGCGGCGGCTCTCCTCACACCGGCCTGAGCGGTTGCGGTCGCCTGGCTCGGATGCCTGAGGAACTGCGCGACGAGGACGATGACCAGGCCCTGGAAGATGCCAGTCGAGAGGAACGCTGCCTCGTAGCCGCGGTTCGCAATCGTCCACTGAATGAACGGAATGAAGAGCGCCGTGCCGCCGCCGAATCCGGCGGCCATGATTCCCGAGGCGAGCCCGCGACGATCCTTGAACCACTTCAACGCCGAGCCGATCGATCCGCTGTAGACGAACGCCGCGCCGACGCCGGCGGCGCAGTAGAGCACGTAGAGCATGGGCAGCGTCTTGGCGTAACCCATTCCCGCCCATCCGAGACCGCAGAGGAGACCCGCGACGCTGATGAACCAGCGTGGCCCGATGCGGTCGATCAGCCAACCGTCGAGCGGCTGCACCCATGTCTGGAACAGGATGAAGAGCGCGAAGGCGTATTGAACGTCCGACAGTTTCCAGCCGGTGCCACGCTGCAGCGGCTGCACGAAGAGCGTCCAGGCGTACTGCAGGTTCGCGATCATGATCATCGCGATGAGCGACGCGACGAGCTGAAACCAGCGATTGTGAATATTCAAGTGAGCCTCCCGGTCCGGCTGAAGCCGGACCCCACCGACGATCCCTGGGCGTATGCGGGCCCACTATACAATTGGATTTCTTGGCGGGCAAACAACTCAGGGTCATCCAAACGGGGACGTTACGGCGCCAGCTCGAAGAGCAGATCGCGGGCGAAGTCCGGTTCGACGCCGTCACCCGCGCCCTCTATTCGACCGACGCGAGCGTGTATCAGATCCACCCGCTGGGCGTCGTCATCGCGAAATCGAGAGAAGACATCCTGCGCACGGTAAACCTTGCGCGGACGCACGGTGTTTCCATCACCGCGCGTGGAGGAGGTACCTCGCAGGCGGGCCAGGCGATTGGCAGCGGACTGCAGATCGACACGTCGAAGTACTACAACCGGATTCTCGAGCTGAATGTCGGCGAACGATGGGCGATCGTCGAGCCGGGCATCGTCCTCGATGAACTGAACGCACAGCTGAAGTCCCACGGTCTTCGGTTCGCCCCCGATATTTCGACGGCGAGCCGCGCCACCGTCGGCGGCATGATCAGCAACAACTCCTGCGGCGCGCGTTCGGTGATGTACGGGAAGACCATCGATCACGTGCTCGAGCTCGATGTGATTCTCTCCGACGGATCGCAGGCCCACCTGCGGCCGCTCAGCCGCGCCGAGCTCGAGGCTGCATGTCAAGGCGACACGCTCGAAGCGAGATGCTATCGGACGGTGCGGCAGGTCGCGCACGAGTGCGCAGAGGAAATCGCGAAACGCTATCCGAAAGTCGTCCGCCGCGTCGCCGGCTACAACCTCGACGAATTCGTCGACGATGTCAGACCGTTCAACCTCGCGAAGATCATCGTCGGATCCGAAGGCACGCTTGGAATGATTACAGCGGCGAAGATCAATCTGGTCCCGCTGCCGAAAGAGAAAGCGGTGCTCGCCATCGAGTTCGACGAGCTGCTCGACGCGCTTGCGGCAACTCCGGTCATTCTGAGGCACAAGCCGTCGGCGATCGAGGTGATGGATGCCTTCATCCTGAACCACGCACGCGAAAACCCGGCGATGGACCGGATGCGCCGTGCCATCCTGCAGACCGACAACCCGGGGGCGCTGCTGAACGTGGAGCTGTATGCGGATCGGGCCGATGATCTGCCGCCGCGGCTCGAAGCAATTGAGCGCGACCTGACGCCGTTCAAATGCGTCTATCGGCGCCTGATGCCGCTGGCGGATCAGGCGCGCGTCTGGGGATTCCGCGAGGCCTCCCTCGGCCTGTCGATGGCGATGAAGGGCGACGAGAAGTCGCTCTCGTTTGTCGAGGACACGGCGGTCAAGCCCGAAGTGCTGCGCGACTACATCGACGAATTCCTCGCGATGATCCGTCGCAACGGCAGCTCGTCCGGCGTGTACGCGCACGCCTCCGTTGGCTGTTTGCACGTCCGGCCCGTCGTCAACATGAAGACGGCCGAAGGCGTCGCGACGTTCGAGGCGATTGCCACGCAGAGCGCCGACCTCGTGCTCAAGTATGGCGGTGCGCTCTCCGGCGAGCACGGTGACGGCCTCGTGCGCGGGCCGTTCATGGAGAAGATGTTCGGCTCGGCGCTGTATCACGCGTTTCGGACGGTTAAACACACGTTCGATCCGCAGGGCGTCTTCAACCCGGGCAAGATCGTCGATTGCCCTCCGATCACGACCAATCTGCGCTACGGCGCCGGGTACAAGACGCCCGATCCGCCAACTTACTTCGACTACTCCGAATACGGCGGCTTCGGCCGTGCGGTGGAGATGTGCAGCGGGGTCGGCGCGTGCCGCAAGAAGCTCGAAGGGACGATGTGCCCGTCGTACATGGCGACGCGGGACGAACGGGACGTGACGCGCGGCCGCGCGAATACGCTACGGCTGGCGATGACCGGCCGACTCGCGGAGTCGGGCCTCGACGAAGAGGGCGTGCTCGAGACGCTCGACCTGTGTCTCGAATGCCGGGCCTGTAAAGCTGAATGTCCCGTTGGTGTCGATGTCGCTCGATTCAAGAGCGAATTTCTCGCGGAGCACTGGCGCAAGCACGGTATCCCAATCGGCAAGCGCGTGCTCGGCAACGTACGGGCGCTCTCCCGAATCGGCAGCCACTTCGCGCCGTTCTCGAACGCAGTTGCGGCAAGCGGATTCGGCCGGTGGATGAACGAGAAGCTGTTCGGCATCGATCGGCGCCGCATCCCGCCTGCATGGGCGAAGGAGACATTTGAGGCGCACTTCGCGCGCGTCGATCGTAGAGGCCGACCTGCAGGTCCGCCTGGACGCAGCGCCATCCTGTTCAACGACACCTTCACCAACTACAACGATCCTGAAATCGGTGTCGCCGCTGCCGCGGTACTCGACGCCGCGGGCATCGACGCGCACCTCGCGCCGCACGACTGCTGCGGGCGCCCGTTCATTTCAACCGGTCAGCTCGATGAGGCGCGCGCGCTCGCGCGGAAGAATGCGGAAGCGCTCTTCGATGCGGCCTCACGCGGCGAAAAGATCCTCTTCCTGGAGCCAAGCTGCCTGTCCGCCGTTCGTGAGGATGCGCCGGCACTGCTGCGTGGTGAGGAGCAGCGCCGCGCCCAGGTTGTGGCCGACGCGTGCGTGCTCTTCGAGGACCACCTCGAACGCGAGCTTGCGGGGGGGCGCGCGTCGCTCACGCTGAAAGCTGGTCCGTCCAACATCGTGCTGCACGGGCATTGTCATCAGAAATCGATGGGTCTGGTGCCACCGGCCAAAGCGTTGCTGTCGAGAATCCCGTCGTGCAAGGTCGTCGAGCTCGATTCCGGATGCTGCGGCATGGCGGGTTCGTTCGGCTATTCGAGGGACCACTACGACGTCTCGCAGCAGATTGGCGAGCGCCGGCTGCTGCCGGCCGCGCGTGCACTCAAAGACGGCGAGCTGCTGGCCGCGGCCGGGACGTCGTGCCGCCACCAGGTGGCCCATTTTGCCGGGGTCGAGGCGCGGCATCCGGCGGTCATCCTTCATTCGTTGATCGAATAGAACCCGCCGCATGGCACACACAGCCCGGCGATCTGCGCTTCCGGCGACGACCAATGTGCTGATCCTGCTCTGCGCGATGTACTTCATCTCGTACATCGTGCGGCAGAACATCAGCACGGCCATCATCGCCATCCGGCCCGAATTCCACCTGTCGAACACGCAGGCCGGGCTCATCTTCTCGGCGTTCGGCTACCCGTACCTGCTGTTCCAGATCATCGGCGGCGTGACGGCCGATCGTTTTGGCCCGCGGCGCACGCTGTTTGTGAGCGGCCTTGTCTGGGCGGCCGCAACGGTGCTGACGAGCGTTGCGTGGGATTTCTACTCGCTCTTCGCGGCGCGCATTCTGATGGGATTCGGCGTCGGCGCGACGCTCCCGACCGCCACGCGTGCGATGCAGTACTGGGTTGAAACCCGCAAGCGCGGCTTCGCGCAGGGCATTACCCACGCCTTTTCGCGTCTCGGCAATGCACTGACACCAGCGCTTGTCGTCTGGCTGATGGCGCTGGTCACGTGGCGCGGCTCGTTCATCGTCATCGGCATCGCCGGATTCGTCTGGGTGGTTGTTTGGTACTGGTACTTCCGCGACGATCCACACGAGCATCCGGCGATCACGGATGAGGAGTTGGCGGTGCTTCCGAAGCGTCGCGAGAAGGGCGCGCCGCCGGCGGTGCCGTGGGGACCACTCATCGCGCGCATGTGGCCGGTGACGCTGACGTACTTCTGTTACGGATGGTGCCTCTGGTTGTATCTGAGCTTTCTGCTGATTTTCTTCAAGGACAAGTTCTCGCTCAGCACCAACGAAACCGCGTTGTTCGCGACGATCGTTTACACCATCGGCGCCGTTGGCAACACCATCGGCGGTGTCTTTTCTGACCGCATCCTCCACCGAACCAACAACGTTCGCCGTGCGCGTGTTGGCGCGGCGGTCTTCGGGTTCGTCGGGGCGCTGATATCGCTGCTGCCGATCCTGCAGGCGAGCGATAAGGTGTTTGTGGCCATCTGTCTTTCTGCGGGCTTCTTCTTCGCGGAGATGGTGATTGGTCCGATGTGGGCGATCCCGATGGACATCGCACCCAAGTATTCCGGCACGGCGTCTGGGCTGATGAACTCCGGGTCGGCACTCGCGGCGATTCTGTCGCCCGTCGTCGCCGGCTGGGTGACGGATGCGACGGGCGATCCGCAGCTGCCGTTCGTCATCGCGATTGGCGTGCTGATGGTCGGCGCCGTCAGCGCGTTTCTGATGCATCCAGAGCGGCAGTACACCGACGACATCCCGCCGGCCGCGCCGATCGGTGCGGCCACGGCCGCGGCGCGCTGACGCCACGAACGTAGAGGCGGACCTGAAGGTCCGCCTCTACGGACGGACACGACAACCAACCACCGTGCTACATTGGCCGCATGGCCGCCCACACACGCACCGTTCCGGTGCTCGACGAGCGCAAGGTCCTTTCGGAATTACAGTCGCTGCGTTCCCGGCAACCTGTCGAGTACTGGGCGTTCTATTCCAGCCAGTTGAAGGGCGTTGTCACCGATCCGGCGTTGATGGTCATTCCCTTCGACGACCATATCGTCCACCGCGGCCACGGCATTTTCGACACGGCCGCGATCGTCGCGGGAAAGATTTACGACCTCGAGGCGCACCTCGATCGCTTCCTGCTGTCGGCGGAGCGATCGAAGCTGCGGCTCCCATGCTCGCGCGCGGAGATGACGGACATCATCGTGCAGACGGTCGCCGCGAGCGGCCGGCGTGATGGGTCGATTCGCTATTGGCTCTCGTCGGGGCCTGGCAGCCTGGAGCTCACGCCAGCACGCGGCGCCGAGCCAGGCTTTTTCGTGATGATTTTCGCCGGGCTCTCGTATCCCGAACGCTGGTACACGGAGGGGCTGCGGGTGATGACCACCACGTACCCCATCAAGGCCCCTCTGTACGCGATGACCAAAGCGACGAACTACCTTCCCAACGTGCTGATGCAGATGGAGGCCAAGGAGAATGGGTTCGACAACGGCGTCTTCATCGACGAGGACGGCAACGTCGGCGAGAGCTCGAACATGAACGTCGCGTTCGTCACGAGACACGGCGTGCTCGTTCACCCGAAATTCGATCACATCCTCTCCGGCTGTACGTCGCTGCGGCTGCTGGAGCTTGCCCGTGCGCATCAGGATCGTGCGCGGGTGACCGGTGTCGAGGTCCGCGGTATTTCAGTGGCGGAGGCGCGCGCGAGCCGCGAAATGCTGCTGCTGGGCAGCTCAATCAAGGTCGCGCCGGTCGTGCAGTGGGACGACCAGGTGATCGGCGACGGCAAACCGGGCCCTGTGAGCCGTACGCTGCTGGAGCTGCTCGAAGACGACATGCGCACCAGCGATCGCCTGATTCCTATTCCGTACTGATCGTCGTAGGGGCCGACCTCAAGGTCGGCCCCTACGGTGAATCCATGAATTACGCACCCGTCCATTGCGGTTTGCGCTTGTTGAGAAAGGCATCGACGCCTTCCTTGAAGTCGGCGCTCATGTAGCACATCTCGATCAGATCCGCGTCGCCCTGCTCGGGGCTGCGAGCGTCCATGAGGCGACGCGTCATCTCCTTGGTCGCGCGGATCGTCAACGGCGCGTTCGCGGCTATCTGCCGCGCGATGTCCATCACTTCCGATTCGATTGACTCGCGCGGAACGACCCGGTTGATCAACCCCATCGCCTGCGCTTCCGGCGCCGGGATCAGACGTCCCGTGAAGATCAATTCCTTCGCACGTACGGGACCAATGAGGTTCACGATGCGCGCGAAGGTCCCGGACGACGCGACGTTGCCGAGGGTGCGGGCGATGGGGATTCCGATCGCGGACTCGGTGGTCGCGACGCTCAAGTCGCACGTCGCCACGATGCCGCAGCCGGCGCCGGTGGCGAACCCCTCGACCTGCGTGATCGTCGGCTTGGTCACCCGCTCCAGCCGTCCAAGGACGACGCTGATCTTCTTCTCGTAGTCGATCGCATCCTTCGGCTCGCGGAAGCTCTGGAACTGCGAGATGTCGGTGCCGGAGACGAACGCCTTTCCGCCCGCGCCTTTGAGAATGAAGACGCGCACCTGTGGATCGGCATCGACCGTCTCGCACGCGTGGACGAGCGCGTCGTACATCGCCCATGTCATCGCGTTGCGCGCCTGCGGACGGTTGAAGGTCAGGAATGCAAATGGCGGGTCGATCTGAAAGATGGTCTCGGGTGTGCTCATAGGAACTCTTAGAATATCCGCAATGGATCAAGGCAACACTGGAGCGCTCACAGGCCTGCGCGTGATCGACCTCACACAGGTCATGGCCGGACCCTTTTGCACGATGCTGCTCGCCGATCTCGGCGCCGACGTCATCAAAATCGAACCGCCCCAGGGCGACTCGACGCGCACGATGCCCGGCGCAGTCGGCACCGACAGCCCGAGCTTCAATGCCGTCAACCGCGGCAAGCGGAGCGTCGTCGTCAACCTGAAAACGCGTGAGGGTGTGGAGGCGGTGAGGACGCTCGCGCGCAGCGCCGACATCTTCGTCGAGAACTACCGGCCTGGCGTCATGGAGTCGCTCGGCCTGGACTACACGAGCCTGTCGGCGTCCAATCCGCGGCTCATTTACGCCTCGATTTCCGGCTATGGTCAGACCGGACCGCAACGCGGCAAAGGCGGGTTCGACCTGGTCGCGCAGGGGGTGTCCGGCATCATGTCGGTGACCGGGGAGCCGGGAGGGGCGCCGGTGAAATCGGGCATTCCGCTGACGGACCTTGGCGCCGGCCTGTTTGCCACGGTAGGAATCCTCGCCGCGCTCGAGCATCGCCACAAAACCGGACGCGGCCAGCAGATCGATACGTCGTTGCTCGATGCGGGCGTCGGTTTGTCGGTGTGGGAGTCGACACAGTACTTCTCCGGCCGCGGCATCCCGGAGCGGCTCGGCTCAGCGCACCGGATGAGCGCGCCGTATCAGGCGTTCCGCTGCGCGGACGGATACATCACCATCGGCGGCGCGAACGATCGCACGTTTCACCGCATCTGCGAAGTTCTGGGTCATCCCGAGTGGCGGGAGATGCCCGAGTTCCTGACCGACGGCATGCGTATCAAGAACCGTGCGGATCTCGCCGCTCGGATCGAGGCAATCACTGCCACGAAACCGCGCGCGCACTGGCTGGAGTTGTTCGACGCCAACAACATCCCGTGCGGACCCATCAACGACTATTCACAAGTCTTTCAGGATCCGCAGGTGCTCGCCCGTGAGCTCGTGGTCGACGTTGAACACCCGACGCTGGGCGCCATCAGGGCGCTGGGTTCGCCGATCAAGCTGAGTGCCACACCGCCTGATGTCAGGCGACGGGCACCCTTGCTGGGCGAGCACACCGAGGAGGTCATGACCGAAGCAGCAACCGGGCGTTAGGAATCGCGGCCGCTTTCGTTTCACTTGACAGTGCATCTGGGCACGTTGAATATTCGTCCGTCGATCACCCTGTTTTCGCTGGCTCTGCGATCCTCTCCACGCGGAACGAATGGAGGCGCTCTCATGCGTTCATTCAGTTGCTTGTCGCTCCGCACACTTACGAGCCTGTGGGCAGTCTGGCTGCTGATTCGTGCTCTGTTGGCACCGAATGTGTCGGCGCAGGTGGTTGCAGGCGTCGAATCGCCGCAGCGAATCTCCGCCAACGACAATCGGGTCTCTGCCGGAACGCAGGTGGGAAATACGCTGACCATTCGCCTCGAGGCGCGCAGCGGTGAATGGCGTCCTGATCGTGACGAGGACCCGGGCGTGGTCGTCCGTGCCTTCGCGATCGAAGGAGGACCCCTTCAGATTCCTGGTCCTCTCATTCGCGTCGTCGAGGGCACCGAGATTCGAGCATCAATCCGCAACACGTTGGCAGGCGATCCGCTGGTCATTCACGGACTGTATTCGCATCCCGCCAACGGAGCGGCTCCCGACGCGGTGATCGTTCCCCCTGGAGAAACGCGCGAAGTCCGGTTCGCGGCCGGAAAGCCCGGGGTCTATTACTACTGGGCCGCGAGCAGTCCTTCGACGACGCTGCTGCAGCGGTCAGGAGCGGATTCGCAGCTGTCTGGTGCATTCGTCATCGATCCGGCGGGTGCGCCGCGGCCATCTGATCGTGTCCTCCTGATCAGCGACTGGGCGAATGCGCCGTTGCCAAAGGCCACGGCAATACGAATCGCCATCAACGGGCGATCGTGGCCGAACACCGAGCGTCTTGCCTACCGGGTTGGCGATACGGTGCGCATGCGCATCATCAATGCGGGATCGCTGGTGCATCCAATGCACCTGCACGGCTTCTACTTCAACGTCGACAGCCGCGGCGACGAGCGAACGCACACGACGCTCGACGCGGGTTCGCCTCACATGGCGGTGACGGAGCGGACCGGCCCGGGAGCAACGTTCAGTCTGACGTGGTTGCCGACGCGACCGGGAAACTGGCTGTTTCACTGCCATGACAACGTGCATCTCGAGCGCTTTGGTTCGCTCGACGGGCGGCCGTTGCCGCCGGCGGGCGCGAACCATCACGTGGAAAACCATGCGCTCGAGATGATGGCCGGGCCCGTGATGGGCATTACGGTGACCGGTGAGAGCACAGAGGCTGCGACGCCGCCTTCGGTTCCGCGCCGCCAACTGCGACTGGTCGCGCGCGTTGACGCGGGGGGTACCGAGACCGAACCTGCGTTCGGTTACACGCTGGAGAGTACTGAAACTCAAACGCCGCCTCCTCCTCCCTACATGCCTTCGCCGACCATCGTCTTGAAGAGAGGGGAGCCGGTCAGCATTACCGTCGTGAATCGACTGCCGGAACCGACAGCGGTCCATTGGCACGGGATTGAGCTTGAAAGCTATTACGACGGCGTCGCGGGCTTTGCGGGCGATGCGACCCGAATTGCTCCCGCAGTCCAGCCTGGCGGTACTTTCGAGGCACGGTTCACGCCGCCACGCTCAGGCACCTTCATCTATCACACGCACATCGATGAAGTGCGGCAGCAGCAGGCCGGTTTGTCGGGAGCGCTGCTGGTCGTCGATGCCCCTGAGCGCTTCGATCCTGAACACGACATCGTACTGATGATTACGGTGCCGCGAAAACAGGCCGATGCGCGTGTCGTGCTATTGAACGGCTCGTCAACTCCGCCAGCGCGTGAAATGCATGTTGGCCAGCACTACCGGCTGCGATTCATCAACGTCCACACGAACCGGCCAAGCATGCGCATGCGATTGTTGAGCGGGACAACGCCATTGAAATGGCGTGCGCTCGCCAAAGACGGCAGAGATTTGCCTGACACTCAGGCGGTCGAAGGGACGTCTGAAATTCAAATGGGTAATGGCGAAACCTATGATTTCGACTTTGTCCCGTCGACCGCAGGCGATATTCGGCTGGATGTCACGAGCGCGGCGGGCCTGCTGCTCGTGTCGATGCCGATCCACGTCCAGTAAGCACGACGGATCGACCTCTGCATCGCGACCCTTTAAGGGATCGCGCTACAGGTGATGGGGTTTACATGACGGGTTGCAGCGATTCGCTTGTGAGGAGCTCCAGCGCCGCAAGCACGCCGCCCGATTTGTGCGGGACTCCGGCAAGGGCAAAGCCCATCTCCACGCCGCTGAGCGTTCCCGCCAGCATCAGGTCATTGAAATCACCGAGGTGGCCGATCCGGAAGATCTTGCCTTTCATCTTGCCAAGACCGGTGCCGAGCGACATATCGAAGCGCTCGAGCACGAGCTGCCGGAATGCATCGGCGTCGCGGCCGTCGGGCATCACCACCGCGGTGAGCACGCCGCTGTACTCGGCGGCGTTCTGCGCGAGGATGTCGAGGCCCCATGCCTTCACTGCCGCGCGGGTCGCCCGGCCAAAGCGCTCGTGGCGGCCCCAGATGTTTTCGAGCCCTTCGTCGCGCATCATGCTGAGCGCTTCACGCAGGCCATAGAGGATGTTGGTCGAGGGGGTGTAGGGAAAGAAGCCCGCCTTGTTGTCGCGCAGCATCGGCTCCCAGTCCCAGTAGGCGCGCGGAGACTTTGCCGATTTCGCGGCGGCGAGCGCCTTGTCACTGATGGCGTTGAAGCTGATGCCGGGCGGCAGCATCAGTCCCTTCTGCGAGCAGCCGACCGTCACGTCCACGCCCCACGCCTCGTGGCGGTACTCGATCGACCCGAGCGAGGAGATCGTGTCCACCAGCAACAGCGCCGGATGACGTGCGGCATCAATCTGTTTCCGGATCTCGCCGATGCGGCTGACGACGCCGGTGGAGGTCTCGTTGTGAACGACGCAGACCGCCTTGATCGCATGGCTGCGGTCGTCGGCGAGCTTCGCGTAAACGACCGCCGGATCCGCGCCATGGCGCCAGTCGCCGGCGACGAAATCGACCTGCAGCCCGATGCGCGCGGCCACGTCTTTCCAGAGCGTCGCGAAGTGGCCGGTCTCGAACATCAGAACCCGATCGCCGGGCGAGACCGTGTTGACGAGCGATGCTTCCCACGCTCCGGTTCCCGACCCTGGATAGATGATGACGGGCGATGAGGTCAGGAAGACATCCTTCAACCCGCTCAACACCTCTTTGGCGAGCGCGGCGAACTCAGGACCTCGGTGGTCGATCGTCGGCTTGCTGAGCGCGCGCAGCACGCGATCGGGAACATTGGTTGGGCCGGGAATCTGAAGGAAATGCCGTCCGCTCTTTGCCATGTAATCGATCCTATTGCATGACGTAGAGGCGGACCTTAAGGTCCGCCTCTACACCCGATCGTTATTTCGTGGCGTTGACGCCGCCGGGTCGATACGTCTTGGTGAAATTGTTCCGTGTGTTCGTCACCGTGAACGTCCCGTCCTGCTGCGCCGTCACCTTGATGAAGTACGCCTTGCCGTTGTGCACGGGCGCCGGCGGCGCCTGCTGCCCCTGCGGTGGCGGCGTCCAGGCCGCTACCGGCATCGTCGTGTCCGGTTGATCAATCTGGTTGGCGATGAACACGCCCGGCACCGTGAACTCTTGCCCGCTCAGCAGCGAGAAGTGCTGCATCCAGACGTCCTCGAGCCCGGGTGACGAGAACATCGTCTGCATCGAGAACGGCTCGCCGCCCTTGCGCGTGCCGTTGTTGACGATGGCCACCCGCGGCCGTACCGCGTGCACCAGTACCGGCGAATTCGAGCTGGCCTGACCGTGGTGCATGCCGAGCATCAGGTCCACTGTTCCGAGCCGATTCACGGGGCACGCGAGTTTGAACTCGATATTTCTCGTGTTGTCGCCGATATGCAGCGCCTTGAATTTGCCGTAGGTCACCATGACCCCAACCGACATCGGGTCTTCCATGTTGTTGTCGATCGGCTGGAAGTTTGCGCATTCAGGGTTGCGCTGTCCGGCACCTTTCAGAGAGGCGATAGGTTCACCGGCCGAGACGACGACTGTTACATTGGTCCCCCCAAGTGGAATCCTGTCGCCGGGCTTGGCAACCGTGTGCTGCGCCTTCGAGGTCAGCTCAGCGTAGACGTTCTTGAGGAAATCGTCCGGCGCCTGCCCTGGCTGCACGTTCGGCCCGTGATCCCAGTAATGCTTGATCGGGATCTGCTTGGCGAGCTCGGCAAGTCCGCCGTAGTGATCGCCATGCCAATGCGTGATGATCAGATTGTCGATTTGCGTCAGACCCGCGTCACGGACCGCCTCCATGATGCGTCCGGCATCTCGCGGTGCGGCGGCGTTTGCGTTGCCGGTGTCCATCAGCAGTGATTCGCCGGTCGGCGAGACGAACAGGACGCCGTTGCCACCTTCGACGTCGACGACATAGATGGTCAGCGGTCTTGCCGCCCGGTTCTGCGCGAGCGCAGGTGCGACGAGACAGGCAACGGCCGCCAATGACAAGAGCGCGCGTGTCGGTTTCATAACTACTCCTCGGCGCGCGTACGTAGAGGCGGACCTTAAGGTCCGCCTCTACGACGACACCATTCCTATCTGGTCGCGTTGGCCACGCCTGGCCGGTACGTCTTGCTGAAGTTGTTGCGCATGTTGGTGATCGTGAACGTCCCGTCCTGTTGCGCAGCGATCTTGAAGTAATACGACTTGCCGTTGTGCACGGGGGCCGGCGGCGCCTGCTGCCCCTGCGGCGGCGGCGTCCAGGCAGCGATGGGAAGGGTAGTGTCCGGCTGGTCGATCTGATTGGCGATGAACGCGCCGGGAACGGTGTATTCCTGGCCGCTCAACAACGAGAAGTGCATCTGCCAGAGGTCCTCCAGGCCGGGCGAAGAGAAGAGCACGCGCATCGCATCCGGCTGGCCTCCCTTGCGAGTGCCGTTATTGATGATGGCTGCACGCGGGTGGAGCGCATGCACGAGCGCCGGCGAGTTGGAAATCGCCTGGCCGTGATGCGAGACGATGAACAGGTCCGCCGTACCGAGACGGTTGTTCGGGCACATCAGGTCGATCTCCTTGTTGTAGGTGAGGTCGCCCATGTGCACGATACGGAACTTTCCAAACGTGATGTAGCTGCTGACCGACTGCGCGTTTTCGGTTGGATCGGGATCCTGCGGCTTCGAATCAGCGCAGTAGGGATTCGGGCGGCCGGCCCCCGACAGATTGGTCTTCATCACGTTGCCCGCGGACGCGACGACGCGCCAGTTGAGATCCTTCACCGCGATTGAATCACCGGGCTTCACCACCGTGTGCATCGCTTTCGAAGTCAGCGGCTCGTAGACGGTCTTGAAGAATTCATCAGTTGCCGGAGTCGCCTGCACGTTCGGCCCGTGATCGTAAAAGCGGGCGATGGGAATCTGCTTGGCCAGCTCCGCCAGGCCGCCGAAGTGGTCTCCATGCCAGTGGGTGAAGATCAGATGGTCAATCTTGGTGACGCCGGCATCCTTCGCCGCTTCCATGATGCGCGCTGCATCGCGAGCCGCCTGCGGACCACCGTTGCCGGTGTCGATCAGTACGGTCTCGCCTGACGGCGTGACGAACAGGGTAGCGTTGCCGCCCTCGACATCGACCACGTAGATCTCGAGCGGCTTGGCGCCGCGGGTCTGCGCCAGCGCGGGCGCCGCCAGCGCCGCAATCGCGAGCAGACACACGAAGGTTGTGCGCATAAGCAATCTCCTCAAATGCGCACGATTCTACTTCACATCTTTGATGATGAAGAGCTTCTCGCCAGGCCGAATGAGGCCCAGCTCACGGCGGGCGATGTCCTCGATGGCTAGTGGATCTTCGCGGAGCTGGCGGGCCTGCTCGCGGAGCTGCGCATTTTCATCACGCGACCGGACAAGAGACGTCTCGAGCGTTCGGTACTGCTGCCGCGCCTTCAGCATCGCGAGGAACCCGCGGTCGCCGACGAGCGCGTCAATGATGAGGACGCAGCCGACCGCGACGATCAGGTAGCGGACAATCTTGCCGCGCCGCCGCCGGGGCGGTGTGGAGGTCGTCGTGCTGGCGTCGCTCGTCCGCTTCTTCACGAGGTCGTGGCAGAATAGCGCGTTTCGGTCGCGAGTACAACTATCAAACTTTCAATGAAAGTACAAGAGGCAAATGCCGTGGTCGTCCTCACCACGCTTGGGGAGTCGACCGATGCCGCCGCGTTCGCGCGCGTCCTAGTGGCCGACCGCCTCGCCGCATGCGTCAACGTCCTGCCGACGATGACCTCGCTGTACCGCTGGAAAGGATCAATTGAGGAGGACCGTGAACAGCAGCTCGTGATCAAAACCACGCAGGAGCGCGTTCCCGCCATCGAGGCGCGTTTTCAGGAGCTGCACCCCTACGAGCTGCCCGAGTTCGTGGTCCTCAGCGTAGACGCGTCGGCTGCCTATCTGGACTGGCTCCGTGACGCCGTCGGGGAGAAGTAAAGCCCGATCACGAACGCGGCGGTGGCCAGAAGCGACCAGAGTACGGTGTGAGGCAGCACATGCAGGGGCCAGCTGAGTAGCCAGGCGACGGCCATCACGACGGCAAAGCAAATCAGGATGAAACGGCGGAATTCGCGAGCCTGCTCTCGTGCAACGCGGTCGGCCAGCAGCGATGGCAGTTCGTCAGGCGCGACGTCCGACGAGCGCACCACGAAGAAGTCGTCCATGATGCCCCTCCTCAATGACAGGATACCGAGCCCCGCATAACGAAGCCATAAAGGCGCCAATAACAAATCAACCGACCTCCTGACTCGCCAGCCTGGCGTCCTTGGCGGTTGCATGCTCCAAGGCACGTCCGAGATGGTAAGGAACACTCGTCACCACGACATTTGGCTTGAAGAGCAACGCTCCCTTGATGAGGAGCGCGTGCTGATTGTGCAGCAAGTGTTGCCACAGTCGCCGTGGGACGAACTCAGGAAGGATGACCGTTACATAGGCGGCGGGCTCGACCTCCTGAAGCTCCTCGATGTAGTCGAGCAGTGGTTCCATCAGGGAGCGGTAGGGCGACTCGAGCACGATGAGGTCTACACCTTGACCCCATTCCTTCCACTGCCGGCGTAGCGTCTCGGTCGCGGTTGGATCCAGCTCGACGTACACCGCCCGCACATCCTTGGAGAGCGTCCTCGCATACCGCAGCGCCTTGACGACGGCGCGCTGAAGTCCCCCAATCGGTACGATAACCACATGACGTCCCGTCGGCTCAGGCTGCCAGCCGCGCAGCGTCAGCTCGGCGGCCACGTGATCGTAGTGGCGCCTCGTGATTTCGAAGATGCCGACAAGCACCGGAATCATGACGATGATGATCCAGGCACCTTCCGCAGCTTTGGTGATGGCCACGATGACCAGCACGATTCCGGTGACGACGGCGCCGAAGCCGTTGATGGCGGCACTCGACCTCCATCCGCCTTCGCCGCTGCGCGGCTTCGGCGAGACAGGTCTGCCGCCGGCGGTCCTGCCCTGGCCAAGCTTGCGCCAATGGACGACCATGCCGGCCTGCGACAGCGTGAACGATACGAACACGCCGATCATGTACAGCGGGATCAGCGCGTGCGTGTCGCCTTCGAACACGACGAGAAGCGCGGACGCCAGCACGCTGAGAATCAGGATGCCGTTTGAGAAAGCAAGTCGGTCACCCTGATTCATGAACTGGCGCGGCAGGAATCGATCGCGCGCCATGATTGACGCCAGTCGCGGGAAGTCCGCATACGCGGTGTTCGCCGCCAGCACCAGGATCGCCATCGTCGCCGCCTGCACGGCGTAGTAAATCCAGCCGCGCCCGCCGAACGTGGCGCGTGCAATCTGCGAGACGACCGTTTCGGCATCGTTCGGGACAATTTCATACGCGTGCGCGAGCAGCGTGATCCCGATGAACATCGTGATCGCAAGGCCTGCCATCGCGACCAGCGTCGCGGCGGCGTTCCGGCTCTCCGGCGGCCTGAAGGCGGGGACGCCATTCGACACGGCCTCGACTCCCGTCAATGCCGTGCACCCGTTGGAGAACGCCGTCAGCAGCACGAACAGCGGCAACATCGTCGTTCCTGAAGGCAGCGGATGGTCAGGCGGCGCCAATGGTTGAAGTGTGCCGGTGAAATACCGCACGGCTCCGACCGCGATCATGGCGAGGATGCTGATGATGAAGAAATAGGTGGGACCGGCGAACAGTTGTCCCGATTCGCGGATGCCGCGCAGGTTGCCGAGCATCAACATCAGGACGAAGCCGAGGCACAGCGCGACGACATGCGGCTGCCATTGCGGGAACGCTGAGGTGATGGCTGCGACGCCCGCCGCAATGCTGACCGAGACGGTCAGGACGTAGTCGATTAACAGCGATGCCGCCGCTACCAGCGATGGTGTTCGTCCGAGATTGTCTTTGGCGACGATGTAAGCGCCGCCGCCGCTCGGGTAGGCGTGGATGGTCTGGCGGTATGAAAAGACCACCACAATCATGACGGCGGCAATCAGCGCGCCGATCGGAGTGACAAGATTCATGGCGGCAATGCCGCCAATCATCAGGACACGCAGGATTTCTTCGGTGGCGTACGCAACCGACGACAGCGCGTCGGACGACAGCACCGCGAGCCCCGTGATCTTCGAAAAGCGTTCGTGATGCGCGAGTCGCGAGGGGATAGGCGCGCCCACGATCAGGCGCTTCACCTGGCCGAGAAATGATTCGTCCGCCACAAAGGCCTCCAATGCGCCGGCGGGGTTAGCTGACGGGCTCGAGGTTGGAGTCCTCTACCATTGCGCGTCGGCGCGATGGATACGCCCCGTTGGGTGGTTCCCCCGCTTCGCCCTCCTGGGCGAATTAGGCTGCGTAATCTGATTATGCAAAGCGGCAACCGATGCCGAACGGCATTTATGGCTTTTTTATGATTCGGCGGCTCGACGGATGGCGTACCGTCAGGATCAGGTATGGACGTCAGCCCGACGACGGCGGCGCTCGCGTTGCTGCTCTCGGTCTTGTGCGTCGCCGCGTTCGGCCGCCTCTGGATGGCGATGTTGGCGGCGCTCGTGGCGACGCTGGCGCTCAACTTCTTTTTCATGGCGCCGGTGGGCACACTGACGATCGCCGATCCCCGAAACTGGATCTCGCTGATCGTGTTTCTCGTCGTAGCGGTCATTGCCAGCCAGCTCTCCGCAATGGCCCAAGCTCGCGCGCGCGAGGCGACGCGGGGCGCGCTCGCGTCGACGCTTCTCGCGTCGCTGAGCCACGACCTTCGCACGCCGTTGACAGCGATTCGCGTCGCCGTCGGCAATCTCACTGACACGCAGTCGGATGCGGAACGACGGCAACAGGCCGACGTCGCTCTTCGTGAACTCGATCGCCTTACTCGCCTGTTCGATCACATTCTCGACATGGCGCGGATTGATGCTCGCGCGGTCACCCTGGAACGTCAGTGGGTGACGCCGGCCGATGTGGTGGATGCGGCGGTGAGTTACGTGGGGCGGTCGCTGGATATTCACAGCCTGCATGTCGATGCCAGCGTGGAAAGGGTCGTCCACATCGATCCGCGCCTGACGTCGAGTGCCCTTGCGCAGCTCATCGAAAACGCCGCACGGTATTCACCAGTTGGCTCGACGATCGACATCCATGCGTTCGTGCGTGACGGTGAGGTCCGGATCAGTGTCGACGATGCGGGTCCCGGACTTCAGCCGGATGATCTTGCGCGTCTATTCGAGCCGTTCTTCCGCGGAACCGCCGCGCGCGCCACGACGGGGACGGGCATGGGTCTCGCCATTGCTCGCGGGCTGCTCTCCGCCCAGCGAGGGCGCACATGGGCGGAGAACAAAGCTGGCGGCGGCGCACGGTTCTGGATTGCGGTACCAGCCGAGTCGCGTCCCGTTGTCGTGGTGTGACGCTCATGAGCATCCGCGTTCTCATCGTGGACGACGAGCCCTCGATACTGGCCTCGATGACCGCGCTGCTGCGGACGAAGGGCTATGAGGTGTCAACCGCGATGAGTGGCCGCGGCGCGCTGGACGTCTTCGAACGCGACAGACCCGATCTGATCGTGCTCGATCTCGGACTGGGCGACATCGATGGGATTGAGATCTGCAGATTGATTCGCGACGGCAGCGCGACGCCGATCATCGTCCTCTCGGCGCGCGGGAAAGAGCCCGACAAGGTCGCCGCGCTTGATGCGGGCGCCGACGATTACGTGACAAAGCCGTTCGGGACCGAGGAGCTGATGGCGCGAATCAGGGTCGCGCTGCGCCGACTCGAACCGGCCGGCGCACCAGAGGGACAGATCGCACGCGGCGACCTCGTGCTCGATCGCGATCGCCGGCGTGTTCTCCGTGGCGACGAGGAAATCCGGCTGACGCCGAAGGAATTCGACCTCCTGCTGTTGTTCGCACAACACCCGGGCCGGGTGCTCACCCACCGCGCGATCCTGAAGGCCATCTGGGGACCGCACGCGGTCGATCAGCCGGAGCACCTGCGCGTCCTGATCGGATCGCTTCGCCGCAAAATCGAACGTGATCCCGCTCGACCGCGGTATCTGCTCACCGAACCCTGGGTCGGCTATCGCTTTGCCGACGAAATATGAACGTTCGGATGGTTGGATCGTTCGAAACGTTCCCGCCGTTCGGTTCGGTCTGCTTCAGAACGACGAACGATCTGAATGAGCCGAACGTGCCGAACGGTTCGAACGACTACGAAGGAACGCGATCGCCGCCGGCAGCAACGACACGGCGATAACGACCATCACCAGGACGTCGATGCGCTTATCGATGCCGGGAATGATGTTGCCGAGCAGATAGCCGGTCAGCGTCATGCTCGTGATCCACAGGATCGCGCCGACGACGTTGTAGCTCGCAAAGCGACGGTACCCCATCTCCGCCACGCCGGCGACCACAGGTGCAAACGTCCGGAGAATGGGCGCGAACTGCGCGATGATGATCGTCTTTCCTCCGTGCCGCTCGTAGTACTCGTGCGTCATCCGCAGATGCTCGCGCCGGAACAGCAGCGAGTCGGGGCGGCTGTAGAGCGCTTTCCCGGTGCGTTTCCCAATCTGGTATCCGGTGGCATTGCCGAGAATCGCCGCGGGAATCAGCGTCACGATCAAGAGCGGCAGACTCAGATCGCCGCGTGCCGCGAACAGGCCGGCGGTGATGAGTAGCGAGTCACCCGGGAGAAAGAAGCCGACGAGCAGCCCAGTCTCCGCAAAGATGATCAGCGGTAGCCCGAACTGACCCACGATACGGATCAACTCGGGGACGTTGTAGATCGTGTGAAAAACGTTCTGAAGGAGATTCACGAGATCCGGGCAAGCGCCTGCTGGAGGTCTTCTTTCAAATCGTCCACGTCTTCAATCCCAACCGAGATGCGCACGAGGTCATCGGTGATGCCAATCTGCTCGCGCCGATCCGCCGGCACCGACGCGTGGGTCATCGTCGCAGGATGGCTGATTAACGTTTCCACGCCGCCGAGACTTTCGGCAAGCGCCATCAACCGCACGTTGTTCAACAGCGTCCGGGCATTGTCCAGTGATCCGAGCGCGACCGCGATCAGTCCGCCAAAGCCGCGCATCTGCTTCTTCGCAAGCGCGTGCTGCGGATGCGAAGGCAGCCCTGGATAGTGCACGTACTTCACTCTCGGATGCGCCGCGAGAAACTCGGCGAGCGCCATCGCGTTGTCATTGTGCCGCTCCATTCGGACCGGCAGCGTCTTGGTGCCGCGCAGCACGAGCCAGGCATCCATCGGTCCGAGGATGGCGCCTTCTGCATTCTGGATGAAGCGCAGCCACTCAATGTGGTCCTCGCGCGTGGCAACCACAACGCCTCCGACACTATCGCTGTGGCCGTTGAGAAACTTCGTCGTGCTGTGGATGACGAGATCGGCTCCGAACTCGATCGGACGCTGAATGTAGGGACTGGCGAATGTGTTGTCGACTGCGACAACGACGTTCCGCGTGTGCGCAACCTCGCAGGCGGCGGCGAGGTCGGTCAACCGCAGTGTCGGGTTCGTCGGCGTTTCCAGAAACAGCATTTTCGTCTTCGGCCCGATCGCGGCGGCAATCGCATCGGTCCTGGACGAATCCACATATGTGAAATCGAGCTGATACTTTCGAAGGACACGCTCGAACAGGCGGTACGTCCCGCCATAGGTGTTGTCGGTGACGACGACGTGGTCGCCGGATGCCAGCAGCGTCATGACCGCGCCTTCAGCCGCCATGCCGGAGGCGAAGGCAAATGCCGCCTTGCCGCCCTCAATCGCGGCAATGTTGGCCTCGAGGGCGGAACGCGTGGGGTTCTGCGTCCGCGCGTACTCGTACCCCTTATGCTTGCCGAGCGCCTCCTGGACGTAGGTCGACGTCTGATAAATCGGGGTGATGATCGCGCCCGTTGAGGGATCGGGGGTCTGGCCGGCGTGGATGCAGATCGTGCTGAATCTCGCCGTATCGCGAAGCTTCAAGGTACGAAAAGCATATCAATAGACCGTAGACTGTAGGCCGCAGACCTGATCCATGGCGCAGGGGTTTCTCTGGCGTGTCCGCCGCAAGCTGACGCTCTCGTATATCTTCATCGGGTTCGTCCCGATCCTGCTGATCGTCGTCTTTTTTCTGCTCTGTGGTTTACTGCTGTTTTTCAACGTCAGCTCGTATCTGGTGCAGTCGCGCGTCGAGGCGCTCGTCGACGAAACGCGATTCCTCGCTGAAGCGAGCGCCATCGAGCTCGCGCGGACATCCGACGACGCGACGTTCGACGAAACGCTGACGCGGCGGCAGGAAGCAGCCTCCGCCAGGTACCACGGCGCCTCGATGGTGGTCGTGCCGACGACGCGACTGTGCGGGCCGGCAAACTCGGCGCCCGGGCACACCGTCAACCGGCCGCTCGAGAGCGGCGCGTGGGCGCATCTCGATGCCCCGACGATGCTTCCCGCCTGGGTGACCTGCGAAGGGTTCGCGGGGCTGATTGCCTATCAGGCGCCGCCGCTCGGCGTCGCAGCCATCCGCGAAAGTCCGCTGTGGCGAACACATCTGGTTGTACGCGCCGTTGCGTTCCCTGCGGAGGCTGTGCCGCGCTATGCGGTCATCATCGACGTGCCCGTGACCGCCGCGACCGGACTGCAGATCCAGAACGACACTGGCATCGAGCTCGGAGACATCTCCACGCTCGGGATGACGGCGACCGACGTCAAGCCGGTCATGGGCCGCGCAATCGAAGAAGACGCGACCGCCGCCGCAACCCGTGAAGCGCTCGCGTGGATGACGTTCCTCGATTACACCGACTGGCTCACCGGGCGCTCGGGCAACGTCGTCATCGCGATCGGCTTGAACGTGACCGAGATCTACGAGCGCATCTCGGCAACGCCGTTGACGCAGATCGGCAACTACAGCGTCGGACAGTTACTGCTCATTCTCCTGGCGGTGGTGGGCGGACTCTTCCTCGCGATTCAAAGCGTCGCGTTCGTGATGGGTCTGAAGCTGGCGCGATCGATCACCGGCGCGGTGCACGAGCTGGCAACCGGCACCGAGCACGTACGCCGGGGTGATTTCACCCATCGCATCTCGGTCAACAGCCAGGACCAGCTCGGCGATCTGGCGGATTCGTTCAACTCGATGACCGCGAGCGTCGAAGATCTGCTTCAGGAAAAGGCGGAGAAGGAGCGCCTCGAACAGGAACTGCGCATCGCCCGCCAGATTCAGATGTCACTGCTGCCGCAGGGACCCTTCAAGCTCGAAGGGCTGTCGGTCACCGCCCACTGCGAGCCGGCGCGCGAGGTCGGCGGTGATTACTACGACTACCTGCCGCTCGGCGACAGGCGCGTGGGGATCATCATCGCGGACGTCGCAGGGAAGGGAACGTCGGCGGCGCTCTACATGGCGGAACTCAAGGGGTTGATGCTCTCACTCACCCAGCTCCATGCATCGCCCCGCGAGTTGCTCATCAGAGCCAATCGCATCATCGCGCAGCATCTGGACGCCCGAAGCTTCATCACGATGACGTATGCGGTGGTGGATATGTGCACGCGTACCTTGACTTACGCGCGCGCAGGACATTGTCCGTTGATCTATCTGCCTGGAAACGGAGCAGCGGAACAGGTACGAGAAGGGGAAAGGGGCAAGGGGGAAAGGGGAAGAGGCGTCACGTATCAGGAACAAGGCAGCGTCGGGGTGCAAGTGCGAGCTGCGCGCAAGGCGCAGATTAAGGCGCCTGACGGCCTGGTCCTCGGTCTGAAGATCGACAACGGCCAGCGGTTCGAGAGTCTGCTCGAGGAGGTGACGCAGCCGCTGGGTGCCGGCGACGTCGTGCTGCTCTTCACCGACGGCGTGACGGAAGCGATGAACGAGGCCGGCGAACCGTTCGGCGAAGAGCGCCTTGCCGCGCTCGTCGAGGAACATGGCGACCTGCCGTTTGAGGAGCTGCGCGAGCGTATCCTGCGCGAAATCCACGCGTTTGTTGGCGGTGCCGGGCTCCATGACGACCTGACCCTCGTCTTGTTGACGATAGAGAATGTAGGCGGACCTGAAGGTCCGCCTCTACGTCGTGTAGAGGCGGGTCTGTAGACCCGCCTGGATCCATGCCACCCGTCATCGTCTTCAGCACCACATCCGACATCGAAGCGAGCGTCGTCCTGGCACTGCTCGACAGCCAGGGCATTGCGGCCTTTCGCATCAGCGGCAACCCGCAGGCGATTCTGCCGATGTCGGTCAGCCCGCTGGGCGAGGTGCGCATCGCCGTCCCGGAAGATGCCGCAGAGGACGCGCTCCGGATCATCGAGAGTCACCGCGAGGATGTCGGCGCGCGCGTCGTCCGGCTCCGCGACGAATTCGGCGAAATCGAAAAACGTATCGACTATCGCTTCAAGGACCGCGGCCTGCTCGAACATGCGCTGACGCATAAATCGCGCGCCGCGGAGGACGTATCGGGCGGCGTTTCCGACAACGAGTCGCTCGAGTTCCTCGGGGACGCCGTGCTCGGTCTGGTCGTTGCCGACGCGCTGTTCCGGCAGTACCCCAATTACACGGAAGGCCAGAAATCGAAGATTAAAGCCTCTGTGGTGTCGACCCAGGCGCTTGCACGCCAGGCGGAAGAGATGCAGCTTGGCGATCACCTGATTCTGGGGCGGGGTGAGGAAAAAACGGGCGGCCGGTTCAAACAGGCGCTCCTAGCCGATGCGTACGAAGCCCTCATTGCCGCCATCTATCTCGACGGCGGCCTCGACGCGGCGGAGACGTTCCTCCGACGCGAGCTGAAGAACGCGATCGACGCCGGCGCCGAGCGGAATTTCGTCGGCCAGGATTACAAGTCAGCGCTGCAGGAACGCGTCCAGGCGCTCGGCCACCCGCTGCCGGAGTACCGAATCGCGGGAGAGACCGGCCCCGATCACCGGAAGATTTTCAGCATCGAGGTCGTCGTCGGCGGAGAAGTCCTCGGTGTCGCGAGCGGGAAAGCAAAGAAGGAAGCAGAGCAGGAGGCCGCGCGGATGGCCATAGCGCGGCTGGATGAAGTGGAAAAGTGGAGAAGTGGAGAAGTGGAGAAGTAACCACTTTTCCACTTCTCCACTTTTCCACTCAATCAATTTCTATGATTCCCCAGCTCTTCCGCTCGTCGGGTGTGACCTCGATGCCCGCGTAGGCGAGGGCCGGCGCCGCTTCGGCACTCGGCAGACGGCCGAGCGCGTACTGCTGCACTTCTCGCGCGACATCTTCGTCGGCAGGTGGAAACGGACGGCAATGGAGCCGAACCCACAGCCGCAACACCGGATCGGTGAAGCTGTAGCGCTTGTGGCGCGAGGTGACGAGGTCGACGTCCTCGAGCCAGGAGAGGTAGTCCTTGGTCGAGCCAGGCGTCCGGTGCAGCCGGTGCGAAATTTCGGTGAGCGTCAGCGGCTCCTCGTCGGCGAGCACGTCGAGGATCGCTTTCAAGGCGCCGTACCCGCGGGCGCGATGCAGGCGCAGCTCGTAGCAGAAACGACACCAGTGATTTAGGGCGCCATCCGCCGACAGCAGCGCGGTCAACGCGCTGACCGGATCGGCGGCACGCCCCATCGCGGCCATGGTGTCACCGATCGCGCGCACGTAGGCGGCGCGTCCGTCGGTCAGCGCCTGCACCGCGCGACCCAGGTAGTCGCGGTCGTCGGTGGGCATCTGCTCGTATCCATTGAATGCCGGCGCAAGGCTGTCGGTGACATCGGGCGCCGCGAGCGCTGGAATCTGCATCACCTCGAACCGCGCGGTGGCATCGCGCAGGAGCCGCTGCGCACGCGCGACGTACCTCGTGGTGAGCACGAATCGGTTGGAGCTTCCCGCAAGCGCCTCGAGCAGATCGCGCAATACGTGACGAAGGCCGGGAAAGCTTTCGAACGTCCGGAGCTCGAGCACTTCGTCCAGCAGAAACGTAGATGGCTCGCCGCCTGGGGCGCGCGCGGTGTCGAAGAACGCCAGCAGGATGTCGAACGCTTCGCGCGCCGTCGCAGGCTGACGCTCCGCGGCGTGCCAGGGAAAGGGTGAGGCGCCAGTCACCGCCTGGAGAAAACGTTCAGGCGTGGTGGCACAACGTTCGATGTCGACGTACTGTGCGGCGCTGCGTCCGATGCGATCGCGCATCCGGTGCAGCAGCGTGGTGCGGCCGCTTCCACAACCCCCGAGCACGACGGGGATTCGTGATGGAGCCGATTCCAGAGCGCTCAGGACGCGGCGCTCGAAGCCATTGTTTTGACCCGTCATTTCCCAAACTCCCTCTGCCCGTTTCCGTATACCGGCAACGAGCGAAGTTCTTAAAAGTGCTGTAGGGACCGCCTTTAGGCGGCCCAACCGGGCCGGCTCAAGCCGGCCCCTACGATGGCCGCATCGGCAGCCGAATACCTCGTGAGCTCGCCGTCGCAATCGCCTCTGGGTAGCCTGCATCCGCGTGCCGTGCCA
>Ga0207675_100000567_pt1 | contig 36188 bp, 32 predicted proteins | sample KBSSwiS42_FD_184305 | JGI IMG/M metagenome (GOLD analysis project Ga0207675, IMG submission 184305) | Switchgrass rhizosphere microbial communities from Kellogg Biological Station, Michigan, USA - KBS Switchgrass S4-2 (SPAdes) (version 2) | ecosystem: Host-associated > Plants > Roots >...
GAGCGCCGCGCACGAACAGATACGCGATGCCCGCCGTGCCCAGTAAATACTTGTAAGTCCCCCCGACGACAAAGTCGGCGCCGAGCGCACTCGGCAGCAGACGGCTCGTACCTGTCGATTGGAAGTCGTCGACGAGCAGATAGGCACCGCGCCGGTGAACGAGGTGGGCAAGTGCTGATACGTCGAGCCTGCTCCCGTTGCGGTAACAAACGTGTGATGTCGCAACGAGAAGTGTCTGGTCGTCGATCGCTCCCTCGAACCGGGCAAGATCGATCACGCCGTCCGGCGCCGGCAAGCGAACCACCTGGGCCCCGCGCGACTCCTGCGCATACCAGATCTGCGCGTTCGTCGGGAACTCCAGGTCGGTGATGATCACCTTCCTGCGTCGGCCGTCAAACCGCAGCGCGCTCGCGAGCGCATTGAGCCCAGCGGACGCCGAACTGGTGAGCGCGACCTCATCGGCGTCGACGCCGAGCAGGCGGGCAAGCGAGCGGCGCAGCGCTTCATTATGGTCGACCCAATCCGGCCAATCGACGCCCTTCAGCATCCGTTCGTCGAGATACCGTTGCGCCGCCTGAGCCACATCCAGGGACATCGCGCCGTAGGAGCAGCTGTTGAGATAGCTCTTGTGCTCCAGGACAGGGAAGCGCTCGCGGATCCGCGTCCAGTCCGGTAACGGCGTCTTTTCCGCGTCCGTGCGTTGGGGTTCTGACATGGCCGACCTGCACCAATGGAAGGCGACGGTATATGACAATGCATATTAGCTGCGATGGAGCGGCGCGTTCCACCAACCGCCGTGTTCCTCGAGTGGATCGGATCGTCAGCCGATCGAATCGATCACGCGTGTTCATATACACGTTCGTATGCCATTCTTTTGCAAGCCGAGCTTGCTCGACGCGGGCCATCAATGAAACGGGGGTACACATGAAGCTGCAACTGGCGTGCGCCAAGCTCATCCGCGGTGCGCTGCTCGCCGCCGCAGTCCTCGCGCCCGGCACGGCGCCGGCCGATACGATGGTGATCGACAACGTCACTCTGATCGACGGCACTGGCCAGCCGGCCCAGGCGGGCATGTCGGTGGCGATCGACGGCGGTCGGTTCGTCACTGTTACGCCAACCGCGGTCGCCGGGGATCTCAAAGGACGGCGGATCGACGCAACGGGCCGCTGGCTGATACCCGGGCTGATGGACGTTCACATACATCTGGGGGGACCACAGAACCCGGACAAGACACATGACCAGGGTGTGCAGTCGCTGGCGAGCTACCTCTATTCGGGCGTCACCACCGTTTACGATGCGGGCAACGACGCCAGCTTCATTCTGACGCTGCGCGCAGAGGAACGGGCGGGCAAAATCCTGTCGCCGCGCGTGTTCGCGACCGGCAACCTCGTCACCTATCCGGGCAGCCACGGTTCGGAATTGGCGATCGCGATTGAGGTCGATAGCTGGCCGCAGGCCAAATCCGCGCTCGACAAGCACATCGCCGAGCAGAAACCCGACGTCGTCAAGCTGACGCTGGAGGAGCGTGGCTGGGGTTCGCGGCCGATGATCCCGCTGCTGCCGCTCGAACTGATGGAGAACATCATCCATTACTACAACGCGCACGGCATCCGCACGACCGCGCATACGTCGAGCGAGCTGCGTGCCACCGAGGCGATCTACGCGGGCATTGACAGCCTCGCCCATCCTGTCATCCAGGGGCCAGTGAGCGATGATTTCGTGCGGCTTATGGCCGCCAAGCGGACGCCGATGGCGACGACGCTGACGATCGGCGAGGGCTATAGCCGGCTTGTCGAGCATCCCGAATATCTTGACCAGCCGCTCTACGGCGCCTCCTACACCAAGGCGCAGATCGTCGAGATGAAGGGCACTACGGCGGCCGAGTGGAAGGAGCGCCCCTGGACCTGGTGGATGAAGCTGATGACGCCGATCGCTCAGGAGAACCTGCGAAAGATCGACGCTGCCGGCGGCGTCATCGCCATAGGCACGGATCAGTCCGTCGGGCCCGCGGTACATCGCGAGATGGAACTGATGCAGGCTGCCGGCGTGAAGCCGGCGAAGGTCATCCGCATGGCGACGCTCAATAGCGCCCGGCATCTTGGCCTGGACGAAGAACTGGGTTCGATCGAACCGGGCAAGTTCGCCGACGCAGTGCTGCTGAGCGCAGACCCCACGGTCGACATCAACAATGCCAAGGCGATCGTCGCGGTCATAAAGAGCGGCGAGGTCATCGACGAGGACAAGCTGTCCCTGCCCGGCGGCGCGCAGAAGCGGCGACGCGACTTTTGAGTTCCAGGATCAGGCACTGGATCGCGACGCGCTGGTGAGCACGCCGGACGAGCCGCTGGCGACGGCGGCGCGGCCGCTAACAAAGTAAATCGCTTCCTTGTCCGGCGAGGAACCTTCAGGCTGAAACTGGCGGAGAGAGAGGGATTCGAACCCTCGAAGGGCTTTTGACCCTTACACCCTTAGCAGGGGTGCGCCTTCGACCACTCGGCCATCTCTCCGGCGGGGCGTTGAAGAGCGCGCAAGGATAAAGCGCGCCCCCGCCGGCGTAAAGCCGCGGGGTCGAATCCTTGAGAAAGTGGGCTGGCGGGCCGCCTCCGGCCCGCGCTCCTGAAATCAGCCGGCGCCGTTAGCGCCGTTGGTCTTGGCGTGCTCTACCTGGCCGGCCTGAAGGCCCGCCTGCTGCTCGCGTTTGATGCGCTCGAAAATCTCTTCGCGATGGACTGCCACGTCACGCGGCGCATTGACGCCGACTCGGACCTGATTTCCCTTCACGCCCAGCACGGTCACCGTCACGTCGCTACCGATCATGACGGTCTCACCGACGCGCCGCGTAAGAATCAACATCTTTCGCTCCTGGCCTCAGCGGCCCTTAAACACCGAATCCGGGCGAATCAATCGCCATCAGCCCCGGCTTAGCCAGGCGGCATGTTTTTCTTCTATTGCCGCAGGCTATTTCGTTGCCCCCCGCGAATCCTGCCTGTCCGTGGACGGGCGTGATTCAATGCCGCAGACCATACGCGTCCGACCCGCAAAAGTCAGCAAAGTTGGCGGGCTTTGAACCGATATGGAGCCGATTGTTCCAGTGCTTACAAACGGGTCGGCGCGTCACGAGAGCTTCCCGGCGATCCAGGCGGCGACGCTTTCGAGCGCTGAAGCGAGATTCTGCGGCTGCGAGCCGCCGGCCTGCGCGAGATCGGGCCGGCCGCCGCCCTTACCGCCGACCTGTTGTGCGACGTAGTTCACGAGTTCGCCGGCCTTCACGCGCGCGGTCGCATCCGGCGTCACGCCTGCAATGAGTGTGACCTTGCCATCGGCGTCGACCGATCCGAGCACGATCGCCGCCGACTTGAGACGGTTCTTCAACTGATCGACCGCGGTGCGCAGTGCGGCCGCATCCGCGCCATCGACCGAGGTCGCAATCACATTGATGCCTCCGATCGTCTTCGCAGCCTCGGCGAGATCGCGTCCCTGGCCGCTCGCGAGCTTCGACTTGAGCTGCGAAATTTCCTTTTCCAGCCGGCGGCCTCGATCGACGAGCTGACGTACTTTCTCATGAAGGTCGTCGCGCGATCCGCGCACCAGGCCGGCGACGTCGCGCAGGAGCTGGTCGGTGGCGACGACGTGATCGAGTGCCCCCTGGCCGGTGACGGCTTCGATCCGGCGCACGCCGGAGGCTATGCCGCCCTCGCTCAGGATTCGGAAAAGCCCGATGTCGCCCGCCCGCGCGACGTGCGTGCCGCCGCAGAGCTCGGTCGAATAGTCGCCGAGCCGCAGCACGCGCACGTCCTCGTCGTACTTCTCACCGAACAGCGCCATCGCGCCGGAAGCGACGGCGTCGTCGAACTTCATCACCCGCGTTTCCGCCGGTGCGTTGGCGCGGATCTCCGCGTTGACCTGCCGCTCGATCTCGCGAAGCTCCTCGGGCGTTAGCGCCGCGTAATGCGAGAAGTCGAACCGCAGGCGGTCGGGCGCGACGAGCGAGCCCTTCTGCGTGACGTGAGTGCCCAGCACCTTGCGCAGCGCCGCGTGCAGGAGGTGGGTGGCGGTGTGATTGAGCCGCGTCGCGTTGCGGCGCTCGGCGTCGACGATCGCCTCGACGCGGTCGCCGACCTTGAGCGACCCCTGTTCGACCCGGCCGAGGTGGCTGTACGCACGACCGAGCTTTCGCGTGTCAGCGACGCGAAAGCGCGCGTTGGCGCCCTGCAGCAGCCCGGTGTCGCCGACCTGCCCGCCGCTCTCCGCATAGAAAGGAGTGGCGTCGAGCACGACCTGCCCCTCCTCGCCGGCCGCTAGCTCGGATACGGGCTCGTTGCCCTTCAAGAGCGCGACGACATTCGCCTCGCTCCGGTCGTGCTCGTAGCCGGTGAACTCGGTGCGGCCTTCGACCTGGGCGTCGCCGCGCATGTCCACGCCGAATCGGCTCGCCGCGCGCGCACGCCTGCGCTGCTCCTCCATGGCGGTCTCGAAGCCGGCCTCGTCGATCGCGAGGCCTCGCTCGCGGGCGATGTCGGCCGTGAGATCGACCGGGAAGCCGTAGGTGTCGTAGAGCTTGAAGACGGTCTCGCCGGGTATCGTGCTGCCCGACAGCCGCGCAAGCGCACCGTCGAGCAGCGCCATGCCCTGCGCGAGCGTCTCGGCGAAACGCTCCTCCTCCTGCCTGAGGACGCGCGCGACGTGCGCGACCTGTGCGCGCAGCTCCGGGTAAGCCTCCCCCATCACAGCATCGAGCGCCGGCACGAGTGCGTGGAAGAAGGGCCGCCGCTGACCCAGCATGAATCCGTGGCGGATCGCGCGGCGGATGATCCGGCGCAGCACGTAGCCGCGGCCCTCGTTTGACGGCAGCACGCCGTCGGCGATCAGGAACGAACAGGCGCGGATGTGATCGGCGATGACGCGCAGCGAGCTCGACGAGAGGTCCGTAGTGCCGGTCGCCTTCGCCGCCGCGCGGATCAGGCTCGCGAACAGGTCGATGTCGTAGTTGCTGTGCACGCCCTGCATGATCGCGGCGACGCGCTCGAGCCCCATGCCGGTGTCGACCGATGGCTTTGGCAGCGGCGTCAGCGTGCCGTCGGCGCTGCGATCAAATTGCATGAAGACGAGGTTCCAGATCTCGACGAAGCGGTCGCCGTCCTCATCGGGCGAGCCCGGCGGTCCCCCGGGGATGCCCGGGCCATGGTCGTAGAAGATCTCGGAGCACGGGCCGCAGGGCCCGGTCTCGCCCATCGCCCAGAAGTTCGACTCTGCGCCCATGCGGGTGAAACGCTTGCGCTCGATGCCGATGTCCTGAAGCCAGATGTCGGCCGCGCCGTCGTCGTCCTCGAACACCGTGACCCACAGCCGTTCCGGCGGCAGGCCGAGCGTGTCGGTCACGAACTCCCAGGCATAGCGGATCGCCTCGCGCTTGAAATAGTCGCCGAAGCTGAAATTGCCCAGCATCTCGAAGAAGGTGTGATGGCGCGCGGTGTAGCCGACGTTCTCGAGGTCGTTGTGTTTCCCGCCCGCGCGCACGCAGCGCTGCGAGCTCGCCGCACGCACGTAACTGCGCTTGTCCTGGCCGAGAAAGACGTCCTTGAACTGCACCATCCCGGCGTTGGTGAAGAGCAGCGTCGGGTCGTTGCCCGGCACGAGCGAGCTCGACGGCACGACCGTGTGGCCGTTCTCGCGGAAGAACTCGAGAAAGGCGGCGCGGAGCTCAGCGCTCGACATCCGCTTCGAGGGTGGTCGCAGGTCGTTCATGGTTCGAGGTCGTCGTCGGGTCCGGCGGCCTCCGCGGCCGTCTCGGCCGTGGGGTCGGCCCCGGGGCCGAGGGCTGCGCGGATCTGCTCCGCGGAAAACCCGCGATACTGCAGGAATCGTGCCTGTTTTGCACGCTCGCGGAAACCTCGCGGCGGCGGCCCGGCGAACCGCCGCTGCCGTTGCGCCCGGGCGAGACCGGCCCAATCGACGCCGCTCGCATCGAGCGCGGCGTCGGCCTCGGCGTCCGAAATGCCCCGTTCGCGCAGTTCCATGCGAATGCGGACCGGACCGTGACCGCGCCGCGCCTGACGGGTCACGAATTGCTCGGTGAATCGCCCCTCGTCCTGCAGCCGCTCAGCCGCCAGCCGCTCGACGACAGCGTCAACTGTGTCTTCGGAGAAACCCTTGCGGATCAGCCGTGCAGTGAGCTCGCGGCGCGCGAAATCGCGACCGGCGAGCAACGCCAGCGCGGCCGTGCGCACCGTGCGCTCATCCGCGGACGCAGGGTCGGTATCAGGCTTCCTGGGCCGCCTCACCCTTCGCCGCCTCGGCCGCCCGGGCTGCATCGCCGCGCACCTTCAGCAGTCGCTCGCGGATCGACTTCTCGATGTCCCGCGCCGCTTCGGGGTGCTGCTGCAGGAAAACGCGCGCGTTGTCCTTGCCCTGGCCGATACGCTCGCCGTTGTAGCTGTACCAGGAACCGGACTTCTCGATCAGGTTCTGCTGCACACCGAGCTCGATGATCTCGCCCTCGCGGGAGATGCCCGCACCGTACATGATCTCGAACTCGGCCTCGCGGAAGGGCGGCGCTACTTTGTTCTTCACGACCTTGACCCGCGTCTGGTTGCCGATCACCTCGTCACCGTTCTTGAGCGCGCCGATACGGCGGATGTCGAGACGCACCGAAGCGTAGAACTTGAGCGCGTTGCCGCCCGTCGTGGTCTCCGGGTTGCCGAACATCACGCCGATCTTCATGCGGATCTGGTTGATGAAGATGACGATCGTGTTCGAGCGCTTGATGTTGCCGGTGAGCTTGCGCAGCGCCTGCGACATCAGCCGCGCCTGCAGGCCGACCTGCATCTCGCCCATCTCGCCCTCAATCTCGGCCTTGGGTGTGAGCGCCGCGACCGAGTCGACCACCACCACGTCGATCGCTCCCGAGCGCACCAGCATGTCGGTGATCTCGAGCGCCTGCTCGCCGGTGTCGGGCTGCGAGACCAGCAGGTCGTTGACGTTGACGCCGAGCTTCTCGGCGTAAGTCGGATCGAGCGCGTGCTCGGCATCGACGAAGGCGGCCGTACCGCCGGCGCGCTGCGCCTCGGCAATTGCCGTCAGCGCGAGCGTCGTCTTGCCCGAAGCTTCCGGGCCGTAAATCTCCACCACGCGTCCGCGCGGCAGCCCGCCGACACCCAGCGCGATGTCGAGACCCAGCGAGCCTGTGGAGATCGTCTCGAAATCGTAGGCTGCGGTGGCATCGCCGAGGCGCATCACGGAGCCCTTGCCGAACTGCTTTTCGATCTGTCCGAGCGCGGCCGCGAGCGCCTTCCTGCGGTTGTCTTCGATTGCCATGCTGCGATGCCTCTGAATTAGAAAGGTCGGTAACGGAAGGCGGGCATTATTCCATACGGGCGACGGTGCCGCAGGCGGAAAAACGCCTGTGGATCAACAGTTTCTCGCTGGCGAAAGCCATCATCGTTCGGCCTCGAGCGGCCAGCTTGCGAGCGGCTCGTAACGCGAGCCCTCGCGGTCGGTTCGCGACTCGACGAGCGTGATCGAGTCTGCCCGCCAGAGCAGCGGTTCCACCTCCGCCGGTCCCTCGAGGCGGCCGACCTTGCGTGCGAGCGTGAGATGCGGACGGTACGGACGGGATTCCGTCGGCAGGCCTCTGTAAGCGAGCGCCGCGCGGAGCTGCTCCACGACCGAGGTCAACGGGGGCGGCACGTTGCTCGCCGTGAGACACAACACTCCTGGCTTCCGCCAGTGCTCGATACGATCGAGCGCGAAGGTGAACGGGTTGCCCGTGACTTCGACGGCCACCGCTCGGACGTTGTCCAGGCGCTCCTCTGAGACCTGCCCGAGAAAGACCAGCGTCACGTGCAACTGGTCCGGTCGTTGTGGCCGCCCACCCCCGCTCGGCACGAGCGCCGCAACACGTTCGGCCGCATTGCTCCGAAGCGTCGCATCCGGCCAGAGCGCGAAGAAGAGCCGGCGTGCAGACGGCGCGCACCCGGCCTCGGTCATCCGTCCGGCCCGAGCAGCCCGCCGAGGGCGTCGGCGACGGCCTGCCGCCGCACCGCATCGCGATCACCTTCATACCGGCGACGAAGCACCCGGACCGTGTCACCGCGTGGCCCCGGAGCCGCCCAGGCGAGCCATACCGTGCCGACGGGCTTCGCCGCGGTTCCGCCGGACGGCCCTGCGATCCCGGTCACAGCGACGCTCAGTGAGCCACCCAGCCATGCAAGCGCGCCGGTCGCCATCTCGCGCGCCGTCGTCTCGCTCACCGCACCGTGCTCAGCAAGGGTCGCCGGACGAACGCCGAGCAGCGCCACCTTGAGCGCGTCGTCGTATACGACAGCGCCGCCGCGGTACCAGGCGGAGCTGCCCGGCCAGTCGGTGCACAGCTTGGCAATCCAGCCCGCCGTGCAGGACTCCGCGGTGACGAGCATCTGGCCGCGCGCGAGCATCCGCTCGCCTACCTGCGCTGCCAATCGATGAAGCTCGTCGTCGCTCGGGCTCATACCCTGGGATTCTAGACGCGCGGCGCGATCGACGCGCCGGTCACTCTGGACACCCGTCCGGGGCTGGTCTACCGTGCGGCTCCCATCCCGGCAATGGATATACCGCGATGAACCTCCCGGAGCTGGCCCTCGCATTGGTTGCATTGACCAGCCCGATCGTCGCCAGCGCAGAGGAACTCGGCCTCGTCACCGACGAGCAGATCCTGCTTAAGCGGGTGATGGAGGACAAGCGCTCCGTCTATGCGGCGAGCCTCGCGCTCAGCGACTCCGAGAGCCGAGCGTTCTGGCCGATCTACGACGAATACGAGGGGAAGGTCAAGAAGCTCGACGACCGCTTTCTCGAGCTCGTCAACCGCTTCGCCGCCGAATATGACACTCTCTCCGACGCGGAAGCGGCTGACATGCTCAAGGAAAAGATGGCCATCGAGAAGGACCGCATGGCGCTCAAGCAGTCCTATACACATCGCATCGCCAAGGCGATACCGGCGAAGAAGGCGCTGCGCTATGCGCAGGTCGAGACCCGCATCGAGAACATGATCCGGCGCGACGTTTACGGGCTGATCCCGCTCGCGCACTAGAATCCGAAACCACCAACCGCAGGAAACTCCATGAACAAGTCCTTCGTGGCTATCGCCGCGCTCGCCGTCTGCGCCGTCTCAGGTCAGCTTTCGGCACAGAGCACCAACGACGAGAACAAGGCCCTCCTGAGCCAGATCCAGACGGACAAGCGCGCGATCGTGCTGAAAGGGCTGGAGCTCACCGCTTCCGAATCGGCCGCCTTCATCCCGATCTACGACGAGTACGAGGCCGAGCGGAAGCAGCTCGCCGATCGCACTGTCGCCTTGCTCGACAAGTTCGTGGCCAACTACGAATCGATGACCGACGACGCGGCCAGAGGCATCCTCAAGGACTGGCTCAGTCTCGAGGATTCGCGTCTTGACGTGACCAAGAAGTACGCCAAGCGCTTCGAGAAGGTGCTGCCCGCGCCAAAGGTCCTGCGCTTCGTGCAGATCGAGAACAAGCTCGACACGGCGGTCGAGATGGAAGCCGTCCGTCTCGTCCCGCTTGCGAAACACTAAGGAGATCCAGTCATGCGCTCATTTGCAATGAAAGCTGCGGTGGTAGGCATCGCGGCGCTGTGGCTCGCCGGCTGCGAAACGGGGCCCGAAGTCCGAGCCGACTACGACAAGGCCGCTGACTTCGGCAAGTACCGCACCTATAACTTCGTCGCTGCGACCGGCACGGGCTCGACGGACGCCAAGTCGCTGGCGCAGCAGATCCTGCAGAACGCAGCCTCGCGGGAGATGGAATCCCGCGGCTACACCAAGGCCGACAATGCCGACCTGCTGATCAACTTCAAGGGCAAGCTCGAGGAAAAGACCGACATCGAGTCCACCCCGGCGCCGATGTATGGCGCGGGCTGGGGGTATCGCGGCTATTACGGCGCACCGTATGGCGCGTACGGTTACGGCGGCACCGAGGTCTCGACCCGGCGTTACAACGTCGGCACGCTGGTCATGGACATGGTCGATCGCACGAAGCAGCAGGTCGTGTTCCAGGGCGGCGTCGAGGACGTCGTAACGAAAAAGATGCTCGAGGATCGCGAGGCGCTGTTGACCGGCGCCGTGTCCACCATCTTCGCCAAGTTCCCGTTCCGCGCGGGCCAGTCGGCCCCCGTGCCCACACCCGCCGCCCAGTAAGCCCTCAACAGGAGGGGACATTCGCGGGAATGTCCCCTCTTCGCGGCGCGCGGGTCGAACCGGGCATACTTTGCCGATGAGTCCGGGCGGCCACGCCGATCACCAGCACGACCATGCGAGCGGCGCCCGCCTGCGCTGGGCGCTCGCACTCACGACGATGTTCATGGCGATCGAGGTCGTGGCGGGCCTCTGGAGCGGCTCGCTGGCGCTGCTCGCCGACGCGGGGCATATGCTCACCGACTCGGCTGCGCTCGCGCTGGCGCTCATTGCCGTGGTCGTCAGCCGACGCCCGCCCGATGCACGGCGCACCTACGGCTACGGCCGCATGCGCGTGCTCGCCGCGTTCATCAACGGACTCGGGTTGCTGGTGATCGCACTGTGGATCGTGATCGAGGCCGCGAGCCGGCTCCGGGCCCCGGTCACGATTCTGGCCGGACCGATGCTGGCGGTCGCTGTCGTGGGCTTCGTGGTGAACGCGATCGTCTACCTGATCCTGCGCGGTGGCACGGACATCAATACGCGTGGCGCCATGGCCCACGTGCTCGGCGATCTGCTCGGCTCGGTGACCGCCACTGTGGCGGCGGGAATCATCCTCACGACCGGCTGGACGCCGGCTGATCCGTTGCTCTCCATCGTCGTCGCAGCCCTGATCGTGCGTACTGGCTTGCACGTGACGCGCGAATCTGGTCACGCGCTTCTCGAGGGCAGCCCTCCGGAATTCTATGCCGGGAAGGTCGAGCGCTCACTGCTCGACGCGATCCCGGAACTCCACGACGTGCATCACGTCCACGCCTGGACGGTCGGCGCCGATGATTCGTATGTGACGCTGCACGTCTGCGCGGCGGAATCCCTCGGGCCGGATTCCGCGGTGCTGCGGGTGCAGACGCACCTGGCCGAGCATTTCGGCTATCACCACGTCACGGTTCAGGTCGAGTACGGCGCCTGCACCGACCAGGCACACTGACCCGCCAGGTCAACGCAAGCCGTCGTCCGCTTCATACCCGGGCGCCCCGCAGCCGCAGCGCATTTGCGACCACCGACACCGACGACAGGCTCATCGCGAGCGCCGCGATCATCGGGCTCAGCAACACACCTAACGACGGGTACAGGACTCCGGCGGCGACGGGCACGCCGAGCGCGTTGTACAGGAACGCGAAGGCCAGGTTCTGCTTCATGTTGCGCACGGTGGCCTCCGAGATCTCGCACGCTCGGACGATGCCGCGGAGATCGCCCTTCACCAGCGTCACTTGCGCGCTCGACATCGCCACGTCCGTGCCCGTACCCATCGCGATCCCGACATCCGCGGCCGCGAGCGCGGGCGCGTCGTTGATGCCGTCGCCGGCCATCGCGACAATCCGGCCCTCGGTCTTGAGGCGCGCCACCAGGTCCGTCTTGTCCTTTGGCCGGACCTCGCCGTGCACCTCGGCGATCCCGAGTTGGCGTGCGACGGCTTCGGCGGTGGTACTGCCATCGCCGGTAGCCATCACGAGCCGCAACCCGGCGGCCTTCAATGCAGCGATCGCCGCCGGTGTGCTGTCCTTGATCGGGTCCGCTACGGCGATCACGCCTGCGACGCGCCCGCCGACCGCGAGGAACATCGCGCTCGCCCCTTCGCGACGCAGGCGCTCCGCGACCTCGTCGATGCTCGCGACGTCGGCGCCCATCTCCTGCATCAGTGTCGTGTTGCCGAGCGCAAGCGCCTGTCCGTCGACACGGCCTCGCACGCCAATGCCGGTGGCCGATTCGAACTCCTCCGGCAGCGACAGCGTCAACCCGCGTCGGTGCGCCTCGGCAACGATTGCGGCGGCGAGTGGATGCTCGCTCCCCTGGTCAAGACTGGCCGCGAGGCGCACGACTTCGTCCTGCGTCGTGCCCCCGAACCCGATCACGTCGCGAAACCTGGGCCGGCCCTGCGTCAGCGTGCCGGTCTTGTCCACGATCAGGGTGTCGATCGTGCGCAGGCGCTCGATCGCCTCGGCGTCGCGGAACAACACACCCGCCTGTGCAGCCCGGCCGGTCGCGACCATGATCGACATCGGCGTCGCGAGCCCGAGCGCGCACGGGCAGGCGATGATCAGCACCGCAACGGTGTTGACGACGGCAAACGTCCACGAAGGCTCAGGGCCGAAGAACCCCCACACCAGCAACGTCGCGATAGCAACGGCAAAGACAGCCAGCACAAACGAGAAGCTGACCTTGTCGGCCATGCGCTGCATCGGCGCGCGCGAGCGCTGCGCCTGCGCCACGAGCTGCACGATCTGCGACAGTATGGTGTCGGAGCCCACTTTCTCGGCGCGCATCACCAGTGCTCCGTTGCCGTTCAAGGTTGCGCCGATCACCTTGCTCCCGGCGGCTTTCTCGACCGGCATCGGCTCACCGGTGAGCATCGACTCGTCGATGCTGGAGCGGCCCTCGATCACGACGCCATCGACCGGCACCGTCTCGCCCGGTCGTACGCGCAACCGGTCACCGACGTGCACGTGCGTCAACGGGATGTCCTCCTCCGTGCCCCCGTCCACGATCCGGCGCGTGGTCTTCGGCGCGAGACGCAGCAGCGCCTTGATCGCCGCCGAAGTGCTCGAGCGGGCCCTGAGCTCGAGCAGCTGTCCAAGCAAGGTGAGCGAAACGATGACCGCGGCCGCCTCGAAGTACACGCCGACACGCCCATGCTCGCGGAACGAGTCCGGAAAAAGACCCGGCGCAACGGTTGCGACGACGCTGTAGCCGAAGGCCGTGCCGACACCGGTGCCGATCAGCGTCCACATGTTGGGGCTGCGGTTCGCGATCGACTGCGCCCAGCGCTGGAAGAACGGCCAACCCGCCCAGAGCACGACCGGCGCCGATAGCGCGAATTCGAGCCAGGTGCGCGTCTCCGCGGCAACGAACGACCAGCGATGGCCGAACATGGCCAGCGCCAGGACGATTACCGACAGCGGCAGTGTCCACCAGAAGCGCCGGCGGAAATCGACCAGCTCCGGGTTCTCGCCCTCGTCGAGGCTCGGCATCATCGGCTCGAGCGCCATCCCGCAAATCGGGCACGTGCCCGGCGTGTCGCGGATGATCTCGGGGTGCATCGGGCAGGTGAATCGCGTGCCTGGCGATCTGGCCTGGTCCTGCTCCGCCGCGGGGCCGCGAGTGGACGGAGAATGATGTGTGCTCAAGTAAATTCTTCCGGTCGGCGTTTGAGCAGTATGAGCACACGCCTGCTCGGTCACATCGTCGATGGGTCAAAGGCGTTTGCGGCAGAATGCCGGCTCGTCACCCCCAGGGGCGACCTCCGAGGTCTGGATCGCGCTACAAATCATGTCCACAACTGTCGTTGAAAATCAGAGAGTTGTGAGCGATATCGAGAAATCGCCGGAATACAGCCCCGTCATGCAGCAGTACCTGCGCATCAAGGCGCAGCACCCGGACGAGCTGCTCTTTTACCGGATGGGCGATTTCTACGAATTGTTCTTCGACGATGCGCGCAAGGCGGCGCGGCTGCTCGACATCACGCTCACCGCTCGCGGCCAGGCGGGCGGCGAGCCGATCCCTATGGCGGGCGTCCCCGTGCAGACCGTCGACACTTATCTCGCACGCGCGCTGCGCAAGGGCGAGTCGGTCGCGATCTGCGAGCAGATGGGCGACCCTGCGAAGGCAAAGGGACCAGTGGAGCGCCAGGTCGTGCGCGTCGTCACGCCGGGCACCGTCACCGACGAGGCCCTGCTGGAGGAACGTCGCTCGACGCTGCTCGCGGCGCTCTCGCGCAGCGGTGCGCGATTCGGACTCGCATGGCTCGAACTCTCGAGCGGCCGGTTCACGACGCTCGAGGACGAAGGAGCCGAGGCACTCGCGGCGGAGCTCGAGCGCCTGCGTCCGGCGGAACTGCTGGTGACGGAGGACGAGACCTACACATCGTCGTCGACTACGATCCGCTCACGACCACCGTGGCATTTCGAGCCCGATGCCGCGTCGCGCACGCTCTGCGAGCAGTTCGGCGTGCATGATCTCGCCGGCTTCGGCCTGACCGACGCGCGCCTCGCCATCGGTGCCGCCGGTTGCCTGCTGCAATACGTGCGCGACACACAGCGATCCGCGCTGCCGCACCTGCGCGGACTGCGCCGCGAGCAGCGCAGCGACGCGCTCCTGATCGATGCCGCGACGCGCCGCAACCTGGAGCTCGAAATGAGCCTGTTCGATCGGGCCGACAGCACGTTGTTCGGCGTGATCGATCGCACCGCAACCGCGATGGGCGGCCGCGAGCTGCGTCGCTGGCTGTCGCGACCCCTGCGCCAGCGGACCGAACGCGAGCTGCGGCTGCAGGCGATCGAGACGCTGCTCGACACTGCTCATCACGAGCCGCTGCATGCGCTCCTGCGCCGGGTAGGCGACGTGGAGCGCATCCTCGCGCGAGTGGCGCTGCGCTCGGCGCGCCCGCGCGAACTGGCGCAGCTCAGAAACGCACTCGCGGCACTACCCGAGCTCGGCGCACAGCTCGCGGAGATGGATTCGCCGCTAATCGCGCGCCTCGCGGAGCAGGCGGGGACGCACCCGGCGACGCATATGTTGCTCGTGCGCGCGCTCGTCGACAGCCCGCCGGCGCTACTGCGCGAAGGCGGCGTCATCGCTTCCGGACACGACGCCGAGCTCGACGAGCTGCGACAGATCAGCGAGCGGAGCGACGAGTCGCTGCTTGCCCTCGAGGAGCGCGAGCGTGAGCGCAGCGGGCTCCCGAATCTGCGACTGGGCTACAACCGCGTGCAGGGCTACTACATCGAGGTGCATCGCAGCCAGGCGGACCAGGTGCCAACGGACTGGACCCGTCGGCAGACGATCCGCAACGCGGAACGCTACGTCACCGCCGAACTCAAGGGCTTCGAGGATCGTGTGCTCGGCGCCCGCGACCGGGCTCTCGCGCGCGAGCGTTCCCTCTACGAGGCGCTTCTCGACGAACTGGTCGCGGTGCTGCCCGCGCTGCAGGCGAGTGCAGCGGCGCTCGCGACGCTCGACGTGCTCGCGAATCTCGCCGAGCGCGCGCTTGCGCTCAGGTGGGTGAAGCCGCGGCTCGTCGAGGAAGCGCGCATCGAGATTCGAGGCGGCCGGCATCCCGTCGTCGAGCGGTGTCTCGATGCGCCGTTCGTGCCCAACGATCTCGAACTGCACGAGGGCAGGCGCGCGCTCGTGATTACCGGTCCCAACATGGGCGGCAAGTCGACCTACATGCGGCAGAACGCGCTGATCGTGATCCTCGCGGGCATGGGGAGCTTCGTTCCTGCCGAGGCGGCGACCATCGGCCCCGTGGACCGGATTTTCAGCCGGATCGGCGCGGCGGACGATCTCGCCGGCGGCCGCTCGACCTTCATGGTCGAAATGACCGAGGCCGCGAACATCCTGAACAACGCCACCTCGCAGAGTCTGGTGCTGATGGACGAGATCGGCCGTGGCACCAGCACCTACGACGGGCTCTCGCTCGCCTGGGCCTGCGCGCGCGAGCTCGTGCGCGGGCTCGGCTCGTTCACACTCTTCGCCACGCATTACTTCGAGCTCACCTCGCTCGCCGACGAGCTCGCCGGTTGCGCCAACGTGCATCTCGATGCCATCGAGCATGGCGAGGAGCTCGTGTTCCTGCACGCAGTGCGCGAGGGGCCCGCCAATCGCAGTTTCGGACTGCAGGTCGCGCGCCTGGCGGGACTACCTGCCGACGTGCTCGCAGAAGCGCGCCGCTACCTGGCGGGACTCGAACGCCGCGATCATGCAGCCGACGCCGCGCATGGCCAGCAGTGGCTGCCGCTCGATGTGGTGTCCGACCCGGCGGAGACCGCGGTCGTCGCCGAACTACGCGCGCTCGACCTGGACGCCCTGTCGCCGCGCGACGCGCAGGCCGCGCTCTACCGCCTGCGGGAACTGCTGAGTTCGCGATAGACTGGCGACGAGCCGCTTTCCGCAGCCGCGGCTCCGGGGACACTGCAAGCGCGGCGGGTCGATTGGTCGGACAGGGAGCAGCCGCCAGATGCGGCTGAAACGCAAGGTGCGTAGCCAAGCATCGCCACGAGCCGTTCGCGGCGCACTCACCCTGCTTGCCCTTGCCTGCGCGCTCGCCGCGGGTTGCGGACGCGATACGGCGGCCGCGGGACCTCCACCGGTCGACGTCAAGGTCGTCGTGGTCGCGACGGCGCCGACGGAGATCTACCGCGACCTGGTGGGTGAGGTGCGCGGCTCGCAGGAGGTCGAGATCCGCGCGCGCGTCAACGGCATTCTGACCGGCAAGCATTTCGCCGACGGCGCGATGGTCGACGAGGGGCAGCTGCTGTATACGATCGACGCGCGCGAATACCGCGCGCAGGTCGCGACCGCCGACGCGAATCTCGCTTCCGCCGAGGCCAATCTCGCCCGTGCCCGCCAGGACGTCGAGCGCTACGAGCCGCTGCTCGCGGAAAATGCGATCAGCCAGCAGGTCTACGACAACGCCGTCGCCGCTGCCAAGGAAGCGGAAGCGCAGGTCGGCGCAAGCCGCGCCGCGATCACGGAAGCGCGGCTTGGCGTCGAGTACGCCGAGGTGCGCGCCCCGATGACCGGGAAAATGGGTGCCTCGCAGGTCTTCGAAGGCGCGCTGATCACCGCCGGGCAGACCCTGCTCGCGACCATCTCCGACGACGATCCTGCCTGGGTCAACTTCAGCCTGAGCGAAAGCGAGCTGCTCGATTACATGCGTCGCTATGGGGTGACCGAGCCCGCGGCGGACAGCGTGCAGCGCTACGTGACCCTGACCCTGAGCGACGGCACACACTACCCGCATCCCGGACGCATCAGCTTCACTGACCGCGCGCTCGACCCGACCACGGGCACCTACACCCTGCGCGCCGAGTTCCCGAATCCGAATCATCAGCTGGTGCCGGGACTATTCGCCCGCATCCGCGTCACGGCGGAGATGCGCCCAACCGCCATCGTCGTTCCCGATCGCGCGGTTCAGCAGCAGCTCGGCCGTTATTTCGTCACGGCGGTTGGCGACGGTGACGTGGCGGAAGCGCGGCCGGTCACGCTCGGGCCTCGTGTCGGCAACAAGTGGGTCGTCGACGAGGGCCTTGCGGTCGGCGATCGTATCGTCGTCGAGGGCGTGCAGAAGGCGCGCCCGGGCACGCCGCTCAAGCCCACGGTGATCACCGCGGCGGAACTGGACGCGCCGGTCGCGGCCGACGCGAACCCAACCGCCGCCGTCAAGCGCTGACCCGGCACCGCGATGGCGCGCTTCTTCATCGATCGCCCGGTCTTCGCGATCGTTATCTCGCTGTTCCTGCTGCTGATCGGCACGCTGTCTCTGGTGCGGCTGCCGATCGCCGAGTTCCCGCCTATCGCGCTGCCGACCGTGCAGGTCGTCGCCAACTACCTCGGCGCGAGCTCGGACGTGGTCGAGGAATCGGTGACCGTGCCGCTCGACCAGCAGATCAACGGCGTGACCGACATGCTGTACATCAACGCGGTGAGCGGCGACGACGGCAGCGCGAACCTGACAGTCACCTTCGCGCTGGAGCGCAACCCCGATCTGGCGGCGGTCGAGGTGCAGAACCGCGTCTCACAGGCGCAGGCGCAGCTGCCGCAGGAGGTAATCGCCCAGGGCGTCACGGTGCGCAAGCAGTCTCCGGACGTGCTCATGTACTTCGCAGTGCACTCGCCGGACGACACCTACGACCGGCTCTTCATCGTCAACTACGCTTATGTCTATATCGTCGATCAGCTGAAGCGCGCCAAGGGCGTGGGCGATGTACGAGTGTTCGGCTCCGAGTTCGGCATGCGTATCTGGTTGCGCCCCGATCGGATGGCGAGCCTCAGGATCACGGCCGCGGACGTCGCGCGCGCCATCCGCGAGCAGAACGTTCAGGCACCCGCCGGGCAGATCGGCCAGCCGCCCTCGGCATCCGGCCAGAGCTTCCAGTACTCACTGCGCGTGCGCGGCCGGCTGGTCGACGCGTCCGAGTTCGCAAGCATCATCGTCGGCTCGAAGCCCGATGGGTCGTTCGTCCGCCTTCGCGACATCGCGCGGGTCGAGCTCGGTGCGCGCGACTACAACTTCACCGGGCAGCTCGACGGTCACCCCTCGGCCGTGATGGCAATCTTCCTCGTGCCCGGCGCAAACGCGCTCGAGACGGCCGAGCTCGTCAAGGCGCAGATCGCGCAGATCGAGGCGGGATTTCCCAAGGGCCTCGCGCTGCAGATCCTGTACGACACCTCGGAGTTCGTGAAGGCGTCGATCGAGGAGGTCGTACACACCTTCGTCGAGGCACTCATCCTCGTGCTGATTGTCGTGTTCCTGTTCCTGCAGAGCTGGCGCGCGACATTGATCCCGATGCTCGCCGTGCCCGTATCACTGGTAGCCACTTTCGCGGCCTTCGAGTTCCTCGGCTTCAGCATCAACACGCTGTCGCTGTTCGGCATGGTACTTGCGATCGGCATCGTGGTAGACGATGCAATCGTCGTGGTCGAGGCGGTCGAGCACAACATGCAGACGCACGGACTCGCGCCCCGCGAAGCGACCCGCAAGTCCATGGACGAGGTGCAGGGTCCGGTGGTCGCGATCGCACTGGTGCTCGCGGCGGTCTTCATCCCGATGGCCTTTATCCCGGGTGTGACCGGGCAGCTCTACAAGCAGTTCGCGATCACGGTCGCGGTGTCGACAATGTTCTCGGCGCTCGTCGCGCTGACGCTGACACCGGCGCTCTGCGCGATGCTCTTGAGGCCGCACGCCCCCGGCGAGCGCCGCGGCGGCCCGCTGGCGGGCTTCTTCGCATGGTTCAACCGCACCTTTGATCGCACCAACGATCATTATGGGCGGATCGCGGAACGCGGGGCGCGCCGCGTGCTCGTCGTGCTCGCGATCCTGGGCGCGGTGATCCTCGCGACCGGCGGCCTGCAGCGCATCACGCCCACCGGCTTCGTCCCAGACGAGGACAAGGGCGCCATTTTCACCCAGGTCATCCTGCCCGAGGGCGCCTCGCAGCAGCGAACGGTCGCGGTCGCGCGCCAGGTACAGCAGATCGTCAGGGCGATCCCCGGTGTGGCGAACGTGCAGGTGATCGCCGGCTATGACCTCATCTCGGGCACGGCTGCGTCGAACGGCGCCTTTCTGATCCTCCGCCTGAAGCCCTGGGATGAGCGCCCGGGGAAGGACCAGCATGCGTCGACGATCGTCGGCAAGGTCGCCGCAGCTACCCGCGGCTTGCCTGAAGCGATCGTCGTGCCGTTCAACCCGCCCGCGCTGCCGGGGTTCGGCGCGGTGTCCGGATTCTCGATGATGCTGCAGGCGCGCGGCGGACAGACGGCCGAGGAACTGGCCGCGGTCGCCGGGCAGTTCATGACGACCGCGCAGCAGCGGCCGGAGATCGGCCGCATCACCACGACGTTCTCCGCCTCGACCCCCAATTACCGCCTCGAGGTCGACCGCGAGAAGGTCAAGAAGCTCGGCGTGCCGGTCAACGACGTGTTCACCACGATGCAGACCTTCCTCGGGGGCTACCAGGTCAACGACTTCACGCGATTCGGCCGCAATTACAAGGTCACCATGCAGGCGGAGTCCGAGTTCCGGCAGGAGGTGCGCGACCTCGGGCTCCTCTTCGTGCGTAACGAACAGGGCGCGATGGTGCCGCTCGACACGTTGACGACGGCGGTGCCGTCTTCGGGCGCGCGCTTCCTGCAGCGCTTCAACCTGTACCGCACCGCCGCGTTCAGCGGCGCCCCGGCACCCGGCGCGAGCTCCGGCGACGCGTTGCGCGCGCTCGAGGAGACCGCGGCGCAGGTGCTGCCAGCCGACTACGGCTTTGAATGGACGGGTCAGAGCCGGCAGGAGGTCGAGGCCGGCAACACCGCCGTAGTCGTGCTCGGACTCTCGATCGTCGTCGTGTTCCTGTTCCTGGCGGCGCTGTACGAGAGCTGGGCGGTGCCGTTCGCCGTGCTGCTCGCAACACCCTTCGGCTTCCTGGGCGCGCTGATCGCGATCAAGCTCGGCGGGCTCGCCTTCAACGTCTACGGGCAGATCGGCCTGGTGACGCTGATCGGCCTCTCTGCGAAGAACGCAATCCTGATCGTCGAGTTCGCGAAGCTCAACCGCGAGAAGGGAATGCCGCTGGTCGAGTCCGCGCTCGAGGCGGCACGGCTGCGGCTGCGCCCGATCCTGATGACCTCGTTCGCGTTCATCATGGGTGTGGTGCCGCTCATGGTCGCGAGCGGCGCAGGCGCGGCGTCCAAGACCTCGGTCGGCACGGCTGTCTTCGGCGGGATGATTGCCGCTACGGTGCTGACCACGCTCGCCGTGCCCGCGTTCTACGTGCTGATCCAGGGCCTCGCGGAGCGGCTGGGCGGAGCGCCCGCAGCCGCGTCGCCCGGACAGGTTACCCCTGCGCCGGGCTCGCACTCGTGAGGTCCCGTCATCGATCGCCGGCTGCCCTCGTTGCCGCGGCAACTGCCGCGCTGGCCGGGGGCTGCGCCATTGGTCCGGACTACGAGCGTCCCGCGGACGCGATGACGGTCGAGGAATTCCGCGGCGTGCTCACGCCGCAGCAGGCGCTGTCCTTTGCAGATACCGGCTGGGCGATAGCCTTCGCCGACCCCGAGCTGGTCGAGCTGATCCGGACAGCGCTCGAGTCAAATCTCGATCTCAGGATCGCCGCTGCGCGGGTCGAGGAGTTTCGCGGGGTCGCGCGCGTCGAGCGCAGCCGCCTCGGGCCGCAGATCACGGGCGAGTTCCAGACCGCCCCCAATCCGCAGAGCGACGAAGACGCATCCTATTCGGCGGGCTTCCGCTTGTCGTGGGAACTCGACCTGTTCGGGAAGCTCCGACGCGCGGACGAGGCGGCGCTTGCACAGCTGCTCGCCTCCGAGGACACCGCACGGGGCGTCATGACCACGCTGGTCGCCGACGTCGCGTCCACCTGGTTCGAGCTGCGCGAGCTCGACGAGGAAGTGCAGATCATCAGCGATACCATCAAGAGCCAGCAGGAATCGCTGACGCTGGTGCAGTCCTTGAACCGCAGCGGCGTCGCGTCGGGCACCGAGGAACAGCAGGCGGTGGGCCAGCTCGCGACCACCCGCTCGCGGTTGCCCGCCGCGGAGCGCAGCCGCGAGCAGGTCGAGAACCGCCTGCGTTTTCTGCTCGGCTATCCGCCGGATCGCATTTCCCGCATCACCTCCCCGCGCACGTTCCCCGTGCCGCCGGAGATCCCGGTCGGGCTGCCCGCTACCCTGCTCGCGAGACGGCCGGACGTGCGGCAGTCCGAGCAGCTCCTGCACGCCGCAACCGCGCGCGTGGGGGTCGCCCTCGCGTCCCGGTTCCCGTATCTCGACATCGGGATCACGTCGTTCTTCGGTCTGATCGGTCCCGACCTCGACGCGCTCCTGCACGCGGACAACCCGGCGGAGGAGCTCTTCTCGGTCGGCCCATTCGCCACGGCGCCGATCTGGCAGTCGGGCGCCGGCACCGGCAACGTCGCGGCAGCTCGTGCCCAGGCCGTGCAGGCCGAGCTTAGCTACCGCCGCACAGTGCTGCAGGCGCTGAGGGAGGTGTCCGATGCGCTCATCTCGACCGACAAGGTGCGCGAGATCATCGCCCAGGACGAGGTCCGGGTGTCGGCCACCGGCGAGGTGCTCAGGCTGCAGCGCATGCGTTACCGCGGTGGCGTCGTGAGCTACCTCGAGGTGCTGGACGCGGAGCGGCAGTACTTCGACGCGGAGATCGAGCTCGCGCGCGCGAAGTTCGATCAGCTGCGCGCCTATGTGGAGCTCTACCGCGCGCTCGGCGGCGGCTGGTCCGAAGAGGAGCTTCGTCGCGTGATCGATGCCGCGGCTGAGGCATCGAAGGATTGATCCGGCACCCGGCTATGGACGCTTCGATGCGAGAAATCGGCCGGTCCTCAGAAAGTGAGCCACGTTCGCGGCGACATCTCCGGCGAACAGCATCCCGATGTGGCTGTGCGGCAGTACGACGTGATCGGCGAGACCCGGGATGATCGTCTCGCGGACCGCCACCGTTCCGTCGTTGTCCTCGTCGAAGTGCGCGAAGAACTGCCCGGTGCCCAACGGCCGCGAGCCCGCGATCGCGCCGAGTGCCGTAGTCCCATGCCATTCACGCCCGCGCGGCTCGGCGAGCTCTTGGACCACGTGCGATCCAAGGAGCGGCCGCAGGATCGGCCATCGCAGTGCCCCACGCGCCGCGCGGCTGCCGTTCAAGGGCGCACCGAGCAGGACTGCCTTTCCGGTAAGCGTCGGCGAGCACTGCTGCAGCGCACGGAACACGAACGCGCCCCCCAGGCTGTGCCCCACGAGATGTACCCGCTTTGCCGCGGCCCGGCGCACGGCGTCCGCGAGGTCGCCGCAGATTTCCGCAGGATCGCCGTGCATCGTCGGGTAGGCGAACACCTGCGCGTCGAATCCGTGCTCGCGCACGAGACGGCTGCGAAGAAGCCCCAGTTCCAGCCCGGTCATCCAGAGCCCGGGGACCAGGATCACCGTCTCGGGGGTTGATCCGGTTCTGACCCGGGCACTCCCCCCGTTCTTGCCGGGTCTTCGGCTCACTCTGTTATTTCAAGTCTTCGGCGGAAGCTGCACGCGGATATGAAGTTCACGCAGCTGCGCGTCCGGGATCTCCGTCGGCGCGTCGGTGAGTGGGCATGTCGCGGTCTGGGTCTTGGGGAACGCGATCACGTCGCGGATCGAGTCCGCGCCCGCCATCAGCATCGCGAGGCGGTCCACGCCAAAGGCGATGCCGCCATGCGGCGGCGCGCCATACTTGAGTGCCTCGAGCAGGAAGCCGAATTTCTTCTGCGCCTCGTCGGCGCCGATGCCGAGCATCTCGAAGACCGTGGACTGCATCTCCTCGCGGTGGATGCGGACCGAGCCGCCGCCGATCTCGGAGCCGTTCAGCACGATGTCGTAGGCGCGCGCGACCGCGGCACCCGGGCTGGCACGCAGCACTGCCGGATCGTCGCTCACCGGCGCGGTGAACGGATGATGCATCGCGCCCCAGCGCCCCGCCTGCTCGTCCCACTCGAACATCGGGAAATCGATCACCCAGAGCGGGCGCCAGCCGGGCTCGGCGAGCCCGAGCTCGTGACCGAGCTTGAGCCGGAGCGCCCCGAGCGCGTCGTTGACGATCCTGGCGCGGTCCGCGCCGAAGAACAGCAGGTCTCCGGTGTGCGCGCCGGTGCGCTCGAGAATTCCCGCGATCGCGGCGTCCGACAGGAACTTGAGGATCGGCGACTGCAGCCCGTCGCGGCCGCGCGCCGCGTCGTTGACCTTGACGTAGGCGAGACCCTTGGCACCGTAGCGCCCGACGTAGGCCGTGCAGTCGTCGATCTGCTTGCGCGAGAGCTTCTCGCCACCCGCGGGCACGCGTAGCGCCGCCACCCGGCCGTCAGCCGAGGTCGCGGGCCCCGCGAACACCTTGAACTCGCTGTCGCGAACGAGGTCGCCGACGTCGACGAGCTCGAGCGGCACGCGCAGGTCGGGCTTGTCCGAGCCGTAGCGCCGCATCGCCTCCGCGTAAGTCATGCGCGGGAAGGGATCGGGAAGTGAGACGTCGAGCACCGCGCGGAACAGGTGCCGCACGAGACCTTCCATCAGGCCCATGATCTCGTCGCGGTCGAGGAAGGAGGTCTCGACGTCGAGCTGCGTGAACTCCGGCTGACGGTCGGCGCGCAGATCCTCGTCGCGGAAGCAACGCACGATCTGATAGTAGCGATCGAAGCCCGACATCATCAGCAGCTGCTTGAAGATCTGCGGCGACTGCGGCAGCGCGAAGAACCTGCCGGGCTGCGTTCGGCTCGGCACCAGGTAGTCGCGCGCGCCCTCGGGCGTCGCCTTGGTCAGCATCGGCGTCTCGAGATCGACGAATCCCTGACCGTCGAGATACTCGCGCATCGCGCGCGTCACCGCATGCCGCAGCCGCAACCGCTGCTGCATCACGTCGCGCCGCAGATCGAGATAGCGGTACTTGAGCCGGATCTCTTCCTTGACGTCCTCGTCGAGCTGGAAGGGCAAGGCCTCCGAACGGTTGAGCACCTCGATCTCGCGCGCGAGCAGCTCGACCGCGCCGGACTTCAGGTTCGGGTTGACGGTACCTTCGGGCCGCGGCCGAATCGACCCCGAGACCCGGATCACCCACTCACCGCGCAGCCGCTCGGCCTCCGCGAACACCGCGGACTCGGACGGATCGAACACGACCTGCAGCCGGCCCTCGCGGTCGCGAAGATCGACGAAGATGACGCCGCCATGGTCCCGACGGCGATTTACCCAGCCGGCGACGGAAACGGTACGACCGACGAGGGACTCGTCGACCTCGCCGCAGTAATGAGTGCGCATCGGCATGGTGACAGGGGCAGGATAACCGGCGCCCCGGAGCCGGAACTCGCAAAAGAGGCGGGATGTTACGGGCCGGTCTGCGGCGGTGCAAGACGCGGACCCGTCGGCCTGTTGCGCCAGGGTGGCACGACGACGCCCATCGTCAGCACCAGCTTGACGGCCTCATCGACCGACATGTCGAGATAGATCACCTCACGTCTCGGCACCAGCACGATGAAGCCACCGGTCGGGTTCGGCGTGTGTGGCACGACCACGCAGATGACGTCCTTGGCGGTCTTCGCCTGGACTTCCTCGATCTCCTCGGCCGTGATGAACCCGATGCTGTAGGTCGCCTCGTACGGAAAGCGGATCAGGACGACTTGTTTGAACGACCGTCCCTTGTCGGCGAGCACAGTTTCGCTGAAGGTCTTGGCGCCGCCGTAGATCGGGCCGACAACCGGGATGCGGCGGATAAGATTCTCGAGCCCCTGCACGATCTGGCGGCCGAAAAGATTCTTGACCAGGACGCCTGTCACGAGCAGCAGCAGCAGCGATAGGATGATGCCGAGACCCGGGATATATCGGCCGAAGAGCGCCTCCGGGCGCCACGGCGGCGGGATCAGCACCAGCGACTGGTCGAGGATGCCGGACAGAAACCGGACCACCCACACGGTGATCATGATCGGGAGCCAGATCAAAAGCCCCGCGATCAGGTAATTGCGGATACGCCGCGCACGACTGGGCTCGCGTGGTTCGAGTGTCTGCGTTTCGTCGAGCGGTCGTTCGCTGGCCACACCAGCTCCTCAGCGCCCGCGCCGGCGCACCGCTGGCGCGCGGCGCGCGGCCTTCTTGGTCCGTCCGTTCGATTTCGATCGCACAGCAGTGGTGGCCGGCCCGCTGACGCGGCTCCGCTTGCCGCTTGCGGTCGGCTCGGAAGAGGCGCTCTTCGCGGAATCGCCCTTCGCGGAATCGCTCTTCGCAGAATCGTCCTTCGCGTCCGACTTGGCGGCATCCTTGGCCTCGGACTTGCTCCCGGCCTCCGATTCACCCGAACCGTCAGTCTTCGCTTCGGCCTTGTCAGCCTTATCGTGGAGGTTGCGCTTCGCTTCCTTGTCCGACTTGAAGTCGGTCTCGTACCAGCCGCTGCCAGCCAGCCGGAAACGCACCGCCGATACCAGGCGCTTGAGCGACTTGCGCCCGCATTCCGGACACTGGCGGAGCTGGGGATCGGAAATCTTCTGCAGTGCTTCGTGGTGATGGCCGCACTGTTGGCACTGGTATTCGTATATGGGCATATGTCAGTCAGTATAAGGGGACGCTCTACTTTTCCGGTACAGGCACTGGCGCCGCCGAGCCTGAGATGGAAGCGCCCCTACTTCTTCGCGAACTGCAGGGCGCCGTCCCGCGCGGAGACCTTGATCACGTCGCCCGGTGCGAAATCGCCCTTGAGGATGCGCTGCGCGAGCGGGTTCTCGAGCTGCTGCTGGATCGCGCGCTTCAGCGGCCGCGCGCCGTACACCGGGTCGAACCCGGCTTCGCCGAGCTGGTCGCGCGCCACATCGTCGAGCACGAGCCCGATGTCGCGCTCGGCCAGCCGCTTGCGCAGGTAGCCGACCTGTATCTCGACGATGCGCCGGATGTGCTCGCGGCCAAGCGGATGGAACACGACAATCTCGTCGACCCGGTTGATGAACTCGGGACGGAAGTGCTGGCCGACGATCTCCATGACCGCGGCCTTCATCTTCGCGTAGTTGGCCTCGCCCGCGAGCTCCTGGATCACCTGCGAACCCAGGTTCGAGGTCATGATCACCACCGTGTTGCGGAAATCGACCGTGCGCCCCTGGCCATCGGTGAGGCGGCCGTCGTCGAGCACCTGCAGCAGGATGTTGAAGACGTCCGGGTGTGCCTTCTCGACCTCGTCGAGCAGGATCACGGAGTACGGGCGGCGACGCACCGCCTCGGTGAGATGGCCCCCCTCCTCGTAGCCGACATAGCCCGGCGGTGCGCCGATCATCCGCGCCACGGAGTGCTTCTCCATGAACTCGGACATGTCGATGCGCACCATCGCCTCTTCGGTGTCGAACAGGAACTCGGCGAGCGCTTTCGAGAGCTCGGTCTTGCCGACGCCGGTGGGGCCGAGGAAAAGGAACGAGCCGTTGGGACGGTTCGGGTCGGAAAGACCCGCACGTGAGCGGCGGATCGCATCCGACACGGCCTTCACCGCCTCGTCCTGACCGACCACGCGCTGCCCGATCGATCCTTCCATCTTGAGCAGCTTCTCGCGCTCGCCCTCGAGCATCTTGGACACGGGGATGCCGGTCCACTTCGAGACCACCTCCGCGATCTCCTCCTCGGTCACCTTGTTGCGCACCAGCGTCGGTGCCTTCGACTCCGCATCCTGCGCGGCCTTGAGGCGCTTCTCGAGCTCGGGGATCTTTCCGTACTGCAGCTCGGACATGCGCCCGAGATCGCTCGCGCGGCGCGCCGCATCGAAGTCGAGACGCGCGCGCTCGAGCTCTTCCTTGATATGCGCGGTGCCCTGCACCGCCGCCTTCTCGGCCTTCCACACCTCCTCGAGGTCGGAATACTCGCGCTCGAGGTCCTTCAGCTGCGCGTCGAGCGCCTGCAGCCGCTTCCTGGACGCGTCGTCGCTCTCCTTCTTGAGCGCTTCGCGCTCCATCTTGAGCTGCACGATCCGCCGGTCGAGTCGGTCCAGCTCCTCAGGCTTCGAGTCGATCTCCATGCGGATGCGCGACGCTGCCTCGTCGATGAGGTCAATGGCCTTGTCGGGGAGCTGACGGTTGGTGATGTAGCGGTGCGAGAGCGTCGCGGCCGCGACGATCGCCGGGTCGGTGATCTCGACCTTGTGATGGACGGCGTAACGCTCCTTCAGGCCGCGCAGGATTGCGATCGTGTCCTCGACTGAGGGCTCGTCGACCAGCACGGTCTGGAAGCGCCGCTCGAGGGCGGCGTCCTTCTCGACGTGCTTGCGGTATTCGTCGAGCGTGGTGGCGCCGACGCAGTGCAGCTCGCCGCGCGCGAGCGCGGGCTTCAGCATGTTGCCCGCGTCCATGGCGCCCTCGGCCTTGCCGGCACCGACCACGGTATGCAGCTCGTCGATGAAGAGAATGACGCGGCCTTCCTGCTTGGCGAGGTCGTTCAGCACCGCCTTGAGCCGCTCCTCGAACTCGCCGCGGAACTTGGCGCCCGCGATCAGGGAGCCCATGTCGAGTGAGAGGATGCGCTTGTCGCGCAGGCCCTCGGGCACCTCGCCGTTGACGATGCGCTGCGCGAGACCCTCGACGATCGCGGTCTTGCCGACACCGGGCTCGCCGATCAGCACCGGGTTATTCTTGGTGCGCCGCTGCAGAACCTGGATGGTGCGGCGGATCTCGTCGTCGCGGCCGATGACGGGATCGAGCTTGCCCTGCTCGGCCCGCTCGGTCAGGTCGATGGTGTATTTCTCGAGCGCCTGGCGGCTCTCCTCGGCATTCGGATCGTTGACCTTCTCCCCGCCGCGCAGGTCCTCGATGGCGCGCTCGAGGGCACCCTTCACGACGCCGGCATTGCGGAGAATGGTGCCCAGCGTGCCCTTGTCGTCGAGGGCCGCGAGCACGAACAGCTCGCTCGATATGTACTGGTCGCCGCGCTTCTGCGCGAGCTTGTCAGTGAGGTTGAGCAGCTTCGCCAGGTCATTCGAGAAATGCACCTCGCCCCCGGTCCCCTCGACCGTGGACAGGCGATCAAGCGCCTGGCCGAGCTGGGAGCGCAACGCATTGAGGTTCGCGCCCGCCTTATCGAGCAGCGGCCGTACGGAGCCGCCTTCCTGGTCGAGCAGCGCCAGCATGAGATGTGCGGGCTCGATGAACTGGTGATCCCGCCCGAGCGCCATCGACTGGGCGTCGGCCAGTGCTATCTGGAACTTGCTGGTCAGTTTGTCCTGGCGCATGACAGTAGCTCGCTGCTGAGGGCGGCGTCCCCCCGAGATGGGGGCGCCCGCCCGGAGGTCAAGTCCGGCGCGTCGCGCTCAGTGCATCTGCTGGTGAGTGAGCCACACGACGGCCACGCCGGCCATGATAAATACCAGCTGCTCGGCGCCTGCCCGGAAATCGACCCGTCGGTGCATACCGGGGATCAGGTCGGCAATTGCGACATACATGAAACTCGCCGCCGCGACGGCAAGCGCATACGGCAATACCGGCAGCGCCGCCTGCAGCGCGTAATAGGCAATCACCGCGCCCGCGATCGAGGTCAGGCTCACCAGCAGATTGAGGACCAGCGCCTGCCTTCGCGTATAACCGCCGTTCAGCAGCACGGCGAGGTCGCCGACTTCCTGCGGGATCTCGTGCGCGAAAACGGCCACGGTGGTCACCAGCCCGAGTCTCGGATCGGTGAGAAAGGCCGCGGCGATCAGCACGCCGTCGATCAGGTTGTGCAATCCGTCGCCGACCAGGATGAGCCGCGCGGACGCCGCATCGCGCGTCGCGTCGCTCGGCGAATGCATTTCACACGGATCGTCGTGGCAGTGCCGCCAGAGCACGAATTTCTCGAGCAGAAAGAACCCGAGGATGCCGAGCAGGAGCGCCGCGCCGATGCGGTGCGCGCCACCGGGACCGTTCGCGTCGAGCGCGTGCGGGATCAGGCCCAGGAATGCCGCACCCAGCAATGTACCGGTCGCAAAGCTCACCAGGTATGGGAGCAGCAGCGCACGGCGCGCCGGCGTCATGAGCAGGAAGCTAGAGGCGGCGAGCGCGCTCAGCACCCCGCCGAGCGCGGTGAAGACGACGATGAGGGGGAGCATTCGGCGAGCGTTCCGGGGAGCGCAGACGGCGCAGTTTACACGGCGGTCATACCAGCCACGCCACCGTCGCGATTCGGCCCGTGCGGCCACCGTCACGGCGATAGGAGAAGAACCGGTCGGGCTCGCCGAACGTGCACCAGCCACCACCGTAAACCGAGCCCACCCCGGCCCGCTCGAGCGTGAGGCGCGCGAGCTCATACAGGTCGGCCTGGTACCGTCCGCGCGCATTCGCGGCGAAGGCAGCGCCGCAATCTGGTGACTTCGCGAGAAAGGCGGCGCGCACCTCTGCACCTACCTCGAACGCCGGCTGCGAAATCGCCGGTCCGAGCCAGGCCGCAAGCTGCGACGCCGGCACATCGAGCGCCGTGATCGCGGACTCGAGGACGCCGGCGGCCAGGCCGCGCCAGCCGGCATGCGCCACGGCGACGCGGGTCGCACCGCGGTCAGCCAGCACGACCGGCAGGCAGTCGGCGGTCAGCACGGCGCACACCTGGTTCCGCTCGAAAGCCACCGATGCGTCGGCCGGCCTGGACGCATCTCGATCGGTGTGCCGCGCGACCGAGACGCCATGCACCTGGTTCAACCAGAGCGGCTCGGACGGCAGCTCGAGCGCGGCACTCAGCCGGCGCCGGTTCTCCGCGACTCGATCCTCGTGGTCGCCGACATGGTTCGCGAGATTGAGCGAAGCGTACGCGCCCTCGCTCGCGCCGCCGCCGCGCAAGGTGGCGCACACACGCACGCTCGCGGGTACCGGCCAATCCGGCGTAACCCAGGCGAGCGTAGCAGCGCTCATGCGGCGGCGAGATCCCGCGCCAGCTCATCGAGCAGCGCGCGCAGATCCGGGGGCAACGCAGATGCGAACTCGAGCGGACGGCCGGTCGCGGGATGGTCGAACTTCAGCCGCGCCGCATGCAGCGCCTGTCGCGGAAATCCCCGCAGCGCCTGTCGCAGCGGCTCCGACGCGCCTTTCGGGAACGCGAGCCGCCCGCCATAGACGCGGTCTCCGACCAGGGGATAGCCGGCGTGCGCCATGTGCACCCGGATCTGGTGCGTGCGCCCCGTCTCAAGCTCGACCCGCACGTGGGTGTGCGCGCGATAGCGGCGGATCACGCGGTAGTGGGTCACCGCCTCGCGGCCGCCCTGACGCACGGCCATGCGGACGCGATCGACGGGGTGACGGTCGATGGGGGCGTCGATCGTCCCGCCCGCGGTCAATACGCCGCGCACGACGGCCTCGTAACCGCGATGGATCTCGCGCGCCTCGAGCATCCGCACGAGCGCCGCATGGGCCGAGAGGCTCCGTGCTACGACCATCAGGCCGCTGGTGTCCTTGTCGAGCCGGTGCACGATGCCCGCGCGCGGCAGCGTCGCGAGCTCCGGATCGAGGGCGAGCAGCGCATTCTGCAGCGTCCGGTCGGGGTTGCCCGCGCCGGGATGAACCACGAGCCCGGCCGGCTTGTCGATCACCAGCAGGTGCTCGTCGTCGTAACGCAGGTCGAGCGGCATGGCCTGCGGCATGGCTGCGGTGTCCGCGGCCACCGTCGCCCGGACGACGACCGCCTCGCCACCCTGCACACGGTCCCGCGCGCGGCGCGCCAACCCGTCGACCTGGATCTCGCCGGACTGGATCCAGCCCTTGAGCCGGCTCCGCGAATAATCGGGTAACAGGGCGGCCAGGGCCTGATCCAGACGCTGCCCGGCGTTCGCATCGGGGATCTTTAACGTCAGTTCGATGGTCGAAGTGGCCATGGCGAAACCATTCTATATACTTCGCCCCTTTCGGCCGCCGCCCGGCCCCGCCGCGCCCCAAACCATGTCCGCACTTCCCACCCGCACCGTCCTGCTCGTGCTCGTCACGGCCATCGCCGTCGCCGGCTGCCGCAGCCGCGGCGAGGTGGCCGCGGTCCCGGGTTCGGCGGAGTCCATCCATGCAGATGCGCGCAAGGACCTGCGCAATCACAACTTCGACAACGCGGTCACGCGCCTCGAGGCACTCGAGGCACGCTATCCCTTCAGCGAGGAAGCCAAGCAGGGCCAGCTCGATCTGCTGTACGCGTATTACAAGAACCGCGAGGCGGAATCGGCAATTGATCAGGCGGACCAGTTCATCCGCGAAAACCCGACGCATCCCCGGGTTGACTACGCGCACTACATCAAGGGGCTGGTCTATTTCGAGGGCGGCGCGAGCTTTCTCGAGCGTCTCTTCCACGCCGATATCTCGAAGCGTCCACCGCAGGAAGCGCGCGAGTCGTTCCAGTCCTTCCAGACGCTGGTGCAGCAGTTCCCGAAGAGCCCGTACGCGGCCGACGCCCGTCAGCGGATGATTTATCTTCGCAACAAGCTCGCCGACTACGAGCTGGCGGTCGCGCGGTACTACATGAAGCGCGGCGCCTTCGTGGGCGCCGCCAATCGGGCGCGGGGCGTGATCGAGACCTATGACGGCGCACCCGCCACGCTCGATGCGCTCGCGGTCATGGCCGAGGCCTATCGCCGGCTTGGCATCGACGACATGGCGGTCGCGATAGACGGGATCCTGGCGCAGAACCGCTCACCCGACGACCTCGACGGCAAGCCCGCCGACAAACCCTGGTGGCGCTTCGGGTTCTAGCCCGCCCAGTGCGTCGCCGCGCGTCGGAGACCTAACCTACTGATCTATAGGCGCAATCCGACCAGGTTGAGGCCGGTGTTCGTATCGCTGGTGAGCTGGACCTGCCGGCGCCTGGCTGGGCGTGACGCCCTCGGCTTCAGAACCGGAAGTTGAGACCGAGGAAGGCCTCGCCCTGGAAAAACGTGCTGCCTGAGGTCCTGACGAGACAGTTCAGATCGCCGCTGCCGACGCAGAAAATCGCCGTGTCCGAATCGACGAGCGTTACATAACCTCGTACGCCGAGCGTAGCGGCGACCTTGTCGTTGAAGGGCATTCGAACCCCGCCACCGAAGCTCGCCGAAAGCTCCGTCTCGGAGTCATAACCGCCACCCTGCGGATCGAGCCTGGTGGCGCCGACCGTGAGTGAAATCCAGGGGACATACCAGTACTCGTCGGGGAACAGCAGTGTTCCGCCGAAATGCAGGTACTCGGTCGCCAGGTCGACGCTGCCAATGCTCGCATCCGGGCTGTCGAAGCCGGATTCCTGGCGGCTGTACAGCAGCTCGTAGAACGAGTTCGAATCGCGGTACAGCCCCAGATCGATACCGAAGCTGGTGCCTTCGTCGAGGTCGATCGAGGTCCCGCTGGTTGCTTCCGGATCGACGACTTCAAACTCGCCGCCCATGCGGTAGCCCACCATCGGCGTGACGTCGAAGCGCGGCGGATCGGCGGCCAGCGCGCCGGGCAGCGCGCCGCAGGCAAAGACCAGTGTGCCGGTCAGGATCTGCAATCCAGGTCGCATGCATCGCCTCCTCAGAGTTGGATCGGCCGTCCGTAGCCGCGGCCGCCGCGGCATTGTACGGGAGCAACTTCGCCGCGCGGGAACCGCGCTGCGCCCCTGCTAGACTCGCAACGGCGAACGCGCCGATGGACATCCGCAGATGAACGACCTGCAGCGACAACTGGCAAGCCTGCACGAGGCCTTGCGTGACGCACGGCATCTGGACGCCGACGAGCGGGCGGCGCTGGGGGCCGCGGTGGACGACATACGGCGTGTACTGGACAGCTCCACAGATGATGCCCCGGGCGCACAGCACGGCGACGCGCTCGAGAGCGCCGCGGTCCGGCTCGAGGCGGGTCATCCGGGGCTCGCCGGGGCGATCCGCTCGGTGCTCGATGCCCTCGCCAAGGCCGGAATCTGACGCCGTCTGTTAGAATCTGCCATCCCCGATTCTTCCGTTTTTTGATCTCCGATGCAGGACCAGGAACACCCGTTCGACGACGCCTTCGGCAAGGCAGTCGACCTCGGCAACCAGATCGCCGAGACCGACGAGAAGGCCGACCTCTGGGACATTGCAGACGGTCTGCTCGCGGGCGCGCTCCAGTACTGGCTCTACTCGCGGCAACCCTGCGGCGATCCGCGCTGCGAAGAATGCCTGCCGATCAGCACCTCAGCCGGGCGCCTCGCCGAGCTGCGCCGGCTGATCGACCAGTACACCGAGGAAAGCCAGTACTTTCACTCGCCGACCGATTCCAACGTCGGCCGCGCCTGATTCCGCGCCGCATCGTCGGCTACGCGAATTTCCCCCAATCCGCCGGTAATTCGCGGCGCGTTGCCGCGCCTTTGGTCGCAGCATGGCCCGCACTCGCCACGGAGGGCCGGTCATGCAAAGGGGTTCCGCCGTTGTTTTCACGCAGCTCATCGTGCTCGTGTCGCTGTGGCTGATCGGTACACGAGCCGCACCCGGCGACGACGATTCCACCACTGACCAGCCAACGGTTGGGCAGCCGGAGACGTCCACCGCGCCGGCGGATGGGGTCGCCTCGCGAGAAACGTCGCATCCAGCCGATGCAGGTGGCGCACCGGTGATGGAGCGGGTCGACACGCGACCCTCCGGCCGGCGGACCAGGCTCGTATACGCATGTCGCGACGCGGCCACGCCGGTGTTCAGCGACCGTCCCTGCGGCGCGAGCGCGCATGCCTGGCGTCTCGATCTGCCGCGGGCGACCGCGGGTGCGGCGCCCAGCACGCGCGCAGCGGCGCCGGCAGCGGCCACGCGGCCGATCGTCGCACGCGCATCACGCCGTGACGTCGCCGAACCGGCGGACCCGTGCGTGAGGCTCGAGCAGCAGCTGGCCACGATCGATGCGCGGATGCGCAACGGATACTCGGCGCGCGAGGCGGCGCGTCTCTGGCAGCGCTGGCGGGATGCAAAGGCAAAGCTCCGTGCTGCGGACTGCTGACTGACGGTCCGGGTTAGACTCGGCCAATCCCCGCGGTCGCAGGTCCGGCATGCGTCGTTACATCTTGCTTGCGTCGCTCGCGCTCATCTTCTGCGCCAGCTGTCAGCGCGACGCCGGCACAGCGGAGCGGGCGTCCGCGAAAAGCGCCGCTTCACCGACCGCAACGGTGGTCGCCCCGGAGAACGCGGCGACGCAACCCGTGCTGCACTGGGAGTGCGATGGCGGCATGGCACTGACCACGAAATACCTGCCACGCGACCACGCGATCTCGCTCGGCCTGCACGAGGGCGAGCGCAAGCTGCCGCAGGTCGCATCCGCATCTGGCGAGAAGTATCAAGACGGCCCCATCACCTTCTGGAGCAAGGGCGGCGAAGCGATCTACGAGCGCACACCGGCACCGCCGATCGACTGCCGGCTGGCGAGCGGTTGATCGCGTGCGCACATGAACAGCACGGACGATCTGCTGCGACGCATACGCCGGCTCGAGGACCGCGCCGAGATCGGCGAGCTTGTGGCCCGCTATTGCCTGGTCATGGACGACCGCGACATGACAGGGATGACTGAGTTGTTCACACCGGACGCCATCGTGCGCTCAAGCGACGGCGTGATGCACGCTTCCGGGCTGACCGCTGTGGTAGCGATGTTCCGCGGCCGATTCGCCGTGCTGGGTCCGAGCAATCATTTCACCCATGACCGGATCGTGCGGTTCGAGGAAGACGATCCGGATGCGGCGAGCGGAATCGTGCTCGCGCATGCCGAGATGAACCGCAAGGGACAGCCAATGCTCGCGGCGATCCGCTACGCCGATCGTTACCGTCGTCTGCAGGGTCGCTGGCGTATCGCGGAGCGCGTGCTGTCGTTCTTCTACTACGTCCCGACCGCCGAGTACCTGGACGCCCTCGGTCCGGGACTCGCCGCCCGGATGCGTGCCTACGACGTGGCCCGTCCGGCAGACTGGCCGGAGGGCCTGGAAAGCTGGCGGGAGTACTACGGGCCCTGACTTCCCGCGAGTCCGCGGGCGATCAGCGATCGGGCAGCGGGATGCGCTCCGGATCGCCCGGCACCCGTGCGAAACGCTCCTCGCGCCAGTCCTGCTTTGCGCGCTCGATACGAGCCTCGGAGCTCGAGACCAAGTTCCACCAGATGTGCCGGGGTCCGTCGAGTGGCGCGCCACCGGCCACGATCACGCGTGAATCCTCGACCGCGCGGCAGCCCGCCGTGCCCGCGCCGAACTCGATCAGCTCGCCTTCCTCATGGCGGCGCCCGGCAATCTCGATCGCGCCTTCAGCGACGTAGACGCCACGCTCAGTCACCGTGTCCGGCAATTCGAGCACGGCACCCGCTGCGAGATCCGCCGCCGCATAAAGCGTCGGCGAGCTGACTGCGACCGGCGATCGCTCGCCCCAGCCCTCGCCCGCGATGAGCCGCAGCACGCAACCGGTGCGGCGGATCTCCGGCAGATCGCCGCCGGGGTGATGCACGAAGGACGGCTCGCTTTCCTCCAAGGCTTGCGGCAGCGCGACCCAGGTCTGGATGCCGTGCAGGGGCGAGCCCTGTGCTCCTGTGCGTGACTCCGGCGGCGTGCGCTCCGAGTGCACGATGCCGCGACCCGCCACCATCCAGTTGACATCGCCCGGGCGTATCACCTGCTCCGATCCCAGGCTGTCGCGATGCATCAGCTCGCCTTCGAACAGGTAGGTGACGGTGGCGAGTCCGATGTGCGGATGAGGCCGCACGTCCACGCCCGCGCCCTGGACAAAGGTCGCCGGGCCCATGTGATCGAAGAAAATGAATGGACCGATCGTGCGCCGCCCGCTCGCAGGCAGCAGGCGACGAACGGTGAAACCGCCGAGATCGCGCGGCCGCCCTTCGATGACGCGTTCGACTGCGCTCATCGCGCCGCCGCGGATTCGAGGCCGAGCACCGACTTGCCCTGCTCGAAGACCACATCGACGGGAATCTCGCGGGCCGCCAGCCGGTCGAGATCGGCGCGCAGCTGCGGTCCGATCAGACCCTGCTTTTCGTTGAGCCGGGTGACGGCAGCGTAGTCGCCATCGCCCTGCAGC
>Ga0207675_100000568_pt1 | contig 36188 bp, 31 predicted proteins | sample KBSSwiS42_FD_184305 | JGI IMG/M metagenome (GOLD analysis project Ga0207675, IMG submission 184305) | Switchgrass rhizosphere microbial communities from Kellogg Biological Station, Michigan, USA - KBS Switchgrass S4-2 (SPAdes) (version 2) | ecosystem: Host-associated > Plants > Roots >...
GGATTGTAAGCGATGTCGCGCATTTGCGAGTTGACCGGCAAGGGCCGGCAGGTGGGTAACAACGTTTCCCACGCCAACAACAAGACCAAGCGCACGTTCCTGCCGAACCTGCAGAACGTCACGCTGCTGTCGGACGCGCTCGAGAAGAGCGTGCGCCTGCGCGTCTCGACGCACGGCCTGCGTTCGGTCGAGCATGTCGGCGGACTGGACAATTGGCTGCTCAAGACGAGCGACGACGATCTGTCGCTGCGCGCGCGCCGGTTGAAGCGCGACGTGCGCAAGGCGATCGCGGCCAAGGTCGCCGCCTGATCCTCCGCTCGCCCTCGCGGCGAGCGAACGACTGACAGGAAGCCCGGCATCGACCGGGCTTTCGTCTTTTTCGGGCGTACGCCCGGTCGCGCCCTTCAAGCGCGAAACGCTATTCTTCCAGCCGGAACTTCAGGAGCAGCGATCGCTCCCACCATTGCTGGTTGTCGTCCGACGCGATCCACAGAATCGTTGCGCCTCCCTCGCGCGTCGTCGCAAGCGCTTCGAAATTGTCATGCAATACCGGCGCAGCGAAGCGTGCAACTTCGCGGCCCGCGACTTCCGCGCCGCGGCGAATCGCGGCGCGATCGACGATCGTGAGTGCTGCAGTGAAACCTTCGCGCAGCTTCCAGCGCCGGTTCAGCACCGCAATCCGGCCGTCGGCCAGTTCGACCGCGTCCGTGGGGCTGAAGCCGCTCGGTGGACGATACCGGAAAGTGAAGCCGGCGCGCGGATCGCGCGTCGGATCGCCCGCGAAGAAGACCGCCGGTCGCGGTGCCAAATCTCCGCCACCGAAGCGCGTCGTGCGCTCGGCGATCACGATGAACCCGCCACTGCGCAACCGCACCATCGATTCGGGACCATAGTCCGGCTGCCAATCCGCCATGGCCGGCGGTCGCACCTCCGCTTCGACGGCAGCAAAACCGGGCGCATAGCGATAGATCGCATTGACTTGCTCGAAGCCGACCCACAGCCGGCCGCTCGCCGGGTCGACCGCCAGCGATTCACTGTCGCGATCATGCTTGTCCCAGCCCGCGGCGGGCCCGCCAGGCAGCGCCCCGACAGACACATCGGCAAGCGTGTGCCGCGGCGTCATGCGGAAGCGCAAATAATTGCCGCCGTCGCTGAGCAACAGGAAGCGGTCACCGGCAACGGCCATGCTCGAAAAGCCGCCGAACGCGGGATCCCAACTGCTGAGCACCCATCCGCTCAGATAGGTCAACCCGCCGAGCCGGTGCCGCGCCGGCGCCGAAGAGTCCAGCACCACTGGCGTAACGACGATTTTGACATGCGAATCGTATAACGCCAACCGCTCGGTGCCGGCGAAGGTCGGCACGAAGAACAGCAAAAGAAGCACCGAAAGCAACAGCCGCATCGGCCGCTCATAGGCGCTCGCACCCGAAAGCAGAACCGCGCCGGAGAGGGATGCTCCCCTTCCCGAATGTTAACCCTAACGCGACGAAACGAATCTGAATCGCGGCTAACCGTTCTGTTCAACAGGTCTTCAAGGGAACCAGCTTATCAGGGAGTTCGTTCGACGAACAATCCCTCGCGTGGCGTATCGAGGGAAGGGGCCGGCTCTCCGCGTATCTGGAGACCGGCCCCTTGTCGTTTCTGTCGCGCCTTACGGTGCTCGGGAAATGCCCTCCCGGCACGGGCTAGCCCATTCACACATCTGCGAGAGAGCCCAACCCCACACCCGTCATCCCCGCGAAAGCGGGGACCCAGGGCCAAGAAGGACGTCGCTCGCTGCTCTGGGAGCATCGGGTTGAGCATGCCCCGCATGCTCAAGGATCATCCTGTGGATAATCCGACCCGATACTCTTTCGCGGGGATGACGATGGTAGACTGGCCTTGCGCGGGTTGGCCGTCAGCTGAATTGGCGCCGATGCAGATGTGTGAGTCCCATAGCCCCGTGCCGGGGAGGAGCGGCACCCTCAATACATATGCTGGCCACCGTTGAGCGACAGCGTCGTACCGGTGATAAATCCGGCATCCTCGGAGCACAGGAACGCCACGCCGCGCGCGATTTCGCTCGCCTGGCCGAGCCGGCCGACCGGGATCTTGGCGACGATCTTGTCGAGCACGTCCGGGGGGACCGCGGCGACCATGTCGGTGTCGATATAGCCCGGCGCAATGGCGTTGACCGTCACGCCGACGCGCGCGCCTTCCTGCGCCAGCGCTTTGGTGAAGCCATGGATGCCCGATTTGGCGGCGGCATAATTGACCTGGCCATATTGGCCGGCCTGGCCGTTGATCGAGCCGATGTTGACGATCCGGCCGTATTTGCGGTCGCGCATGCCCGCGAACACTGCCTTGGCCATATTGAAGCAGCCACCGAGGTTGATGCGAATCACATCTTCCCACATCTCACGAGTCAACTTGAGGATCGTGCCGTCGCGCGTGATGCCGGCGTTGTTGACGAGCACGTCGACCGGGCCGAGCGCGGCCTCGACTTCGGCAACGCCCGACTGGCAGGCGTCATAATCGCCGACGTCCCATTTGAACGAAGCAATGCCGGTCGCGTCCGTGAAAGCACGCGCCCTTTCCTCGTTGCCCGCGTAGTTGGCGGCAACCGTCATGCCCGCCTCCTTGAGTGCCAGGCTGATCGCCTCGCCGATTCCGCGCGTTCCACCGGTCACGATCGCTACGCGTGCCATGCTTCTCTCCTTGCTGCCGTCATCAGTCCGCTTTCACCCAGCCGGCGAGTTCGCGGCCGATGATTGTTCTGAGCATCGCCATGCCCGCGTCCGTTGCATTGAGGCAAGGCAAATAGGCGAAGTTTGTGCCACCTGACGCAAGAAATAGTTCGCGTCCACGGATCGCCAATTCTTCGAGCGTTTCGAGACAGTCTGCCGAAAAACCCGGCGCGACCACTGCTACGCGCTTGATTCCTTGTCCCGGCAGCGCCGCCAGCGTGTCGGCGGTGGCCGGCTCGAGCCATTTGGCGCGACCAAAGCGCGACTGGAAAGTGACGGTGAGCGGCAGGCCAAGCGCATCGCCGAGCAGCCGCGCGGTCTTTCGGCAGTGGCAATGATAGGGATCGCCGAGTGCGAGCGTGCGCTCGGGCATGCCGTGAAAGCTTGCGAGCAGCAGGTCCGGCGCGAAATCGAGCGCGGCGAGGCTCTCGCGCACGCTCGCCGCCAATGCATCGATATAGGCGGACTCGTCATGATATGGCGGCAGCGTGCGCAGCGCCGGCTGCCAGCGCATGCCGGCGAGCGCCGCGAATGCCGCATCATTGGCGGTCGCCGTCGTCGCTGCGCAATATTGCGGATAAAGCGGCGCGAACAGGATCCGGTCGCAGCCGCGCGCGTGCAGCGCCTCCAGCGCGGCGCCGATCGCCGGGCGGCCGTAGCGCATCGCATAATCGACGATCACGCGATCGCCGAACGCGCCTTCCAAGGCCGCAGCCTGCGCGCGCGTGATCGCGGCCAGCGGAGAGCCGTCCTCCGACCAGACCTGGCGATAGGCATGCGCGGATTTGGACGGGCGCGTCCGCAGTACGACGCCGCGCAGGATCGGTTGCCAAAGCAAAGGCGGAATCTCGACCACGCGGCGATCCGACAGGAACTCCGCGAGATAGCGGCGCACTGCGGACGCGGTCGGCGCGTCCGGCGTGCCGAGATTGACCAGCAGCACGCCGACGCGGCGGGACGGCAGCACGACATGGCCGTCCGGTTTCTCGGCGCCGGTCATTCGCCGGTCGACAAGGGCAGGGTGCGCAGGCGCAATCCGGCGGCCGCCTGGACGGCGTTGGCGATCGCGGGCGCAACGACGGGCACGCCGAGCTCGCCGACGCCGCCGGGGTCGCTTTCGGAACGGATCACTTCGACCGTGATATCGGGTATATCCTCGAACAGCGGCAATCCGAGATCGCCGAACGTCTTCACATCGGCGAGACTGTCGGTGAAGGTCGTACTGCCGCCAAGCGCGGCGGCCATGCCGAACAACAGTCCGCCCTGCACCTGTTGCTGGATCAGGTCCGGATTGACGACGCGACCGCAATCGACGGCCGCGACCAGCCGCGACACGCGGATGCTCTGATCGCTTCCGACGCTGGCCTCGGCAAGCACCGCGATATGCGATCCGCGGAAGCTGTGGCAGGCGACACCTTGCCCGCTTCCGGCGATGCCGCCCTGCCATGCGCCGAGCGACGCGACCGTCGACAGGCAGCGCGCGAGGCGTGCATCGCCGCCGAGCATCGAGATGCGGAATGAGATCGCCTCCGTGCCCGCGACATGTGCGAGCTCGTCGATGAAGCATTCGTTGAAGAAAACCGTGTAGCTGTGCGCGCCGCCGCGCCAATGTCCGGTCGGCACACCGATCGCCGCCGGATGGTGATCGAGCGCCATATTGGGAATGCGATAGATCGGCACTGCGCCCGCGACGGCGCCGACGTCGCCTGCGCTCGATACCGCCAGCGTCGCCTCGACCGCAGCGTCGCCGCCGATCACGCGCCGCGCGAGCTCGCGACCGGTGGGCGGAGCGGCGATCTTGGCGAGCCAGCCAAGGATCTGCCCGTTCGGCCCGAGCCGCGCGGTCATCCGCGCCGCGGCCGCGGTGCGGTAGCGATCGTGCAGGAAGTCCTCGGTGCGCGACCAGGTGAGCTGAACCGGTCGGCCGAGACGATGTGCGAGGATCGCCACTTGCTCCACGGCATCATGCTCGAGTTTTCGACCGAACGAGCCGCCTGCCATCATCGGATGCACCAGCACGCGATCCTCGGCGATGCCGATCGCGCGCGCGGCGACGCTGCGCGCGAGGCCCTGCGCCTGAACCGGCGCCCATAGGGTCAGCCGGCCGTCCGCAAAATGCGCCGTCGCGGTCATCGGCTCGAGCGCGGCATGCAGCGCCAGCCCGACGCGATAATCGGCGGCGACGACGCGGGCGTCCTTGAACACCGCCTTCAAGTCGCCTTTCTCGGCGAGCCGATAGCCGTCGCCATCGAGCGCCGCGCTCAGCGCGTCCGCGATCGCTTCGTCGTCGACGAGGTCACCGCGGGTCTGGAAGCGCGGCGTCATCGCCTGAAGCGCGCGATCGGCCGCCCACCAGCTCTCGCCGACCGCTGCGACCCATCGTTGGTGCGTGACCACCGCATGCACGCCCTGTATCTTGTCCGCCGCCGCGCGATCGACCCAGGAAAGCACCGTGTCGCCGACCGGCCCTTGGCGGATCGAAGCGAACACCATGTTCGGCAGCCGGACGTCCGCTGTGAAATTGGCACTGCCATCGACTTTCGACGGCGCATCGAGTCGCGGCAGCGGCTGGCCATAGAGGCGATGGTCCTCGCCGGCGCGCATCGGCAGCTCGGTCGGCAGTGTCTCGCGCGCGGCGGCGTCGACAAGCGCGCCGAACCCGAGCTTGTCACTGCCATGAATGACGAAGCCGTCGGCGGTGCCGCACGCGCGCCAGTCGGTGCCCCATTTGCGCGCCGCGGCCTTGGCGAGCAGCACGCGCGCGGCAGCGCCGGCGCGGCGAAGCTCGTCCTCGAACGCGCGGATCGAGCTCGACCCGCCGGTGATCACCAGCGCGGTACGCAGCGCATAGGTGCGCTGCAGGCTTTGCGGCAGCGTGCTGAGCGAGCCTTCGAACAACGCCGCAGCGCCCAGCGGATTGGCGTAGAGCGGGTTGAGCGGCGCAGGCTCGACGCCGACCGTCTTCCAGTCCGCGCCCAATTCATCGGCGATGATCTGCGGCATGGCGGTATAGACGCCCTGCCCCAGCTCGGCTTGCGGCACCGCCACGATCACGCTGCCGTCATGCCCGATCTTGAGCCAGGCGCCGAACACGCGTTCGCCCTTGGCCGGCGCGAGATTGGGCAAATAGGTACGCGGCCACACTGCCCAGGCGATCACGAGACCGGCACCGACGCCTCCGCCGATGAGCAGCGTGCGGCGATCGACTTCCTGCCCCAGGATTCGCGTGCGTGCGGCCATGTCCGTCCGCTCTATCGTGGGAATGCCGGCGAAGCCAGCCGCTGCTGAACTGCGCACCGCTGGGGCATATTTGTGCGCCGCAGCATATCGGTTGCATTGGCTGCCGTCCGTGATAGCCTCGCGCACCATGCAGGATTCAGCGACTCTTGCCGCACTGGCCCTGCTGTTCTTGGCGGCTCCCCTCGCGGCGCAGACACGTCCCAACGACTTGCCCAAGCCGGCGCCGACCGCGAAGGATTGGGCCGCGCTTGCCACGCTGCCCGACTGGAGCGGTACCTGGATGCCGTTGATGAGCGACCAGGACAAGCAGATCCGGACCAATCCGACGCCGTGGAAACCCGAGGTACAGAAGCAGGTCGATTTCTGGACCGCCGAGGAGGAAGCCGGTCGGCCGAACGGATTGCTGCTCAACTGCCTGCCACACGGCATGCCAAGCTTCATGCTCATCACGCACAACGCGATCGAAGTGCTACCGACGCCCGGTCGGATCACCATCCTCGGCGAATCCGACGGCAATCGCATCCGGCGAATCTGGACCGATGGCCGCGCGATGCCCGACGATCCCGATCCCAGCTTCCACGGCTATTCGGTCGGGCATTGGGAAGGCGACACGTTGGTCGTGAAGACCAAGGCAATCCTGCCACAAGTCTATATCGCAGTGAGCGAAGCCGTCGGCATTCCCAATGGCGGCGATATGATGATCGACGAGCGCATCCATTTGCTCGATCCGGATACGCTGGCGTTCGACATGGTGATCACGGCGCCGCACGTGCTGACCAGGCCGTGGCAGACGCGGCGGATCTTCCATCGCCGCCGCCAGCGCAGCCAGGAGATCGTCGAAGGCGTGTGCCGCCAGGGCGACTTCTTCGAAGCCAAGGATAAATGGGGCAACCCGACCTTCGTGCCTGCCACGCAAGAGAATGGGAATGTCCTTCCACCCGGCAAATAGGGAGACGCGCGTGCGACTGACATGGATTTTGGCCGCCTTGGCGCTCGCCACGCCTCCGGCCGCGGCGCACCACAGCTTCGCGATGTTCGATGCCGACAAGACGCTCACGCTCAAGGGCACCGTCACGCAGTTCAGCTGGACCAATCCGCACGTCTATCTGTTCGTCGACGTCGACGGCACCGTCTGGGCCGTCGAGCTGACCAGCCCGGGTAATCTTTCCAAGGTCGGCTGGAGCCGCAATGTCGTCAAACCGGGCGACAAGGTCGAAGTCGAGGTCAATCCGCTCCGCGACGGGAAGCACGGCGGTGGCTTCCGCCAGATGACGCTCGCCAACGGCCAGGTACTGCGCGCGCGGCTGTTCGATCTCGAGGGCAAAGCTGGCTGAGACGCTCAGCGCCGCCCGCGCCACGCGCTCGGCGCGGGGCAACTGCCGTCGCCGACGCCTGGCGGGTCAGAGATTGTCCTTGATCGCCTTGATCTTGTCGAGGTGCGCTTGGACCTTGGGCTTGATTTCGCCTGCGACTGCCTTGAGCGGCGCGACGCTGCCGTGATCGGCATAGTCGGTCATCAGCGTCAGCGCGGACTGGTGCGCATCGACCTGCTGACTCGCATATTCCTTGTCGAATTCGCCGCCCGAGAGTTTCCTGAGGTCGTCGAGCTTGCTGTTCTGACTGTCGGTGAGTGTCGGGTCGGGCGTGATCTTGGGCGAAGCTTCGCCTGCCGCCTTCTTGACTTTGGCAGTCGAGGCCGTGTGATCTTCGATCATCATTGCCGCGAAGCTCTTGATGTCGGCCGACGCCGCTTTGTCCTTGGCCAGCTTGGCGGAAGCGATCTCGAACGCGTCGCTCTTCGCGGCAGTGTCGGCGAACTCCTGCCCCGATGGCGTGGGCGTCAAAGCCTCCTTGACGTCGCCGGCGGCATTGCTGAGCGAATTGCCAGTATCGGACGCGAAATTGCCTGTGTCGGCGACCACCGAATTCGTCGTCTCCGAGACATTCTCATTTTTGTGGCAACCGGCAATGACCAGCGCGAGCGCCAGCGGCGTCGCGGCTCGAGCGAACCTCAACATCTCGATCCTCCGATGGTTTGCGGCGACTTGAACCCTTGAGGGCGTGCGATGTTCCGGCCGATGCGCGCGCGACAGCCGCTCTTCCGCCCCCCGCCAAAGCCTTCTAAACACGCCGCGCGCAACGCCTGCCGGAGGATTCATGAACATCGCTGCACTCGTTCAGGCAGGCACACACCTTCGTTTCGAAGACCTGCACCTCAATCCGGTGCTGCTGCATATCCATCTGTTCAATCGCGACCTGTTCGACATCAAATGGTATTCGATCGCCTATATCGCGGGCATTCTCGTCGGCTGGTGGTATCTGCTCAAGCTGCTCGCGCAGCCGGGCGCGCCGATGGCGCGGCGCCATGCCGACGATCTCGTCTTCTATGCCACGATCGGGATCATCCTCGGCGGCCGGCTAGGCTATGTGACCTTCTACGCGCCAGGGATGTTCCTGCATCCGCTCTCGCTGCTCCAACTATGGGAAGGCGGCATGTCGTTCCACGGCGGTGTGGTCGGCACGACGATCGGGATCATCGTGATGGCGCGGCAGCACAAGCTGAACTGGCTGCGCATTCATGATTATGTCGCATGCTGCGCGCCGTTCGGACTATTCTTCGGCCGCCTCGCCAATTTCGTGAACGGCGAACTCTGGGGCAAGCCGAGCGACGTGCCCTGGGCGATCATCTTCCCGCACAGCGGCGATGGTGTGCCGCGCCATCCGAGCCAGCTCTATGAAGCCGGGCTCGAAGGCGTGGTGCTGTTTGCCGTGCTGTGGTGTTTCTTCTGGAAGACCCGCGCGCGCTATGCGCCGGGCAAGCTCGTCGGCATCTTCGTGCTCGGCTATGGCTTGTGCCGCATCTTCATCGAATTCTTCCGCGAGCCCGACGCGCAATTTGCCGGCACTGTGTTCGCGAGCGTGCATATGGGACAGTTGCTCAGCCTGCCGATGGTCCTGGGGGGCGCGTGGCTGATCTGGACCGCCAAGACGCGCGGTGTCGAGCCGCCCGCAGCCGGTCAGAAGCTCGAGGCATAGGAGTTTTGTTTTGGAATGCGCCTTTGCGGCGCATTGCGGTGCTCGAAAAAGCGCTCTTCCGCGCCTTTTCAAACAGACTCTAACCGACTCGACCTTAAGGAGAATCCCGTTGCGGGCGAATCCGTTGCGGCTTCGCACGGATTTCCCGGGTGATGGTTAACGAGTCACAAGGGTAGCGTGAAAGGAACGAGTCGATGACCGCTTCGCGCTACGACAATGTTTTCGAGATGTCCGATCCATCCGAGTTCCGCCTCGCGTTCCAGCCGGTGGTCGAAGTCGAATGCAGCGCCGTCAGGATCTGGCAGGCGCTGGTGCAGGACGCGCGCGGACAAAGCTTCGAGCATCTGCTCGGCACGCGCCCGATTGCCGAGCGCGGTGCGCTGCTGCGCCGCCGCACGCTCGCAGTGATCCGCGCCGCAGTGGAAGCGGGGCTGCTTCAGACCGAAGCGCAGCTCGCCGTGCCGGTGCATGCAACCAGCGGCGACGCCGAGGAGACCGCCACCGACCTGCTGCAGACCGCGATGGCACACGGCATTCCGGTCGCGCGGCTCGTCGCCGAAATCAATGCCGACGAAAGCGGCCATGTCGGCGCCGCACTCGCGCTCGCGCAGGCCTGCGCCGCGCGCGGCATTGCAGTAGCACTCGACGGCTTCACCGCCGGGCCGGTGGGAATCAAGCTGCTCGGGGGCTGCCGCCCAATCTATCTGCGGCTTGCTCCCGCGCTGGTCCACAATCTGCGCACCAGTGCGTCGCGCGTGCACATGATGGCGAGCATCCTGCGCCTGTGCCGGAGCATGAAGGTGCGCGTGATCGCGCCGGGCATCCGCCTGGCCGCGGAAGCCGCCGAACTTTATGGCGAAGGCATCGCGCTGATGCAGGGCGAATGGATCGCGCCGGCGCGGGTGGTGTCGGTGCATCCGCTGGCGCATGCCGATCGCATCCACGCGCCCCGCCGCGAGCCGCGGCCGGGGCTTTCCGGACTCGCGCGGAGTGACGTTGCGGCGACGCATCGCCGGCTTGCCCATCATGTCCGCACGGCGCCGGTCACTATCGCCCCGTTACGCTGAACGCGTTCGAACCGAGACGCTGGGGCGCGTTACCAAGCGAGGCGATGATTTCGCTCCCTCCCGCCGCCGCCTTCGCGCATTATATTGTCTGAGCATTTGGATATGCGTCGGAATTCGGTACAGACGGCCCCCTGACTAGGGGAGCGCGGATGACGAAACGCCGGGGATCGCTGCGGTGGTGGATTATCGGCCTGGTGATGCTGGGCACGATCCTGAATTATCTCACCCGCAGCACGTTGGGTTTCGCTGCGCCGGTCATGCTTCCCGAACTGGGGATCGACCCCAAGCATTATTCCTGGATCAATAGCGCGTTTCAGATCGGCGTCATGGCGCAGGCGCTTGCCGGCTATTTCCTCGATTCCGTCGGCCTGCGCATCGGATTGGCGGTTTGTACCATCGCCTGGGCAGTGATCGCTGGCGCGCATGCTTTCGCCGGCAATTGGCAGATCCTAGCCGTGCTACGCGGCGCCATGGGCCTTGCCGAAGGGTCCGCCCAACCCGGTGGCATGAAAGTGGTGTCCGAATGGTTCCCGGCACACGAGCGCGGGTTTGCGGGCGGAGTCTACAATATCGGTGCGTCGTTCGGCTCGATGCTCGCGCCGCCGCTGATTCTGTTCGCGGGCCTCTACTTCGGAAGCTGGCGCGCTGCGTTTCTGATCGTGGGCGCTTTCGGCCTCGCCTGGGTCGCCCTGTGGCTGTTCTACTACCGTCCGATGGCCAAACATCCGGCGATGTCGGCCGCCGAGCGCGAGTATATAGTGGCCGGGCAGGAACATGCTGTCGTCGAGCGCGTGCGTGCACCGCTGCTTTCCTTCCTCGGGCGTCGCAATGTGTGGGGCATTGCAATCCCGCGGTTCCTCGCCGATCCCACCTGGAACACGCTGACCGCGTGGATGCCGCTCTATCTTGCGACGGAACGCGGGTTCGACCTGCCACATATCGCTTTGTTCGGGTGGCTGCCGTTCGTGACGGCCGACCTGGGCTGCCTGTTCGGTCCTGCCATCGCGACATGGATGCAGCGGCGTGGCGTGACATTGCTCAACGCGCGCCGCATCGCCTTCACGACCGGCGCGCTGATGATGACGTCGATGATGTTCGTCGGCATGGTCGACAGCCCCTATGCCGCAATCGCGCTGCTGTGCATCGGCGGGTTCGCGCATCAGACGCTTTCGATCAGCTGCATCACGATGGCGGCCGACCTGTTCCCGCCGCATGAAGTCGGCACGGTCGCCGGGATCGCCGGCACCTTCGCCAATTTCGGCATCCTGTTGTTCAACATTACGCTCGGCGTACTGGTCAAGCTGACCGGATATGCGCCGTTTTTCGTCGCACTAAGTGTGTTCGACCTGATCGCCGCGCTGTGGCTGTGGACAATAGTGCACCAACCCACCGTCGGAGAAGCGACAGCATGACCATCACCAACCCGATCCTGCGCGGCTTCAACCCCGATCCGTCGATCGTGCGCGTGGGCGAGGATTATTACATTGCGGTATCGACTTTCGAATGGTTTCCGGGCGTCCAGATCTTCCATTCGCGCGACCTCGCCAACTGGCGGCTCATCGCGCGCCCGCTGAACCGCGCCAGCCAGCTCGACATGCGCGGCGATCCCGACAGCTGCGGAATCTGGGCGCCGTGCCTGAGCCACGCCGACGGGCTGTTCTACCTGATCTATACCGATGTGAAGCGCTATGGCCGCTCCAGCATGCCAGGCGCCTCGGGCGCGTCGCTGCGCGACTTCCACAATTTTCTCGTCACCTGCCCGACCATCGACGGCGAGTGGTCGGACCCCGTTGCGCTCAACAGCAGCGGGTTCGACCCGTCGCTGTTCCATGACGACGACGGCCGCAAATATCTGGTCAACATGTTGTGGGACCACCGGCCGGCGCGCAATCGCTTCGGCGGGATCGTGCTGCAGGAATATTCACCCACCGAGCAACGCCTGATCGGCGAGCGCCACAACATCTTCCCCGGCACGCCGCTCGGTCTTACCGAGGCGCCGCATCTCTATCGGCGCGGCGACTATTATTATTTGATCACGGCCGAGGGCGGCACCGGCTGGGGGCATGCCGTGACCATGGCGCGATCGCGCGACCTGCGCGGCCCGTACGAGCTCCACCCCGACGGGCCGATCCTCACGTCGCGCGGCGATCCCGCGGGTCCGTTGCAGCGCGCCGGCCATGCCGATCTCGTCGACGCGCCCGATGGCACGACCTGGATCGTATATCTGTGCGGTCGACCGCTGCCCAACCGCGGGCGGTGCGTGCTCGGGCGCGAGACCGCAATCCAGCAGATGATCTGGGGCGAGGACGGCTGGTTGCGGACGCTCGACGGTTCGGCGCGGCCGGAGCTGCACGTCAAGGCAGATGCCAGCAACACCGCGGCTGCGGCGGCGTGGCGCGACGATTTCGATGTACCGGTGCTCCCGGATGCTTTCCAGTGGCTGCGCACACCGCACCCCGACGACATCTTCAGCCTGACCGCACGCCCCGGCTTCCTGCGACTTCACGGGCGCGAGACGATCGGCAGCCTGTTCACCCAGGCCCTGGTCGCGCGGCGGCAGGAGGCTTTCCGCTATTCCGCCAGCTGTTCGATGGAATTCACGCCGCGGCATTTCCAGCAGGCGGCCGGCCTGGTCTGCTACTACAACAGCGCCAAATTCCATTATCTGTTCGTCTCGCACGACGCCGAGATTGGTCGCTTCGTCCAGGTGATGTCGGCGCTGCCCGATCAGCCGCTGGGCGACGCGTTCTCGCGCCAGATCCCGATACCCGACGGCCGCATCGAACTGCGCGTCGACGTCGACCACGCCAACCTCAGGTTCGCATTCCGCGTCGAGGACCAGCATGCCGATTGGATCGTGCTGCCCGAGCTCTTCGACGCCTCGATCCTGTCCGACGAGGCCAGCGCTCCGGGGATGCCGAACTTCACCGGCGCTTTCGTCGGCATGGCGTGCCAGGACATGGCGGGCACGCGGCAACCTGCCGATTTCGACTGGTTCGAATATCGCTAGTGCGTTGGACGATTGCCGGTGGCGGGTCTCGTAACTAGGACGCGGCGATGGCCGATCCGACTACCATCCGCCGCCTCTATGGCCGTCGCCAGGGGCATAAACTGCGTGCCGGCCAGTCGGCGCTGGTCGACGAACTGCTGCCCGCGCTCAGCGTACCGGCGGACGGCCCGCTAGACGCCGAACGGCTGTTCGGCGATGCGCGTCCGCTCGAGCTCGAGATCGGGTTTGGCGCGGGCGAGCACCTTGCCGGCCAGGCGGCGATGCGACCCGACCATCGCTTCATCGGCTGCGAGCCGTTTCTCAACGGCGTGGTCGGCGTGCTCGGCCATATCCGCGAAGAAGGCCTCGCCAATGTCCGCGTACACATGGGCGACGCGCTTGATGTGCTCGAGCGATTGCCCGACGCGGGTCTCGAGCGCGTCTATCTGCTCCACCCCGATCCCTGGCCCAAGGCGCGGCACGCCAAGCGGCGCATGGTCAACCACGGCCCGCTCGACCTGATCGCCACCAAGCTCAAGCCGGGCGGCGAGTTCCGCCTCGGCACCGACGATCCGACCTATTGCCGCTGGTCGATGATGATCATGAACCAGCGCCGCGATTTCGAATGGCAAGCCAACACCGCGGCGGATTTCCTGACGCGGCCGGCCGACTGGCCTGAGACCCGCTACGAACGCAAGGCACGGCGGCAGGGGCATGAGGTGTGGTATTTCCGGTACGTGCGGAATTGACCTGCGTCCCGTCACTTCAACCGAAATGATGGGTCAGAACTGGTCCGCAACGCGCAATTGCCGCAACATTACGCCGGTCGCTTGTCCCACACCGTAATCGTCCCAGCGTCGCCGTCGACGCGCACCCAGTCCCCCGTCCGGATCACCGCCAGCGGATCCTGGTCGCAGTCGGTCACCGTCGGCACGCGCATCACCACGGCGCCGAGCGCGGCCTTGGTCGTCATGATGTTGAACACCATCGCCAGCGGCGCCATGCCGCGGAGCTTGGCCATGTGGAAGATGCCCGACCAGCCGGACGAGCCCTTGGCGCCGGGGAACACCAGGATCTTGCCGGCGAAGCTGACGCCCTTGAGCTCGTGGCGGCTCTCGATCACCGTGCCGGTCATCGGATTGACGCCGCCCCAGCCTGAGATCGTCTCGTGCGTGACCAAGGCCTCGCCTTCGGCGACACCGCCGACGACCTTTCGCCCGGTGATCACGACGCGTGGCTTGTCGAGGACGGTGCTCATGCCAGTCTTCCCTTCCATTTGCCGGTGCAGGCGGCGTCGATGCATTCGGCGGTGGTGCCGTACCAGCCTTCGATGCCCATCATCGCCGGGAGATAGTGCACCTGCTTGGCGCTATCGAGCGCGGCGACCTTCGTGCCCTTTGGCACCGCTTGGCTGATCGCCGAGCAAGTGTCGGTCATCAGGAACGCGCCGGCGTCGCGCAGGATCTTGGTATAGCCGTTCGCGTCGGCAGTGGCCTTCACTGCGCGGCTGGTGAACACCCATAAAGCGCTGTTCGCATGGACCTTGCGCCCCTCGATCAGCGCCGCCGCCTGGGCGATCTGCTCGATCGAATAATGCGGGCAGCCGAGCATGACGTAATCTACGTCCTGGCTCGATCCGACGCTGTTGAGCATCTCGTAGATGCGGCGGCGTGCGGCGGCGTCATAGACGAAGCGTTCGCCCTTCGCTGTGCCGCCGAACGCATGCTCGACGCTCGGCGCCTCCGGGGTGATACCGACCATATGGTACATCTCGACACCGCCCGATGAGGCTGCCGCCGCGCCGAAATGCTTGTGGCGGATCAGGCTGGCATCGCTGACCGCGCCGGTGATCACCGGGATCGTGTCCTGCACTGCATCGCCGACATAATAGCCGAGCATGCCCCATTCGAAGATGCTGTCGACCGGCACGTCGACCGACACGCTGTGCTGGCCCTTGCGGAACGCGTCGCGGTGGAAGCCCCAGTCGGGAATGCGCTTCGCGAGCATCGCCGCGCTGGTCGATTCGCGGCCTTCGCAATTGGTCCGCGCACCGATCACGCTGTTGGCGAACACCACCGCGCTCGATTCCATCCAGGCGCAATGCTCGCCCATCACGGGTACGTTGCCGGCGAGATAGGGCGTGCAGGTCTTGAGGATCTGGATGCCATGCGCCGCCACTTCCGCCTCGTCGGACACGAAATTGTCGTGCGCGGCTTCGGTCATGCCCTGTTCCTGCCAGAGCGTCGGATCCATCCCCCCCTGCAAATGGCACGAAAAGGCGTTCATCCGGGGAACGTCGACGACTTCGTCGGAATCGAGGTCGAAGCGCGAGAACACCGCGCGATAGTCACCGCCGTCAGCGGCATAATAGTCCTTGATCCATTGCGGTGCCGAGCCCGGCACGCCCGCGACATTGTTGGTCTCGACGAACCGTTCGGCGCCGAGCGCATCGGCATAGCGGATCAGCAGTTCCATCGCCTTCTGCGTCGCGGCGCCGGACGCGCCATCGAGCATCGCCTGTTCCGCTTCGGTCAACGCCACCATGAATACGGGTCCTTTCGCACTAAAAATCGAACTTCTGCTCAGCTCAGTTCGTCGAGCCGCGCGTGGATCGCTTCGAGCACTTCGAGCGTGACCGCGAGCTTGGCCGGATCGATGTCGCGCAGCACTTCGGTGCGCAGCTCGTTGGTGATCGCCATGATGTCGCGCACGACCTGCCGCCCCTTGTCGTTGATCCGATTGTGCGTGACGCGCCGATCGACATTGCTCTGGAAGCGCTCGATCAGGCCGTCCCGCGCGAGCGAATTGAGCATCGAGACCATCGTCGGACCCTCGACTCCGACGACACGCGCCAGTTCACCCTGGCTCAGTTCCTCGTCCGAGCTGGCGATCAGATAAAGCGTTTCCCAACGCGCCATACTCTGGCCGATGTTCTTGAGCCGATCGTTGGCGAGCTTGCGCCAGCGCCGCGCGGCAACGACCAGCGCGCGCGTGGTGCGGAAATGGAACACGTCCTGCGCGGCAGGCAGTTCGCCCCCGTAGAAATTGTGCAGGTGATGCTCGGCGAGGTCGGTCGGAAACCCGCCATAGGGCGCGCCCGCGCCCGCGCTTCGTCGCGTCGGGACCGCGGCATCGAGCGAGAGCTTGGGTCCTCTGCTGTGCCGAGCCCTGGCGCTTTCTTCTTTCACCGGCATCCTTCCCAGTCGCTGTGCCGCGATCGGCGATGATCGTCTTTCCGCTTCGCCCTATCCCAAATCGGTGAGCACTGCTCCCGTAGCCATCGACTGCACGTCCCGGCGGTAGATGCCCAGATAGCCGCTCGCAGGCACAGCGAAGGAATTGCCCGGCGCCGGCCGGCGCGCCAGTTCCTCCGCCGGCACCATCAGGTCGATCCGCCGCGCAGCGACGTCGATCTCGATGCGATCGCCGTCGCGTACCTTGCCGATCGGGCCGCCGACCGCGCCTTCCGGCGCGAGCTCAGCGATGGTCAGGCCCTTGAGGCACAGCCCCGAGAGCTGCCCGTCGGTGATGAACGCGACGTCCTTGGCCAGCCCGGCAGCGTCGATCGCGAACAGGACGACCGACGCACCGCCGCCCATCGCGGGACCGCCCTTGAGCCCCTGGCCGCGCAGCACGACCACGTCGCCCTTCGTCAGCCTGCCCTCGGCAATCGCGGCGAGTGCTTCCTTGCTGCTCTCGAACACGCGCGCGACGCCGCTGAACGCCTCGGGCCGCGTACCGTCGCGAATGCCGAGCTTCACCACGGCGCTTTCGGGCGCGAGGCTGCCCTTGAGAATCGCGATCGACGGACCCTCCGAGATCGGCCTGTCGAGCGGGCGGATGATCTCCGCGTCGCCGACGACCGCTTCCGCGAGATCGGCGGCCATCGTCTTGCCCGAGGCGACCAGCACGTCACCGTCGAGCAGCGGCTCGAGCTGCTTGAGCATCGCGCGCGCGCCGCCGGCATCCTCGAACTGCTCGATCCGCACCGCGCCGTTCGGGCGCACCGCCGCGAGCGTCGGCACCTTGCGTCCGACTTCGTCCCAGATCGCGAACAAGTCGATGTCGAGTCCGCCTTCGGTCGCGGTCGCCTGGAGATGCTTGATCGCATTGATCGAGCCCGAGACCGCGAGCACCATCGCGGCGGCGTTGCGAAACGCGCCGGGAGTCATGATCTGGCGCGGCGTCAGCCCTTCCTCGACCATCGCGACGATGCGAGCGCCGGCGACGCGCGCCTTGTCGAACATCTTTTCGCTATTGGCGCGTACCGGTGCCGAGCCGGCGACGCACATGCCGAGCGCCTCGACCACACAATGCATCGTGTTGGCGGTCGCCATGCCCGCGCACACGCCGGGGCCGCGGATCGCCTGTTCGGTCATCGCTTCGATGGGATATTTGAGCGGCTTGCCGAAATTGGCACCGACCGTGCCCGACCAGAGATCCTCGATGTCGACGTGATTGCCCGCGATCATTCCCGACGCCTGATAGCCGCCGATCACGAGAATGGTCGGAATGTTCAGCCGCATCGCCGCCATCAGATGCCCCGGCGGCGTCTTGTCGCACGAGGTGAGACAGATCATGCCGTCGAGCATCGCCGCTTCGACCTGCGCCTCGATGTCGTTGGTGACGAGATCGCGCGCGGCGAGGATATAGCTGCCCTGCTTGCCGGCACCGGTGATGAAGTCCGACGGCGCCGTGGTGCGCACTTCGAACGGGACTCCCCCCGCAGCGCGGATCGCTTCCTTGACCACTTTGGCGACGCCGTCGAGATGCGCGAAGCACACCGCGAGCTCGGACGAACTGTTGATCACTGCGATCTTTGGCTTCGCCATGTCCTCCTTGCTGAGGCCAAGCGCGTACCAATGCGCGCGGCGGACGGCGGTATCGACGGAAAGGCTGCGCAGGGTCATCGGCCGGTCCTTTCAGGAGACGAGGGCATTGCGGTGGTAGTGCGGCGCTGCCGGGCGACCGCGCCGATGCCGAGCGCGGACAGCGCGAGCACGGCAGGGCAAGTCGCGAGAATGGCGAAGCTGGCGACGATCGGCAGTCCGCTCGCCAGCACGTGTCCGCCGACGATCGGCCCGGTGATTCCGCCGAGCTTGGCGATCGACGTCGCCCAGCCGGCGCCGCTCGCGCGGATCGCGCTGGGATAGAAGATACCGGCGATCGAATGCACCCCGAAATGCGCGCCGCCGACGAAGCTGGTCGCGGCGACCGCAAGCGGTAGGAAGATCGCATGCGACAGCGGTAAGAGACCGACCATCAGCAGCAGGGGGAAGGCAAGCGCCGGATAGAGTGCGACGGCGTACGGCCCATAGCGGTCGGTGAAGCGCATCAGCGTGAGGCCGAGCAGCGCGCCGAGCAGGCTGGTGATCGAAGCGACATAGGCTGCGGTCGATCGCGCGAAATGGAGTTCCTCATAGACGATCGGACCCCAGTTCGCCGCGAAATAGACCGCGAGCGTGCTCGCGATATAGCCGATCCAGAGCAGCGGCGTGAGTCGGCGCAGATCGCCTTCGAACAGCTTGCCGACGGCAAAATTGCTGCGGTCCTGCCGTTCGTCGCCGAGCACGAAGCCGTCCGCGGCGGTTGCGCGGAGTGTTGGATCGAGGCGATTGAGCGTCGCGGCGATACGATCGGCGCCGCGCCCCTTGCTGGCGAGGAAACGAACCGACTCGGGCAGCCACAGCAGCAGCCCCAGCGCGCAGACCAAGGTTCCGGCGCCGCCGACCACAAACACCGCCTGCCAGCCCCAGCCCGGCGCCAGCGCGACAGTGACCGGGCCGGCGATCGTCGTGCCGAGGCTATAGCCCATCATGATCACGGTCACGACGGTCGAGCGCATCCTCGCGGGGACGAACTCGATGTTGAGCGCCCAGGCGAGCGGCAGCATTCCGCCGATCGCGAAGCCGTCGAGGAAGCGCAGCGCGAGCAGTGCAGCATAGCTCTGCGCCAGCGCCGTTGCCATGGTCAGCAGGCCGAACGCGAAGGCGGCAACGACGATCGCCATCCGCCGCCCGATCCGGTCGCCGACATAGGCGAAGGCGAAGCCACCGAGCATCATGCCGAACAACCCCGCCGAGAAGATGTTGCCGAGCATCGGCTTATCGAGCCCCAGCGCGTCGCGCATATAGGGCGCCGTGAAGCTGATCATCATCATGTCGAACCCGTCGAACAAGGTGATGAGCCAGGAGAGCAGGATCAGCCGATAGTTGAACGCCCCGAGCCGGCGCCCGTCGATCAACGCCGCGATGTCGATGCGGCGCGGCGCGTTCGCCATCGCCTCAGCTCACCAGATTGGCGCTGAGCCGCTCGCGCAGCGCGGCGATGTCGATCTGGTGCACGCTTCCCGACCCCGCGAGCGACAGCGCGTGCGCAGCGGCGGCGCCCATCGCGATGCATGGCCCCATCACGCGCACCGACGAGAGCGCAGTGCTGTCGGCATCGATGCAGCGCCCGACCGCGCACAGATTGTCCGCCCCGGCGACCGTGAGCGAGCCGAGCGGCACCGTGTGGACATGGTCCTCGGGAAACACTTCCCAGACATAACCCTCGCGATTGTGATGCTGTTCGAGCGGCCAGGAACAGCGCGCCACCGCGTCCGGAAACTGCGTGGCGGCGCGTACTTCCTCGGTCGTGAGATGGTGGGTGCCGACGATCCAGCGCGTCTGGCGGATGCCGGGCAGGCCATAGGTGCGTACCTTGGCGTTGCCGAACGCCTCGGGGAACTCGGCGCGCAGGAAAATGAGCGTGCGATCGGCCTGTTCCTTGCCATCGATCTGCTTGGCGGCGGCCTCGAACGGATCGAGCGGAGTTTCGATATGCGTCATGTTGACCATCGCGACATCGCGGCCTGGATAGGTGGCGGCGAAGCCGTCGCGGCGCATCATGCCATAATGCTCGCCGCGCTCGGCGATGCGCGCGGCCATCGTCGCCCAGTCGGGCTTGTGCGCATCGTCGACGCCTTCGACGATCAGCATCTGCGAGCCATAGACCTGGCCATTCTTGTGCACCCGGCAATCGAACCCGGCCTGCCAGCCAAGCGCAGCGTCGCCCGAGGCATCGATGAAGCCGTTGGCGCGGATCCGCACGTCGCCGTGCCGCGTCGCGACCTGGAGCGCGACGATTCGCCGATCCTCCACGTCGACGCCGCGGATGATCGCGCCGGTGAGCGGTTGCACGCCAGCCGCGAGCACCGTCTTCTCGACCCAGCGGCCGAGCGCGACTTCATTGTACATCGCGTTCTTCATCACACCGCCCTGGACGATGTGCAGATCGCCCGAAGCGCCGAGGTCATGCAGTATCTCGTCGGCGATGCCGTGCGTGAGCTGCCGGCCGTCCGGACCGGGGCTGAACAGACCGCAGAACATGCCGATGATCGAATTGACTGCCTGCCCGCCGAGCGTCGGCAGTCCGTCGACCAGGATCACGCGGTTCCCCGCCCGTGCCGCCTCGATCGCCGCCGATGCGCCCGACGCGCCCGAGCCCACCACGCAGATGTCGCAGTCGCGTTCGATCACGCGAGGGGCATCTTTGCGCGAGACGATGCGCGTTTCGGGATCGAAGGGGCGATCGAGCATGGGTTCGTCCGACACAAATGGCGGGAGCCGGGCGAGGGGGACGCCCGGCTCCCTAGGGGAGGCTAGAAGCTCAAGCGGACGCCGCCCTTGAACATTCGGCCGACGGGATTGAACAGCACGTTGTTGCCGCTGCCATTGGCGCCCGGGAACGCCGGGGGATCGACGTTGAACAGATTGTCGATGCCGAAATAGACGCTGAGCGGACGCTTGCCGTTCAGCAGCGGCTTCATCGTCGCGAGCACGTCGACATAGGTGCGCGACGGCATCGCATTGGTGCTCGAGCTGTCGTTGCGCGTGACCGTGAATCCCGCCTGCTCGGGACCGATGAATGCCGCGTTGTAGAAGCCCCTGTTGATCCAGCGCACATGCGTCGAGAAGGCGAATAGCTGGCTCAAAGTGAGGTTGGCACTGGCGTCAAGCGTCCAGTCCGGAATCCCCGGCGGCGTGCCGCCGCGCAGCCCGGTCTGGCCCGCGCGCTGGACCGGCCCGACCGCGTCGACGGTGATCAGGTCGCGGACGTTGCTCGCGAGCAGCGACAAGTCGAGTCTGCGCTCGCCGCCGAGCGGTTGGCGATAATTGACTTCGAAGTCGATGCCGCGCGCGATCAGCTGGTTTACATTCTGCACCGTGTCGCGGACGTTGGTGATCAGTTTGGCGCTGTCTCGCGTCACCAGCGAGCAGCTCAGCGCATCGCCCTGCGCACAGCGCGTCACGATGTTCTGCTGGCCGAGCGTGCTGATCGCATCCTTGATGCTGATGTCGTAATAGTCGACCGAGGCACGGAACCGCCCGAACACGCCGCCGCTCGGCTGCAGCACGACGCCGACGGTGAATGTGTCGGCTTTCTCCGGACGCAGATTGGGATTCGAGCCGCTGGTGATCGGCACGACCGTCTGCTGGCCGCCGTTTACCGGATCGTTGAGAATGCCCTGCCCGCTGGTGATCGGACCGAACAGTTCGGCGACGTTGGGCGCGCGGATATCACGCGAACGCGTCACGCGGAAGCGGATGGCGCGCACCGGCGCCCACACGCCGCCGGCCTTCCAGGTGGTGACATCGACCGTACTGCTCGGAAACAGCGCGCTCGAGCGCCGGTAATGCGTGCGGCGGATCGCGCCGTTGAAGCTCAATTCGTGGAACGCCGTGACGTCGCGCAGGATCGGGACCTCGGTCTCGCCGTAGATTTCGGCGACTTCGATCTTGCCCGAGATGACCGAGCCGTTGCCGGTGAAGAAGGCAAGCGACTTGGACAGCGCATCGGCGTCGCCCTTGACCGAATCGCTGCGATATTCGCCGCCGACCGCGATGCCGAGCTTGCCTGCGGGCAGTGTGATCGGCGAGCCGGTGATGTTCGCGGCAATGACATGCTGGTTGGTGACGTTGGTCTGGAAGGCATTGGCCTTCACATAGGCCTTGGCCGCGGCGAAGGTCGTGCCCTGCCCCGTGCCGAACGGATTGAGCGGGACGCAGGCGGGATCGTCGTCGGTGGTGCTGGCGTTGGCATTGACGCGGCAGACCGGCACGCCATTGAGCGTGGTGGCGTCGAGCGCCTTCAGGATGCGCGACGTGATCGTGCCGCCGATTATGTCGCTGCGGAACTCGTTGCGGCCATATTGATAATAAGCGTCAGCCTTCCAACCGTGGCCGATGTCGTAGCTGGCCGAGCCGACCAGCCGATAGACATTGTCCTTCACGATCAGATTGCCCGGGCCGATATCCTTGAAGCCCTTGCCCAGCGTGAAGCTGGCGAGCCCGCTCGCCGCCAGCAGCGTCGGGATGTCGAGCGTCGGATCCGACGAGCGCGGAATGAAGGGATTGTCCTTCGCGATGCTGATCGCGGTGTTGCGATAGGGGACCGCGCGGTGGCGGCCCTCGCTATGGCCGTAGTTGGCGCCGAGCTCGAGCTTGAGCGCGGGCGTCGCTTCCCAGGTCGCGAAACCCATCGCGTTCCAGCGCTTCGTCGGCGACACGATCGGGAAGTCGAAATAGATGTTCTCGCCCGGCCCGTCGTACGTGCCGCCCTGCTGGTAGAGATTGTTGGCAATCGTCGTGCCCTGCGTCGCGCGGAACGGCGTTCCGTTCGGCGTGAACGCGATGCCGTCGATCGGCCGCAGCGTGGGAAGGAACTTGCCCAAATAGGCCGAGGACGGCGGCGTGGTGATTCCATTATAGGGCGCGGTCCAGGGATGGACGTCGGCCAGGATGTTGTTCGCCGGGATGCTGTTCACGCCGGGGTTGCGGCTGATGTTGATCAGGCCGTGCGCGCACCAGTCGCGCACCGGGCAGGCTTCGACGCCATCGGCCTTTTCATATTCGCCGCCGAGGATCAGGTGGAAGCTCGGCGTGATCTGCCAGCCGGCGGCAAGGCCGAACTGGCGCGTGAGATTGTCGCCATATTGCGAGAAGCCGAGCTGGGCGTTGAGCTTGTAGCCAGTGAACTTCTTGTCGATCAGCAGGTTCACGACGCCCGAGACGGCGTCCGAGCCATAGACGGCCGAGGCGCCGCCGGTGACGACTTCGGCGCGCGACAGCAGGATCGACGGAATCATGTTGGTATCGACCGTCGCTTGAGTGGTCGAAGGCACGAAGCGCTTGCCGTCGACTAATGTCAGCGTGCGGACCGAGCCGAGCCCGCGCAAATCGAGGATGCGGCCGCCGACATAGCCGCCCGCGGCGCCGAGGCCGGTCGACGCCGGCGTGTTGGTCGCGCGGAACGACGGCAGTTCGTTGAGCGCGTCGCCGAGATTGGTCACCGCGCGTTGCTCGAGACGTTGTGTCCCCAGGACCGAAACCGGAGTCGGCCGATCGAACCCCGAAGCGATGCGCGAACCGGTGACGACAATGGTGTCGTTCGCCTCGGGCTGGGCATCGGCGGCCGGAGCGGCTGCGCTGCTATCCTGTGCCAGTGCCGACCCGGACGCGCCCGCCAAGGCCAGCGCCAGAGCCCAGCCGCACGAGCGCACGCACAAATGGCCCGATGAGCGTTTCATGCCACTCTCCCTGAAGCTTGTTATTGTGTAGGGACCTATCAAATAAACAATTAGGTCGCAATCTACTTTCTTGCCCGCTCGGCGCGCCGGTTTCGTGCGATCCGGCAATCATGGCGCCGGAAGATCAGGTGCCGGCGATGCAGGGCGGCATCACTGCGCTTCCGCGCGGCCGGCGATCCACCAGGCGGCGAGCGCGGCGACCAGCAGCGGTCCAACCTGCATCGCCAGCACCGTCCGCGCGACATCGTGGCTGATCGTCGCGGCGAACCCGCCGGCGAGCGGCCCGAGTACCGATCCCAGGCGCGCGATGCCAAGCCCGAAGCCAAGCCCGCTCGCGCGCAATTCGGTCGAATAGGTCGCCGAGGTCGAGCCATTGACTCCGGTCTGCGCCCCGACGACGAAGAAGCCGGTGGCGATCAGTCCGATCGCGACCACTGCGACGGATCCGCTCCACCACGCCGTCGCGGCGAGCGTCACCGCGGCGAGTGCGGCAAATGCCGCGACCTGGTGCCAGCCGGTGCGGCCGATCAGCAGCACCGTGACGATCGATCCGAGGATCGACCCGGCCTGATAGCCGGTCGCGACCAGTGCGGCCGACGCTGGAGCCAACCCGTTGTCCTGGAGCATCGTGGGCAGCCAGCTGGTGAGGAGATAGACTGTCATCAGCACGCCGACGAACACCAGCCAGATCGCCGGCGTGATCAGGGCGAGCGGGCCTGCGAACAGTGCCGAGAGCGGCGCGCGCTTGGGTGTCTCGAGGAAGCGCCGCGATTCGGGCAGCCACGCCCAAAGCGCCGCCGCGAGCACCAACGGCACCGTGCCGGCAATCGCGAACAACACTTGCCAGCCGGCACCGGCCAGCGCCGCAGCAGTGCTGCCGGCGATCAACCCGCCGGTGCTGATGCCGATGCCGATGATTGCGACTGCCTTGGTGCGCAGCCGCTCGGGCGCGACTTCGTTGGCCAGCGCAAAGATGTTGGGAAGCACGGCGCCGAGCGCGAGCCCGGTGAGCGCGCGCAACGCGACCAGCGGCCAGAAGCTGGCGAGCGCAGTGCAGCCGAGCGTGAGCAGGCCATAGGCGATCGTGGCGGCGACGATCACCTGCCGGCGCCCGAGCCGATCGCCGAGCCAGCCGAACAATGGCGCGCCGACCAGCATGCCGAACAGGCTCGCGCTGAGGAAGGGTGCGAAACCGGCCTTGGTCAGGCCGAGCGCCTTAATCATCTTCGGCGCGGCAAAATTGGCGATCTGCAGGTCGAACCCCTCGCAGACCAGACCGAGCGCGAGCAGCGCCAGTGTCCAGCCCGCGTTTCGCGCACCCGATTGCTGCATGATTCCTCCCCGACGTTTCGCCCAAAGTGCCGGGGAAGCGCGCCGACGTCTACTCTATGCTCAGTGCAGCTTGGCGATCGAGAGCCCGTCGAGCTTGGCGCGTTCCTTGACCGATTCCTCGCTGCGCGTCAGTGCCTTGGCGATCGCCTTTAGCGGCATGCCCTTTTTCGCGAGCGTGTGCAGCTTCTGGATTTCATCCGTGCGCCAGGGCTGGCGATGTCGTTCGAAGCGTTCGGCCATGCGCTGGTCTTAGACGCTCCAACGTGCCGCGTCATGCTCTATGCCAGCGCAATCCACACCGGTGCGTGATCGCTGCTCTTTTCCCAGCCGCGCACGAAGCGGTCGACTTCGGCGGCGCGCAGCCGTTTCGCCGCGCTGGCATTGAGCAGCAGATGGTCGATCCGCAGCCCGGCGTCGCGTACGAAGGCATTCCGGAAATAGTCCCAAAAGGTATAGATCTTCTCGCCCGGATGGAGGCTGCGCAGCGCGTCGGTCCAGCCCTGTTCGAGCAGCCGGGCATAGGCGGCGCGCACCTCGGGGGCGAACAGCGCGTCGTCGAGCCAGCGCTCGGGTTTGTAGACGTCGAGGTCGGTCGGCATGACGTTATAGTCGCCGGCGAGCACCACCGGCCCGTCGAACGCGACCAGTTCGGCGGCGTGGCGCAGCAGCCGGTCCATCCAGGCGAGCTTATAGTCGAACTTGGGACCGGGCCTGGGATTGCCGTTGGGCAGGTAGAGCCCGCCGACCAGCACGCCGTTCACTGCCGCCTCGATATAGCGGCTGTGCAGGTCGAGCGGATCGCCGGGCAGGCCGCGCCGCGTCTCGACCGGATCGCAGCCGCGCGCGAGGATCGCGACGCCGTTCCAGCTCTTCTGACCGTGCCACACCGCGCCATATCCCGCGTCGCGGATCGCAGCTTCGGGGAACTTCTCCTGCGGCGCCTTGAGTTCCTGCAGGCAGACGACATCGGGCCTGGTCTCCGCCAGCCAGCGCAGCAGCACCGGCAGCCGCCCGTTGACGCCGTTGACGTTGTAGGTCGCGATCCGCACGCACGCAGATTGCGCGAGGCACCCGTTCAGTTCCGCGCACTGATAACTATAGCTCGAACCGCTCCGATTACGGTATGCTGCGTGCAGGATAGGCGGGGGAGATCGGTCGTGCCGGACGCATCCTTTTTCAACTTCGTCGTCGAACTGGTGAAGCTGGGCGGGCTCGGGATCGGGGCGCTGATCTTCGTGCTCGTATTCATCATCCTGTTCCGCAATCAGCCCGCCGATGCGGCGACCGCCCGACTGCGCAGCCAGTTCCTGATCTGGGGCGGCAGCTTCGCACTGGTCGCGCTGATCGTCTCGACCGCGACCAGCCTGTTGCGACCGGCCGAGGCGGCGCCGTCGAAGTTCAAACTGGGCATCACCCTGTCACCCGACTTCAGCGAAGCCAAGCTCCCCAACCCGGAGTTCCGGCTGATGCCCTCGGGCGTGAAAGTCCAGGAGGGCCAGCCCATCGAAATCGGCGCCGATTCGACGCTCGACATCAAGGTCAGGGGCATCGTCTCGAGCGTCCAGGCGCTGAGCAAATCGTCCGAGAACCTGCTGCAGACCAACCAGCAGCTGACCCAGGCCGTAGAGGCCGCGATCAAGCCGGCATCGGCCGATACGAGCGCCGCTCCCCCGATCACACTTCCGCAGATCCAGGAGCTCAAGAAGTCGCAGGAGGAGACGCACAGGAGGATCGTCGCCGGGGACTTCAACGCGGCGGCGGTCTCGAGCCTCCAGACGCGGAACATCGCCCGGAGCGCGATCAGGCTCAAACCCTGACGATCGCCCGGCTTGCTTCGCCGGCAGGGGCGCGGCACAAGCGGGGGCGTGCAAATCTCGCCCGCCGTCACCACCATCGCCGAGACGATCCAGGCCTCGCTGTCGCCGGTGTTCATGCTCGCCGGGATCGGCGGCATCCTCAACGTGCTCGCCGGCCGCCTCTCGCGCGTGATCGACCGCGTGCGCACGCTCGAGGACAAGCTCCATCCGACCGGCGAGGACCGCCTGCGCCAGCTGTGGGAATTGAAGCTGCTCGACCGGCGGATGCGGGTGATCAACGTCGCGCTCTACCTGGTGGTGGGCGCGGCGATCATGACCTGTACCGTGGTCGCGACGATGTTCGTCGCCGAGCTGCTGCGGCTGAAGATCGGGCGGTGGGTGGCGTTCTGCTTCATCCTGGCGATGGCGATGCTGATCGTCGGGCTGCTGTCGTTCCTGATCGAAGTGCATATCTCGCTGAAGTCGAACCGCGTGCGGCGGGAGCTGTTCGTTCCCAGGTCCTAGCCTGTTGCCTTGCGTCGGCAGCTGCTAGGCTATCGTCCATGCTGCTTGCCATCCTCCTCGCCACGGCGAATCCGCTACCCCAGGGCGAACCGGGCGTGGCATGGGCCTACACTGTCCGCATCACCGGGAGCGCGCGCGATTGCTCCTATCGGCTGGCCGATGCCGGGCTCAGCCTTCCCCAGCTCCGCGAGACGCTCAAGCACGGATATGACGCCGGCAAGGGCGCCGAGATCCTGGTCGGCACGGCGACGCCCGCGCGATGCGTGCGGATGGCGCGGCGTGCGCTGCGGCAGGCGGGGTTCGGCCAGGTTCGGTTGAAGGCCGAGTCCGGCGCGGCGAGTCGCTAGCGCGCACCGTCGAGGCCCGGTCCGGGGGCGGCGTGTGGCAAATACTTTGGCACCGCCCGGGCCTTCGCCAGCTGTTCATAGGCATAGCCCGCGGACAGCAGCTTCGCCTCGCTGAACGCCGGCCCGATGAACGACAGCCCGACCGGCAGCCCATCGACCAGGCCCATCGGCACGGTCAGGTGCGGGGTGCCTGCGACGGCGGGCAGTTCGCTCGCCGAGGGGCCGTCGTACTGGTCGCCGTTGACGGGATCGCTGAACCAGGGGGCGCCATAGGTCGGCATCACCAGCAGCGCGGCATCGGCCTTGGCGAGCATTGCTTCCACGCCTTCCTTGCCCGCGAGCCGCAGCGACTTCTCGCGCGCCGCCTTATAGTCCGAGTCGTCGAGACCCTTGGTCGCATCGGACTTCACGAAGGTCTCCTGCCCGAAATAGGGCATTTCGGTCGCGGCATGCGCGTTGTCGAAGGCAATGACGTCGGCGATCGTGCGCGTCTTCACGCTCGGCGGGGTGGTCGCGAGATAGGCATTCAAATCGGCCTTGAGCTCGGTGTGGAGCACCAGGCTTTCGGCGGCGCCAAGGCCCTCGAGCTTGGGCTTCTCGACATCGACCAGCACCGCGCCGGCGCGGCGAAGCACGGCCAGTGCCGCTTCGAACCGTGCGGCGAGATCGGGCGCGACGTCGGCGCGCACCACCGCGACGCGCACGCCCTTGAGCGCATCGGCGGACAGGCCCGCGGCATAGTCGGCGCGGTGCTTGTCGGCGTCCTTCGTTGCGGCATCGGCCGAGTCGCTGCCGATCATTGCCGAGAACAGCAGCGCGACATCCCTGACGCTGCGCGCCATCGGACCCGGGGTGTCCTGGCTATGGCTGATCGGCACGACACGCGTGCGGCTGACCAGGCCGATGGTGGGCTTGAGCCCGACCAGCCCGTTCATTGATGACGGACACACCACCGATCCGTCGGTCTCGGTACCCACGCCGGCCGCGGCGAAGCTCGCCGCGATTGCCGCGCCGGTGCCGCTCGATGAGCCGCAGGAGGTGCGGTCGAGCGCATAGGGATTCTGCACCAGGCCGCCTACGGCGCTCCACCCGCTCATCGAATGGTCCGAGCGGATGTTCGCCCATTCGGAGAGGTTGGTCTTGCCGAGGATCACGGCCCCTTTGGCGCGCAGCAGCGCGACCAGCGGCGCGTCGCGGTGGGTGCGGTTGTCCTTGAGCGCGAGGCTGCCGGCGGTGGTCGGCAGCTCGCGGGTCTCGACATTGTCCTTGATCAGCAGTGGAATGCCGTCGAGCGGGCCGAGCGCCCTGCCCGCCTTGCGCCGCGCGTCGCTGGCGCGCGCCTGGGCGAGCGCATCGGGCGCGACGGCGATCACGGCGCGCAGCTTGGGCCCCTTGCGGTCCATCGCGGCGATACGCGCGAGATAGGCCTGGGTGATTGTGGCGCTGCTCGCCTTGCCGGTGCGCAGCATCGCCTGGAGCTGGTCGATCGATTTCTCGGTCACGGCGACCTGCGCGGCGGCCGGTGTGCTTAGGACGACCGCAAAGATAACCGCTTCGAATTTGAGCCGAGACAAAATCCTCCCCCGCCAGGGGGAGGTGGCGGGCGTAGCCCGACGAAGGGGGAGGACTCCAGCGGTTGGTTGGTTGTTTACCGCCCCCTCCGACGCCTTCGGCGCCACCTCCCCCTGGCGGGGGAGGATTTTGATTGATGCACTTATCGTGCGGCACGTCCTTGCTGCAAAAACCGCCCACGCTCGCCGCATCGCCCCGCTCCCCTGCTGCAACTGCGAAAGGCTAGGCCAACATCGCCAGCGCCTCAAGCGCCAGGCCGCCGAGCGCGGCGATGCCGAGGGTGCGCATCATGCCGAGTTTGACCTTGAAGAGCAGCACTGCCGCCACGGCCGCGAGCAAGGCGGCGCGCCAATCGAAGCTGGCGAGCACCGGCAGGCTGGCGTGGAACGGGCCGATCGAGACCTGGGTCATCCGCGCGAACAGCACGTGGAGCGCGAACCAGACGGTCAGATTGCCGATCACGCCGACCACGGCGGCCGTGACTGCGGCAAGCGCCGCCTTGAGGCGCAGCGAGGATTGGAGCTTGTCCATCCACGGCGCGAGCGTGAAGATCCACAGGAAGCAGGGCGCGAAAGTCACCCAGGTGGTGAGTGCGGCGCCGAGCACGCCGGCGAGCAGCGGCGGGAACGCGCCCGGCGCGCGGAACGCGGCGAGGTAGCCGACATGCTGCGTGACGAGGATCAGCGGGCCCGGCGTCGTTTCGGCGAGCCCGAGGCCGTCGGCCATCTCGCGCGCGGTCAGCCAGCCCTGCGATTCGACTGCTTGCTGCGCCATATAGGCGAGCACGGCATAGGCCCCGCCGAAGGTGACGATCGCGAGCTTCGAGAAGAACAGGCCGATGCGCAGCAGGACATGGTCGGGTCCGAGCGCGACCAGCACCAGCAGCAGCGGTGCGGCCCAGATTGCCGCCCAAAGGACCATGGTCGCGAGCGTCCTGGCGACCGTCGGGTGCGACTGGTGCGCGCCGGGCACGATCGGCTTGAGCGCAAGCCACGCCGGGCGCGCGCGCGCCGCCAGAGCGCCGGCGGCGCCGGCCGCGACTACGACCAGCGGGAAGGGCGCCGAAAAGAAGAACAGCGCGATGAAGGCGGCGAGCGCGATGCCGCGCTTGAACCCGGTATCGAGCGCGCGCCCGGCGACGCGCAGCAAGGCCTGCACCACCACTGCGATCACTGCGGCCTTCACCCCCAGGAACAGCGCGGCGATCCAGCCGATCCCCGCCGCCAGCGCATAGGCAGTCGAGAGCCCGAGCATCACCAGCGCGCCGGGGATCACGAACAACAGCCCGGCGGCGAGCCCGCCGCGGATGCCGTGCAGCCGCCAGCCGATATAGATGGCGAGCTGCTGCGCCTCGGGCCCGGGCAGCAGGTGGCAGAGATTGAGCGCGGCAAGGAAGCGCGGCTCGTCGATCCATTGGCGATCGTCGACCAGCTCGCGGTGCATGATCGCGATCTGCCCGGCCGGGCCGCCGAAACTGATGCAACCGATGCGCGCGAACACGCGCACCAGATCGCCAAACGAAGGATTCACGCGCACCTCCTCTCCGGCCGCCGGCCGGCGCGATGAAGGCAACGCTTGGGCCGAAGCCTCACCGGGAGGTTGCTGGGTCCCGGTGTCGGCCTTCTATGGGCAGGTGCGCCTTGGGCACAAGCGGGAATCGGGGTTGGGGGATTGGGGTCTGGTGGGGGGCGGTCTACATCCTCCCCGAGCTTGCTCGGGGAGGGGGATGAGCGGGTCGCCCCGTGCCCCGCACGGGGCTGAAATTGCCGGGAGCAATTTCACCCGCACATCGGCCGAAGGCCGGCGGTGGAGGGGCGCTGCGCGAAGCGCGGCGGAATCCGACTTCCGAGCATACCGCGCTACGCGCGGCCCCTCCACCATTCGCTTCGCGAATGGTCCCCCTCCCCGAGACAAGCTCGGGGAGGATCTTAGGGTTTCGGCGAGCCCGGAGTCCCCGAAGCGTCATCGAAGAGTCTCCCACGCGAATATTTTTGCTGTTCGCGGTTCGTACTCTTGCCGGACTCGAAACCCTAGCTCTGTCCACGCGTCGCGCCCCCAAAGCCGCCCGCGCACTGCCATGAACCGAGTCTTTTGCGCGACGAAACGTTGTGGAAATTAACCATTTACCATCTTGCCCCCGGAATCGAAGTGGCACAATCTATTGTGGTTGCACTGAGGGGCAGGCTCAAGCACTGGTGGATCGCCGGCCGCGAACCTATATTCGCGGGTGAGGATCCGTCTGCGCCGGCGGGTACGTTTGGACATCATTTGTTCTCGCGTAACGCGCCGGCGATGATAGAGTGACAAGTCCGCCCCTGAGTCGAACAGGAATCGCGCAGGGGATGGGTTGAGATGGACTTCAGAGAAAGCGAAGCCGCAGTGAGCGACACCCTTACCGACATGATCGACTCCGCCGAGCAGTCGGCCGCCAAGGCCGCGGCCAAGCCGGGCAAGCCGCGCGAGGATTCGAAGTCGGTGCGGCCGCAGGCGTTCCCGGTCGACGTCGATCACAGCCGCGACGCGTTGCTCACCGATTTCGGCAAGGAGACGCTGAAGGACCGCTATCTGCTGCCCGGCGAGAGCTTCCAGGACCTGTTCGTGCGCGTCGCATCGGCCTATGCCGACGATGCCGAGCATGCGCAGCGGCTGTACGACTATATCTCGAAGCTGTGGTTCATGCCGGCGACGCCGGTGCTGTCGAACGGCGGCACCGGGCGCGGGCTGCCGATCAGCTGCTTCCTCAATTCGGTGCCCGACAGCCTGAACGGCATCGTCGACACCTGGAACGAGAATGTCTGGCTCGCCTCGCGCGGCGGCGGCATCGGCACCTATTGGGGCGGCGTGCGCGGCATCGGCGAGCCGGTCGGGCTCAACGGCAAGACCAGCGGGATCATTCCGTTCGTGCGCGTGATGGACAGCCTGACGCTCGCGATCAGCCAGGGCTCGCTGCGGCGCGGATCGGCCGCCTGCTATCTCGACATCTCGCACCCCGAGATCGAGGAGTTCCTGGAGATCCGCAAGCCCTCGGGCGATTTCAATCGCAAGGCGCTCAACCTGCACCACGGCGTGCTGATCCCCGATGCGTTCATGGAAGCGGTGCGCGAAGGCGGCGAGTGGCAGCTCAAATCGCCCAAGGACGGATCGGTGCGCGCCACGGTCGACGCGCGCGCGCTGTTCCAGAAGCTGGTCGAAACCCGGCTGGCGACCGGCGAGCCGTACATCATCTTCGCCGATCATGTGAACGAAGCGATGCCGCGGCACCACCGCGAGCTGGGGCTCAAGGTCTCGACGTCGAACCTGTGCAGCGAGATCACGCTGCCGACCGGCAAGGACCAGCACGGCCAGGAGCGCACCGCCGTGTGCTGCCTGTCGTCGCTCAACCTCGAGACCTGGGACCAGTGGAAGGGCGACAAGCGCTTCATCGAGGACGTGATGCGCTTCCTCGACAATGTGCTGCAGGACTTCATCGACCGCGCCGAGCCCGGGATGGAGAAGGCCGCCTATTCCGCCAGCCGCGAGCGATCGGTCGGGCTGGGCGTGATGGGTTTCCACTCGTTCCTCCAGGCGCGCGGGCTGGCGTTCGAAGGCGCGATGGCGAAGAGCTGGAACCTCAAGATGTTCAAGCACATCCGCGCGCAGGTCGACGAAGCGTCGATGCACCTGGCGACCGAGCGCGGCCCCTGCCCCGACGCCGCCGAAATGGGCGTGATGGAGCGCTTCAGCTGCAAGATGGCGATCGCGCCGACCGCGTCGATCTCGATCATCTGCGGCGGCACCAGCGCGTGCATCGAGCCGATCCCGGCGAACGTCTATACTCACAAGACTCTGTCGGGATCGTTCTCGATCAAGAACCCCTATCTCGAGAAGCTGCTGATCGAGAAATCGAAGAACAGCGACATGGTGTGGAACTCGATCCTGGAGAAGGAAGGATCGGTGCAGCACCTCGACTTCCTGAACCAGGACGAGAAGGACACGTACAAGACCAGCTTCGAGATCGACCAGCGCTGGCTGATCGAGCTCCAGGCCGACCGCACGCCGTACATCGACCAGTCGACCTCGCTGAACCTGTTCATCCCGGCCGACGTCGAGAAATGGGACCTGCTGATGCTCCACTTCCGCGCGTGGGAGCTGGGGATCAAGTCGCTCTATTACCTCCGCTCCAAGTCGGTGCAGCGCGCCGGGTTCGCGGGGGGCGTCGAGGTCGACAATACGATCGAGAAGCCGAAGTTCGAGCTGGAGAGCACGGACTATGATGAGTGCTTGGCCTGCCAGTGAGGCAGGCCGACGCCGGCTGACGTAGTGCGGCCTGGGCCGGGCGGCCGAGTTCAGCCGAGCGCCCGCGATCGGGGCGAACGGCGAGCGCGGCCGAAAGTCGGCGGTCGGCTTCATAGGCGCATCCCCGCTGCAGTCCCCATCCGCGTCGATGGCACGAAGATGTGGCCCTCCGGTGCGCGTGCGTAACCAGGCGGCGACGGGGGTCTTCGCGAGGCGGCGATAATGCGCGAGACGCGCGGTCGGCCGAAATCGACCGAAGTTGACGATATTGACGGCTGCCATTCGTTCGCGGAATCCATCGAAGTTGACGACTTGGACGGTTGCCATGCGTCCGCCGCATCCATCGAAGTTGACGATCTGGACGGTTGCCATTCGTTCGCGGAATCCGGCGAAGTTGACGACTTGGACGGTTGCCATGCGTCCGCCGAATCCACCGAAGTTGACGACTTGGACGGTTGCCATGCGCGGTCGTCGCCGCCCTGTTTGCTGGCGCCTTGGGCCGTGTTGCACTCGTCCTCGACTTGTGTCTCCAACTCGGCGAACCGATCGAGCCGCGTGAGCACGGCCATGGTCAGGCGGTTGTCGTGGCGGTGGCGCTCGCCCCACACTTTGCCGTCGCGGACGATGACGTCGACACGGCCATGCAGCACACGCGACCGGAATGCGTCGTCGATGGCGCGCTGCGCGCAGGATAGTGCAACACGCCAGCCAATATCGAAGCTGCGCCCGCCCGCGCGGCGGCGCAACGCATAGGCGCTCTGCCTGCTCATGCCGGCGGCGCGCGCCGCTTCGGCGACGACGCCGGTTTCGGCGAGCTTGTACAGGAAGGTGCGGATGCGTTCGGGGGTCCAGCCGTCGGCGCGAATGGTGCGGCGGTGGGGGTTATCGGCGGCACCCTCCGGAGCGCGCGTGATTCCGGCCCGATTCCCGGTCTCGGGAATCGACGCCGTGTTCTCTATATGTTCCATGAACAAGGCGTATTGGCGATATTCCAACATTGCAAGGTCGGGGGCACCGCTTAGTTGGCGCCCATGGTGCACGTTGGTTTCACGCGGCAGGGTCGGCAGGTTGTGCGGTCAGTCGTCTGGCAGGTTCCAGGTAATCAACATGCGATAGTTGTCTTTGTGAATCGATAATGGCTGACGGCAGCATCCGACCAGATGCCTATCGTTCATGACTCCCGCCATGGTCTCCGGATAGCTGTCCGTGCGATCAAATCGGCAATCCTGATCGCATACGTCTTTGGTTTCGAGGTAACGCGCGTTGACTAGGTGAACCCGATGTCAGCACCACCTCCCAGCTCCCTGCACCTTGCCCAGCTAGTGGGCCGGAGGATATTCTTAAGGGCGCGGTAAATCAGACTGCAATCATAGCCGGGGGAGTAGGAGATGCCAAAATCGCGGAGGCGAAAGCCAAAGAAACAGCTCGCATCGCGGTCTCCCGGCAATCCGAACAGGATGGTCTTTAAAAAGATGGATTTCGGCATCGGGGATCGTCACGAGGAGTTTAAGCAGGCTGTCCTCAAATCTGCTCGCGAGGATGTTGAGCAATATCCGGCGCTTCTCGATCAGTTGTTCGGCGTGCTGAAAAAATGCATGCCGGAGAGCGTCGTATCGACGTTCGGGTTTTACGGCTCCCGCGCGGCGATAAACGACAAGGGTGAAACCCGCACGTTGACCAAAGGTATCGAACAGCATCACATTGAGCTGCTTCAGGGCATAGCCCTCACGCTGCCAGCCGCCGAATGGGGCGAGGCACCTTCCACGGCGGAAGTGATGCAGACCGTGTTCGATATCGTGCCACAAATATCCGATACGATTTTCAAGCGCCGCCTGATCGCTGAGGCGGACGAAGTGGATGACGGCCAGCGGGCGCTTATGGCGCTTCAGGAGAAAGTAAGGCTGCACACTCAGGCTGTCAGGAACTGGGGATATTTCAGCGAGGTCAAACTGATTTGCCGTGAGTTGTACGCGCCGCTGGATGCCAAACTGGAAGCGGCGGCGGGCTACACCTTCAGCGACATTCTCGACGTGTCCGAGACCGTTCTGGCGACGATCGAGCAGCGCGGTAACGACTACATGGACGCTTTACGGCGCGTGCTTAGCGCGCGCGACGGCAAGAGCATGGTTGAAGGCTATTTCCGTGAGTTCCCGGATCTCGTCGGCGCTCCTGAGAAATTGTTCGCGGTCATACTGGAAGGAACACCGCGCGAAGGCGTTATGGCCCTCCTCATGTCGCATGCCGACCTGCGGCATTCAGCGAACATGTCCGTCACGACCGCTGAGGTCGCCGCTTTGATAGGCCAAGAGGAAGAACGGGTAGATCGCATTTTGCGAATGCTCTCAATCGAACCGGGAGAACTCGCTGACCAGAAAATCGAACACATGTTCCTTTCAAATCCAGCCTGGGCCCGCCCCGGAATTTATCTGGGCGACAGATACATGTTCGTGATGCCGCAAGCGATCTTTAGCCACATCAATGAAATCATGTGGAACGTCGCGACTTCTGCGAAGATCGAAAGCGATTTGTCGGATCGTCGAGCGACTTATCTCGAAGACAAGACGGAATCAGTGATCAAGTCCGTCTTGCCTACGGCAATGATCACCAAAAATGCAAAATGGATGGTCGGCGTGCGGATTCCGACGATGCCGCCCGTCTATTCCGAGATGATCCCGCCCACTGTTCCGAGATGATCTCGCCCACCTGAAGGGAC
>Ga0207675_100000569_pt1 | contig 36174 bp, 58 predicted proteins | sample KBSSwiS42_FD_184305 | JGI IMG/M metagenome (GOLD analysis project Ga0207675, IMG submission 184305) | Switchgrass rhizosphere microbial communities from Kellogg Biological Station, Michigan, USA - KBS Switchgrass S4-2 (SPAdes) (version 2) | ecosystem: Host-associated > Plants > Roots >...
CGTGAACCCTACACCAGCGAGCTGGGCACGGTGTGGCGGTTGCTCGCGGCGCTCAACCTGACCTTCGCCGACATCGAACACCGGATCGGGATGCCGTTTGCCGAACGCCGCAAGGGAGCGTTGCGCCACTCCGCCAAGGACCAGGCGCGGTCTGACGAGCGGAGCGAAGCGGCCGAAAAAAGGGGGCGCCGATCGACAGGCAGACTTTAATCCTGCTGAGTGATCACTTCCCGTACTGGGCGCCCTGCACGTGCGCCATCGCCCGCCGCCGGTGCTACCCGCGACGGTGCCTGCTCATCGATGACACAGCGGAATGTCGGATGAAGTTCGAGGGAGACACCTGACTCGGCCGCTGCCCGCCGGCATCAAGCGCACTGCGACCGGCTATCGCACCTTCGTCTGGGTGAAGTGGCCCGGGTATCCCAATGGCCGCATCCGATCGAAACGCTTCTCGAGAACGGCGACGTACGAGCCGACGATCAAGGAGTGTGAAGCCTGGCAGGAGGATCGCCGCGTCGAAGCGCGCCGAAAGAAAGCCGAAGATCTGGTGCCGGTCGGGGACGGCTTCCTTGCCGACGCCGAGCGCTATCTCGAGACCGTGGTCGCGATGCCTGGGATCAAGGATCGGCGCCGGCACATCCGCGACTGGGCGGCGCTCTTCGGCGAGCGGTCGCGATCGGCGATTCAGCCGCACGAGATCCGCGCGCAGCGCGATCAGTGGCTGACCGTCGGGCCGAAGCGCGTGCTCGTGAAACCCAAGGGTGAGCCGGCCCGCTGGGAGGCACGCGCGATCCCGCTCTCCGCCTCGTCGGTCAACCAGCGCCTCCGCGCGCTCGAGAACCTCTACACCGTGCTCGATGGCAAGGACGCGGACAACCCCGTTCGTGAAGTTGATGAAGTTGAGCCGCCTGATGTCGAGCCGCGCGGCCAGTCGTTCGCGCTCGCGTACGAGATTCTCGCGTTCATGCCCGATGTGACGACCCCAAAGAAGGACGGCGCCGTCGAGAAGGGCTCGCTTAGTCGCGTACGGTTCGAAGCGATGCTCGTCACCGGCTTTCCCGCGAAGCAGCTCGGGATGCTGCAGCCCGCGCATGTGAACTGGGACGCGCCGTCGGTCGTGCCGCCGAAGCGCTTGAAGGGGCGCCGCTCCCGCCGCGCGCGCGCCCGGCGAAAAGTGAAGCCGCGGCAGCTGATGCCTGCGGCTGTACCGATCCTGAAACGCTTTTTCGCGATGGAGGCGAACAAGAAGTTTTCGTCAACGTCCCTCGCCCGATCGGTGCGGCGCGCGATCCGGGCCGCGAACGCGGTGCGCGCGCAGCGCGGCCTCCCGGCGATCCCCGAGACGCTGCGTCTGTACGATCTGACGCGTCACACGTTCGGCACCGAAGTGTTCCGGCTGACGAAGAATCTCCTGCTGGTCAAGGACCTGATGGGCCACGGGGACATCGAGCAGAGCGAACGCTACGCGATGGCTGCGATCCAGGAGCACCAGGTCGCGTCGGTGACCGAGCTCTCGGCCGTCGCCCGCGCGGCGCGTCTAGCCGCCCGGCGGCCGCCGCCTCGAGGCGGTAAGGTGTCTGGTAAGGTTTCGCCCCGATCCGTGTCCGCTCGTGTCCGGACACCACGTCAACGAGGCCGATGATTGCTGAGGGAAAGTGGTGCGCCCGACAGGGCTCGAACCTGTGGCCTACAGCTTCGGAGGCTGCGTGCAGATGAGCCGAAGGCGCCAAATATGGCGTCCTGGTAAGAATGATCGGTAAGGTTTCGCCTCTGGTTTGCGGAGGCGCCGTCGCGCTTGAACGCCGCTATTCGAGAATCAGCCACCCCGCCGGCACGCCCGCGCGATGCGCTTCGAGCTCGAGGTCGGCCTTCGCGCGCGTGTCGTTCTTCACGGCCGCCTTGAGCCGCGACACGTCCTTGACCGAGTCCTGCCATTGATCTTCCAGGACGGCGAGCTGCCGGCGACTGGCAATGGCGTTGAGGTTGTCGACCGGCAGGTGGAGCTGGGTGTTCAGCGCCCGCTCATTCGTCTCGGCGGCGAGCAGGTAATTCGAATCGTCGCTGAGCTTCGTCGTCAGCGTGCGCATCCGCGTCTTCCAGTACGTCTCGTCCTTCGTGACGGGGGTGGTGCTGGTCGTGGCCGCACTGCCGGACGTGGTCGTCGTGGTGACGGCGGTCGCGCCGGACGCCTCGGCCGGCGCCGCAGGGTCGACCGCCGACGCGCCAGGCGCGATTTCTTTGGGCGCGACGGGGGCAGGCCAGTTCATGCCCTTCGCGCGGTCCTCCTGCGCTTTCTTCGCGGCCTCCGCCAGCGACTGCGCGGACACGGGCCCGGCGACGACGGCGAGCAGCAGCGCCGCGACGAGCGTGTGGGATGGCATACCCGAGCGTATCGGGTGGCCCGCGCCAGCCCGACAGAGAACGGACCGCGAACCGACTGACGCTTTTCGCGTCCGCGGTTCTTGTTCGTGCACTCCTGGACTATCGATAGGTGTAGACTCCCGGGCGACCGCGCGGGTCTGCGGTCCGCATTCAGGGAGGTTTCCTATGCCGAGTGCTCTTCGTCAACGTGCCCAGCAGCGCAAGCGCCAAGGACAGACGCGATCCGCGTCCGCGTCCCAGCACCTCGACTTCGTCGCCGACGAAACGTACAACCCGCCGCGGTTGGGGATTTCGAAGGTCACCGGCCTGCCCGTCATGCGGGAGGCGCGCGGCAACACGACCGGCATGAGTGCGACCTGGCTGATCACGAACCAGGACGGCACCCCGCAGATCGTGTCGCTCCAGGATGTGATCGAAGCGGACTTCACCCGGATTCCGCCGACGGTCGAACAGGTCGAGCAGATCCTGTCGAACCTGACGTTCCAGGAGTAGTCGGGAATCGGGATGCTCGGCGCCCGTCGTGGTGGCGCCGGTCCCCACCTACCGGCCTTCGGCTTTCGCGCGTCGGAGCAACATGGCGTCCGCGTAGTCGTAGGAGAGCGCGGCGCTGCGCGTTGGTGTCGGCAAGTTGCTGTCCACACCGGCATGGGCGGCAAGCACGCCCGTCAACGCACGCCCGGCGAACCAATCGCGCAGCGACTGACCGTTCGCCGGTCCGCCGTCGTCGGGGCGCGGCGCGTCGAGCACCTTCGGATCGAACGGCGGCCTCGGTTTCCCCATCAGGCCACGTCCTCGATCTGCATATCGACCGGGTGGCTGGAGAGGGTGATCATCGCGTAGCCGCGCAGGTCGGCCGACGCGAACGTCAGCGTCTGGCGCGTGCCGGTGGTGAAGGTCACGTGGAGGAGGAACCTCATGCGGCCTCCGCGTCGAGCTTCGCGCTGCAGGCGGGGCAAATCGAGTGGGACACGGTGCCCGGATAGGCGCGGTGCAGCGCGACGAGTTGGGCGCGTGAACAGCACCAGCTGCAGGCGGTGACGAGGCCCGAGGGCTGGACGTCGACGCGTGTGTTCAGTGCCGTGGTCATCGGCACGCCGCCGGGGTCAGCTGACACTGGGCGATCGTGTAGGTGAAGCGCCCGAGCCACTGCACGCGCGCCTTCGCGAACTGGCCGTACTCGTTCGGCCACTCCGACGCGAGGAAGCTGTCCTGGCTGGCGACGCTGACCGGCGCGACGACGATCCCGGCCATCGCGAACGCCTTCGTCTCGGGCGCCATCGGCCCGTAGTAGACGTTCGCCATGTGATAGACGGCGGTGTAGTCGTACGCCGCTTGCGCGGTCAGCGGGGCCAGCAGCCGGCCGTCCGGGTACTGCGTCACGAGCGCCTGCGCGAGGATTCGGTCCGGGATGTTGATCGCGTAGGTGATCGTGGTGAGCGTCTCGGCCGGGAAGGCCGGCGGCAAGGCCGCGGCGGCGGTCGGCGCGGTGGGGGTCGTCGAGCTGCAGGCGGACGCGAGGAGCGCGAGCGCGAGGAGCAGGGACTTCATGGCGAGAGCCTTTCAGGGTCCGCGTGGCTCTCGGCTAGAATCCGGGGAGCCCGCTAAACCGACTTACCTCGGGTTACGGGTTAGGCGTCGTTCGGTGTTAGTAGCACCGGGCGGCGCCGTTTCGACTTCCTGAATCTTCCCATAAACCTAAAGCCACTGTCGAGAGAAATCGGATCACCATTTCGGTCTCCAGGGATTTGGTTTTAGGTTTCCTGACGGGTTTAGGTTACGCTGTCCCCAATGCCCCGCAAGAAGACGCCCGACTACGCCGCGTACGGTCGGAAGGGAGGCCGGATCGGCGGGCTGTCGTCCTCCCCTGCCAAGGTCGCCGCGGTGCGGGAAAACGGGAAGCTCGGCGGGCGCCCGCGCAAAAAGGTCCCCGCGAAGAAGGCGAAGGGCTGATGCCTGAGACCCCCGACTTCAAGAAGCTGGCCCACGACATCGCCGCCACGATCTTGTCGCACCGTGACGATTTCGTTGTGACAGCGAATGCCGGATACGTCGAGGAGCAACTCCGCCTGGTCTGGAACGCCCGCGGCGCCGCCGACATCGCGAAGATCGAAGCCGACGTCTCCCTAGAGGATGTGTACGTGAAGAACCTTGACCGCGCCCTGCGGAGCTTGGACCGGTAACTGCAGCAGAGGTCAACACCATGAAGACGATCACGGTTCTCGTCGCCCTCCTCTGCACGGCCTGGCCCGCGGCGGCCCAGAGTCGGTTGTATACGAACGCGGATGTCGGGCGGCCGTTGTCCTCCGATCGCCGGACAGTGACCGCGACCGAGCTCGCCGGCCTGAAGGCGCGCGAGTTCGTCTACGTGCCGGATCGCCGACACGAGCCGGGCCCGCGCGTGGTCATCCTGCGGGACACGCCATGGTTCCCGCCGTTCGCGCCCACCAGCGAGCCGACGCGCCCGTTGTCAGAACCGTGGTCGATGACGACGTACTTGGGGCACGGGTATGGGCATGGCGGCGGGCACCGGGCGCCGATCGACCGCGGCCCGGGCATCCATCTCGTCTACGGCCGCTGATGCCGGAGCCGACGCGCCGAGGGCAACGCCTGCTCTGGCTGGTCACCGCCGCCGTGGTCGCGGCGAGTGGCTGGATCTACACGGTGCGCTATCAGGAATGCCGCGCGCATCAGTTCAGCCGCTTCTATTGCGCGCTCGGCCGTTAGGTCACGGCACCGGTTTCAGCAGGACCGGATAGCCGAAGAGACTCCCCTGCAGCCCATGCGCGTGCGCGATCCGGCTGTCGCTCTGCTCGGCGCGCACCTTCGCGAGCGCGTCCATCAAGGCCTCGCTGTTCAAGCGGAGCTGCTGCACCTCCATGAAGAGCTTCGCGATCAACTCCGTCAGGATCTGCGGCGGCAACGGCGGCGGGTCGCCGAGCGGCGGCGTGAGCACCGGCGCTGCGGCCGCGTCCAGGTCGATCGGCGCGACGGCGCCGGCCGACGGTCCGCTCGCGGTCCATTGCCAGTCCGGCTCGTTGACGTTCGCCGGCGGCCCGGCCGAGCGCAGGAGATCCGCCCACCCATCCGCGAACGTGATCACGTCGTGCGAGTAGCGGACGCCGAGCCAGGTGCAGCCGTTCTGGGCGGGACTCTTCGTGAGCAGCTTGGCCCCCTGCGCGCGCAATCCCCAGGCGACGCGCGCGACGATTTGAAACGCGTGGCAGTTGTCGGTCTGCGGCGTCGGGATGATGCCGCGGGCGATCACGTCGGCCTTCACCGCAGCGACGTAAGCTTTCGAGCGATCCTGTGCGGCGAGCGGCGCGGCCGTCAGGAGCAGCACGGCGAGCGTGAGGATTCGTGAGTTCATGGATGCTCCTTGCACCACGCGGCATGCGCGGCGTCGATCGTTAGGCCGCGGTCGAGCGAGGCTTTCAGCGATCGCGCTTCGGCTTCCGTCGTACACCAGCGGCTTTCGTGCGTGACGGCGTGCTGATCCGGGCCCGATCGGGCGTAGACGCGCCAGCCGCGTTGGCCGTGGTGGCGCGAGGCGTCGACGCGCCAGCGGATCGGCGCGACGGGGCGGGACCGGCGGCCGCGGTCGCCTGGCGTTCTCATTTGAACCCGGTCGTCCAGCCGCGCTGCTGCGGCGAGGACAGCGCGTTGAGACAGCCGTCGACGTTGCGATGCACGCCTGGCTGAAAGCAGAACGGACAGATCGGCCGCACCACCGGCGCAACTTTGGGGGCGACGACGCGCGCGCGTCCTGGCGGACTCCAGCGCGGGAAGCCTTGCGGACGCCGGCCGGTGTGGGTCCTCACGGGAGGATCTCTTTCGGGACGCTCACGATGTCGACCTTGATCGGCGCGGCGTCGTGCGGCGGCGTCCGGCGGCGCTCGGGCCCGCCCGGCTGCCCCGGCGGCGTCTGCGCCAGGGCGCTCGCGATGTCGCGCTGACTGACGACGCGCACGGCATCGGCTTCGTCTTTCGCCGCGACCATCGACGCCATCAACTGGCCGAGGGCCTCGATCTTCTCGTTCGCGATCGCCAGCGCCTTGGTCAGCTCCGAGTTCGTGCCGTTGGCCAGCGTGTGGATCGCGACGGCCTTCTGGATGATCGTGTCGGCTTTTTTCGCGGTCTCGTCGGTGACCTTCGCGGCGGCGTTGGTTTTCTCGAGTAGGATCCGCCGCTCGAGCGCGGCTTCCCGCCGGTCCTTCGCCGACGACCAGGCGTTGATGAGGAGGATCGCGTTGCCGAAGAGCGCCGCAATCACCGTGACGATCGCCGCCGCGGTGATGGTGGGATCGGTCATAGATTCGTTTCGATGAAATCGCGGATGGTGACCCACACGTCGGCTTCGGCGGTCGCCGCCGCGACCTTCTGCGGCACCGTCATCGCGTTCCAGGCGGCGATGCCCTGCGCGCGTTTGATCAGCGCGATCGTGGCGAGCAGGTCCTTCTCGCGACTGGTTCTGCTATAGCGGAGCTGTGGCGTCAGCGCCGGCGCGGCGTCGATGGCGGTTTGCGCCGCGGCCAGGTCGGCGCCGGTCCACGGCGTGTCCTTCGTCAACGTGTAGGGGTCCGCGTCGATGCCGACGACGGTCGCATCGGCCAGGGCAGCGCGCACCGCATCGCGCAGGGACGGCGGATCCGGGCGGGTCGGGCGCGTGGACGTGAAGGTCTGCTGAGGCATGTATTTTTACCCGATGCCGTAGCTCATATTCATCATGATGGTGTCCAGGTTCGCCCACGTGAAGGGCACGGTGGTCGCGAACCCGACGAGGGGGCTGCCGTTCGTGCCGACCGCAAAGGCGGCCGTGCCGATGTTCAAAATGGTGCCGGTGTAGAGCAGGCCGGCGCTCGCATCGATCATCAACGCGCTCCCCGACGCGGCGATGCTGACGCCGTCGTTGGTGGACGGCAGCGAGAAGGCCCACGTGTTGTTGCCGGCGGCGGTGGTCGTGCCCCACGTCAGCATGATGCGGACGAACACCTGCCGCCCGCGCTGGAGATAGGTCGCGACGACCGTGCCGTTGCCGAGCGTGTTGGCCGTGCCGAGATTGGTCCAGGCGCAGGTGTAGGCGATCCACGCGCCTTGGTCGTGCGAGACGAGCCGCCACTGCGTGACGGTCGCGTCGTACTGCAGCACGGCCGTGCCGACCCCGGCCGCCAGCGACGTGAGCCCGGTGGTGGCGATCAGCTTCAGTTTGCCGAGCGCCGTCCCGCTCGCATGCAGGTGATTGAGGTCGACCTGGCCGGCGCCTTTGCTGAACAGAAAGAGCAGCTGGCCCGAGAGTCCGGCGGCGATGCCCTGCACATTCAGCAGCGCCGCGTTGTTCAGATACAGCGTGAGCGGCCCGGTGCCGGTCGGCAGCGCGAGCGCCGTCACCGTCCCGGTCGTGGTCGGCGCCGAGGGGTTGACGAACGCGGCGGCGATCGCCGCGTCGATGGCCGTATCGTGCAGCGTCTCCCAGGCGTTATTCCAGACCGTGCCGTCGGTGCGCGTCCCGCTGTCGTCGGCGATCGTGGGATGGGTCATGCCCATGGCTTACGCGCCTCCTCGGGCACGACGGAGCAGCATTTCGAGGGTGTAGCGGACCGAGGACGCGACCACCTGCCGCGTCGGCCAGCGCGCCGGGAGATAGCCGGTGCTGGTGACCGAGAGAATGCGGAACGTGCCCACGGTGCTCGTCGGCGCCGCCGGCAGGTTCACGCCGCTGCTGCGGCCGGCGTGCGTGTTGAGGTCGCGCGTCGTGTAGGCGACGCTGACGGCGAGCGCACTGCGCAGGGCGAGCTGGGCGGTGCCGCGCGCCCGGGCTTCCGTTTCCGAGATCCGGCCGTCCTGGAGGACGGTGCCTTCGATGACGCCGTCGTCGACCAGCGGCAGCATCATCAGGGCGACAGCCGCCTGCGCCGCGACGTCGTCGACCACGACGCGCAGGTTGACCGGATCGCCTTGCTTGATGGTGTAGAGAATGGCCCCGACACCGCTCGCCGGAATGCCGGTCAGCGCCGGCGCCGGGTCGAGGTGCTCGCCATACTGCATCGTGTTGACGATCGCGCCGCGGCCGCTGGCCGGGATGCCGGTCAGCGTGTTGCCGCTGACCCCGGTGTAGCGAATGAATTGCGTCCCGTTGATCGCCCAGCCGCCGGTCGCGCTGAAGCGTCCGGCGTTCGAGGTCTCGACCGACGTCGCGCCGGCGAGGACTTTGCCGACCACGGTCGAGAGGCCGGACGTGTCCACGGCCGGGGCGTTGGCGCCGAGCGTCGCGTCGGCGAAGGTGTCGACGAACGGGCCGGTCGAGGTGTTGTTCGCGATCGTGGTCAAGAGCTTGAGCTGCGCGGCGCCGGCGGCCGTCCGGTACACCTCGCGATACGTCGTGCCCGTCGGCCCGAGGGCGATGCCGGTCACCGACGCGCCGCCGTAGTTCGCCGTGTTCGCGCCCGGCGGATTGACTTGCGTGACCAGCACCGCATCGGTCATGACGCCAACGATCAACTCCGCCGTGGGGTTCAGGACGAAGTTCCCCACCGTGCTCGTCGTTTCCAGGTAGTAGGTCGCGCCGTTCCCGATGGTGCGATACACCCGCACGAGGGTCGCGTTGCTGACGCCGCTGCTGGCCAAGCCGGCCGCTTGTAAGCCCGCCGTATGTCCGGTACCCACGAGCCCGGCGGACGCGGTCCCCGCGGTGGTCTCATGCGTCGCATCCGTGGCCAAGGTCAGCAGCCACTTATAGGTTTGCCCGACGAGGAGGGCCCCCGCGGTCGGCGGGCTATCGGTGACGGTGGGCGCGGCCGGCGGCGGAATGGTCGTCGTATCGGTCGTGATCGAGGCGAGCGGACTCGGCAGACTCGTCCCCGCGCCCGTCCCGAAGACGTAGGCGTACTGATGCACGCCGGACTCGACGCTGCCGCCGCCCGCCGTCAGGACCGGCGCGACGGCGGGCGCGGCGGACGGCCCGACGATGGACCCCGCGCCCCCGAGCTGCACGCCGGTATAGGGGACGCGTTGCGGCCCGCTAACGACGGTGCCGCCGGTCGAGTTGTACCAGCTGGCATCCTCGACCGGCAGCATCGTCTCGCCGGCCGGCACTTCGATCAGCGCCGTCGAGCCGCCGCCTTCGACCGGCTGCCGCGTAATGACCTGGCTGAGATCGCGCGTCGCGCTGAAGTCGTTCAGTTCCGCGAGCAGCGCCGCCGCCGGCGTCAGGACGATCGGGTCGGTCTGGGTCGGATCCGCGCTGATCCCGAAGCGCACATCCTTGAGATAGGTGGCCTTCCAGTAGGCGCCGAGCCGCTGCGCGAGACTGCCGAGCGCCGCGGCGAGCGTCTGATTCGTGACCGTGAATTCGTCGAGGACCGCCAGGTTCTCTTCGACGCGCAGCGACGTGAACCCCGGCGCGAGCGCGATGATCGCGCGCGCAATGACGGTGCCCGACGTATTCGTCCAGCGCTGGGTGATCGAGCGGCGGGTCAGCTGCCAGGTGTAGTCGATGACGTTGACGGCGTCTTGGCCGTTGAGCGGCGAGCCCTCGTTGGTATGCGCGTCCGTGAGGATCGTCCCGGCGAACTCGCGTTCGGCGTTGTTGATCGAGCCGAGCGTGATGACGACGTCCTGCCCATCGGTCGGCGTGAAGCCGCGGACCGCGAACGCCGCCGTATTCGGCGTCTCGCCTTCGGTCTCCGTGATCGTCAACGTCTCGTTCTTGACGCGCTGCGCGCTGACGGCTCGGGCGTTGGCGTACTGGACGCCGGCGATGGCCACGTACGTGAACTGCGAATGGTCGTTGGCCCGGCTGGCCCCCGCGCGCATCACCCCGGCCTGCGCATACATGGCGGACGCTTCGCCGACGGCGAGGCTGGCCACTAGAACCGCTCTCCGATATCGCGCTGGCGCTTCATGGTCGCGTTGTCCAGGACCGATGCGAGGACACGGCCGTCGACGACCAGCTGAATGATGCGCGGCCCGCCGTCACTGCTCCCCCCGCCGGCGCTGCTGCCGTGCGGCAAGATCGTGGCGTGCGGCGGGACATACATCGCTTCCGGGCCGCGCTCGCCCACCATCGCCCACCCGCCGGGCGCGTTCTCGGTGCCGCCGGCGAAGCCGGGGATGGCCGGGCCCTTGTGGGTGAACAAGGGATCGTTCGGGTTCAGCGGGATCTTCCACGACATCGCGAAGGCGATCGCCGCCGCCTGCGCGAGGGAGTACCCGTCGTGCAGCCAGACGCGATACTCCTCCGGGACCTTTGCCCGGCCCGCCTCAGTCGACATATCGAACTGCGTCGAGTTGCCCATCGCCCGGTTCGCGGCCGCCAATGCCGCGATGACTTGCTGCTGTTTCAGGAGCTCGTCGTTGTGCTTCTTCGCGGCGTCTTTCGCCGCGTCCTGCGCCGCGACGGCCTCCTTCCCGTAGCCGCGAGCCGCATCGCGCGCGTCCTCGTACTTCGTGCGTTGCTTCTCGATCTCGTCGCGATGAAAGCCTCCGGAGGCGATCATTTCATTCAGCGTGCGGCGCTCGTTCTCGGCGATCTCGTTCTGTGCCGCGATCGACGACGTCTTCCACAGGCTCCAATTGATCCCGACCCCGTCCAGCTTCGCCTTCGACTCCACGGCGAGCCAGTCATAGAAGGCTTGCGTGTCCGTCTTCGCTTTGACCGCCGCCGCGGTGGTATCGGCGGCCCATTTCGTGATCCCGGCGATCGCGATCGCGTTCGCCGTCCCGCCCTGCTGGATGATGAGCAGGTTGTATTCCTCGCGCAGTTTCGAGACACCAAGGATCGCGGCGGCTTCGATGGCGGCGGCCTGCTTGTCGGCTTCGGCGGCTTTCTTGGTCGCCGCTTCGTACGCTTTGAACTGATCGACGTTGACGCCGAGGCCGGCGGCGTTCTTCGCGTTCAACGCACCGATCTGGTTCAAGTGGCCGAGGTACTCGGTTTGCCAGGCCAGGAGCGGCTTCGCGGCATCGAGCTCGAGGGCGGCCATGAACTTCTGCGCCGCGCCTTGGGCCGTCAGCGCGGCGGCGACTTGATTGATCGGGCCGACGAAGGCGGCCGACGCGCCCGCGGCGGTCGTCGTGGCGGCGGCGGTGGCCTCGGTCGCTTTCTGCTGGCCGGCGAGGAGTGCGGTGAGATGCTCGGTGCCGGTCCCGAGCTGCAGGTTTCGCTCGATCAGGTCCTGGGTCATCGCCGCAAAAATCTGGTAGTTCGTTGCGCCCTTCTGGGTGGCATTGAACAAGGTGTTGAACCCCTGCGCGATCGGCCCGGCCATGTTGGTCGCCATCGCGGCCAGATGCGCCTGCGTGCGCTCGATCGACTCGCCGAACTGGTCGAGGGCCTCGACCGATTCGGTGCTCGCGACGTGATTGAGCCGCTGCCACGTGTCGAGCGTGCCTTCGATCCCTTCTGAGGCGCCGGCCATGGCCGCGCCCAGCTTCCCGCCGAACAAATCCGCCGCGGTGCTGTCGCGCAGGCCGCCCTGCAGCGTGGCCAACCCGCCCATGATCTTCAGGAAGAGCTCTTTCCCGTTCAGCCCTTCGACGTCCTTGAGCGACATCCCCATCACGTGCAGGCCGTGCGCGACAGACTCGTCCCCGCCGGCGATGCCGCGGCTCAACTTGAAAAGCGCCTTCCCGAGTTCGTCCGCATCGACGCCGAATTCCGACATGCCGCCGGCGAGCAGCTGCAGCTCCTCGACGCTGATGTGCGTCTGCTGACTGAGATCCTTCAGGGCCGAGGCCTCGTCGATCGTGCTCTTGATGAAGTTGAAGGCGGCGCGCGCGGTGAACATCGCCGCGAACCCGAGCGCCAATTGCTTGACCGTATCCGTCAGCCCGCCACTGACCGTGTCGGCGCGCTTGGTCTCATCGGCGAGTTCCCGCATTCCCGCCGGCGCCACTTGGCCCAGCCGGGCGTATTTCTCGAGCGCCTTTTCGAGCGTCGCGTTGACTCGCGCAGCTTCGGCGTCGGTCAGCTTCGACGCGCCGCCGATTTGATTCACCGCGGCCGTCACGTTGTGCGCGGCCTGGATCAACTTGTCGCCGCTGAACGACGCGGCCAACTTGCCCATCGCGGCCGTGGTCGTCTCGATCTGCGATTTCCCCTCCGCCAGGTTGGCTTTGAGTTCCGCAATGGTGGCGGCGACCCGGACGATGAGCGCGGGATTGGCCATTACTCGCCCAGCCCCTTCGCGTCGATCGCGGCCTGGACGGCCTCGCGACAGCGCCGATCGTGCGCGCCCTCCTCGAGCCGGGCGCTGGCGAACAGGAAGGGCTTCGCGGTCATGAACTTCGTCCCGAACTCGAGATAGTGGGCGATGTGCTGCCGGCCGCTGCCGGTGTAGATCACATAGCCGTCGCCGGTGTGGGTCTCTTCGACGGTGATGGCGTCGCCGGTTTTCCCGGTGCGCCGCTTGATGCGCGCCCGCGCTTCCGTGGCAATGCGCTCGGCGGTGACCTTCGCGGCCGCCTTGAGGTGTGCGTGCACCTCCGCCGGGATCGCGTCCAGCGCGGCCAGCAGCTCCGTCGTATCGACGTCGATCGTGAAGCTATCGGCCATGTCGGGCAGCGATCTCCTCTTCCGCCAGCTCGTGCTCGATTTCCCTCGCCAACGTCCTGATCGGTGAGGACCGCCAGCCGTTCGCGTCCGGGTCGCCCTGATTGGTCGCGAGCGCGCGGGCGTACGCGCGGGATTCGATGATCTCTTCGAGGAAGCCTTCCGGGAGCCGCGCCCGCTCCGCCAGCACGTCGGATGGCTTAAGCGCCGGAAACTCTTCGCAGAGGCGACCGACGTAGTGCGCGAACGCCGAGACGGGTCGGAACGGCCGCTGCCCGTTGCCGTCAAGCAGCCGGTGCAGCAGCCGGTAACTCTTTTTGGGCGGCCTTCGCATCCTCCTCGGTCACGAGGAACAGGCCAGGCTTGGTGCGTCGCAGGACTTCCGTCGCGAAGAAGTCGACGGCCTCGTCGTTCAGGTCCTCGATCGCATCCGTGGGTGTCGTGACCGGCATGTCTCCCCCGGGTTCCTTCGCCGGCACGGGTTTGATCGACTGCGGATAGCTCCACGCCACGAGCCCCGAGCGCACGAGCGAGTACCGGTCGTACCCGGTCAGCGGATCCCGGATGGCCTTCATCACCTCGGGATCCGTCGCCCCCCCAGTGGCCAACATCCGCTTGAAGCTCGCCGCCCACAAGCGCGGGTCGCCAGACGCGAGGTTGTCCCGGTGCGCTTCCTGCGCGCGGGTGATCTCCCGTCCGGTGAGCTGACGCACGACGATCCAGTGCGGCGGGTCGAACGGAATCGGAATCGGATCCGACTGCGTTTGGCTCGCAAAGATGCTCACGTTACGTCCACACGCCGGCGCCGGTCGGCTGCAGCGTCGATTCGAACCCGGTCAGCTTGCCGTTGCTGGGCGCGACCTTGTACTTGTTGAGCCAGCACGACACGGTGAACGTCTTCGAGTCGCCGAACACGATCACCAGCACGCGCGCGGTCGAGGTCGGCAGCGCGTCGGCGTCGCCCGGGCGCAGCACCACGTGCGGGCCCGTCGTCGCCGTGGTATCGAACAACCCCTTCACCGGAATCGGCGCGACCTTGCGCATGCCGGTCGGCGCGAACTCGCGCCACAGATCGCCGAACGCTTCGGACGACTGCAGCTCGACTTCGATTTCCGCGCCGCCGAGCTCCATGACGAAGCCGGTGATGAGGCGCGGCGTGGCGCCGCTGTCGGTGAGGCTGACGGTGACGACGGTCGAACCTTGAATGCCTACGGCCATGATCTGCTCCTGCTAATTCCGCTTGAACCCGACGAACGGCGTGATCGACCCGGCGCCGGTCACGTCGCCGTTAACACAGAGGTAGCGATCGATCGTGCCGGCCACGGTGAGTCGCTCGGCCGCCGGCGCCGCGGTAACGTTGGTGAAGGTGATCGCGTCCGCGTAGGTGATGTCGTCGGGTGACATGCGGATCTTCCCGATGAACCCGGAGAAGCCCGAGAAGGCGCTCACAAACTGATAGCCGACGCCGCCGAGGCGCGTATTCGCGCGCACGAAGCTGCCGCCGGTGCCCGCGATCGTCACGTTCACCGGCACCGAGAAGGTCGTCGACGAGATGACGGTCACGGTGCGCTGGCCGTTGATCGTGGGACTGCTGGTGATCACCCCACTGATCAGGATGATGTCGCCGGTCGTCAGGCCATGCGGCACCGGCGTCGTCACGACACTCGGATTCGCCAGCGTGTTGCTGGTGATCGGAATGACGGTCTGATTCGCGTCGAGCGTGTAGTCGACGCTGGCGCCGTCGGTTTTGGTGTTCCAGTCGACCGTTTTCGGGGTCGAGTGCTGCAGGATGACGCCCTCGTCCAGTTGCCCGCTGACCTGATACGTCACGTTCGCTTTGGTGAGCTTCGCGACCGTTGACAGCGGCGCGTACTTGACCGAGAACGCCCCTTGGACGGCGGTGAAGATCGCGCCGATGACGTTGCCCGCAAAGGCCCACGCGACCAGGCGGACCGTCGACGGCGCGGCTTTCATTGCGTCATGGATGCCGGCTGCGGTGGTATCAAAGAACGCGCCGCCCTGCGTGACGGTGACCTTGCGCATCCCGGTCGGTTTCAGTTCGCGCCAGCTGTCGCCGAGCCCTTCGGAGGGTTCGAGTTCGACCTCGACCTCGTGCGAAAAGTCTTGGATCTTTGCCGACAGCAGGTTGTAGCCATCCACGACGAAGACGCCGAACTGCGAGGAGGACAGCAGGCTCATGCGGCGGCCTCGTCATCGCTGGACCCGTCGGGCGGGTCGACCGGCGCGATGTGGCCGCTCGCGAGCAGCGGCGCGAGGCTCTCCGGCGGGACGCGGTCGCACGTCTCGCCGGCCTCGGCCAGGGTCACGTCGTCTTTGTCCGACAACCGGCGGATCGCCACGTAGTCGGTCCCTTGTAGGTCAGTCATGCCAGACCTCGTCTTCCCATTTCCACCCGCAGCTCGTGCAGACCGGGCGTCGGATGCCGAACCCGCCCGAGGCCTGGCGCTTGTCGGGCCCGGCGCCGCACTGCGGACAGGTCGCGTCGACGGCCTGACGCGCGGGCTTCCCGGACGCGTCGAGAATCGTCGGCTTGGTGTCGTGGCTCATCGGTTCTCCACCAGGACCTTGACGCTCCGCTCTTTCGTCTGACTCGGGCTTTCGCTGGTCGTGATCGTGTTGGTGACCGTGTAGGTCGTGCCGAGCGTCCCGGCGGAGAGTCGCACCTGCGTCTTGCGCGCGCCCGAGAGGATGGTCGTCTGGTCCGCGGTCAGCAGCGCATCGCTGCCGGTGATGGCCCAGAGGCTCGTCGCGATCGTGGCGCCGGCGGCCAGGTTATTGGTGTCGTAGTCGAAGGTGTAGGTCTTCACGTCGGCCGGGTCTTTGATGACGAGGCCGCCGTCCGGGAGGGTGACGACGCTCATGCGCGCACCTGGACGACCACGTCGTCGGCCGCGACCTGGATGACGACATCGTCCGCGGCGACCTGGACGATCGCGTCCGCTTGGCGCCCTACCGAGATCCCGCGCACCAGGCCAGCGCCGCCGACGCGCACGCCGCCCGACCCGATGACGCGGCGCTTCTGACGGATGGGCGCGACGCCGCCCACGCGCACGCCGCCGGCGCCGATGACGTGCGCGCCCTGGCGGACGGCCGCGGCGCCGCTCACGCGTAAGCCGCTCAGCACGGCGAGGCGGAGGCCGTAGTGTTCTTCGATTTGGCGGGCGGTCAGCGCCGTCGGGTAGACGGCCACTTCATCCAGTTGCCCGATCCACCACTCGCCGATCAGCGTCGTGCCGGTGTGGTCGCGGCCGATCTGGAGCACCGACGACGCCGCGCCGAGATTGACGACGCCGGTCAGGCTGCCGGTCGACACCGTATTCAGCGCGTTGATGTAGGTGCGGTAGGTGGCCCCGTCATAAGTCATCACCACGTGGGTCCATTGGCCCGCCACCAACGCCCCTGCTGACAGCTGTGTACGCTGGACCGCATTGACCAACAAGCTGGTCGTCAGACCGCCGGAGGTGCGTTTGGCGATGTAGACCGCGGGGCTCCCGAAGTTAAGGGCCAGCTGGAACCCGCTGGCGCTGATGACCGTCAGCGAAGTCGGTTTCAGCCACGCCTCGATCGACACCTGGGCGAGCGCGCTCCAATCGGGCTGCGTCACGTCAATCCAGCCCGCCCCATCGAACAGGGCGGCCGTCGTGCCGTCGGCGAGCGGGGACGCCTGCTCGAGAGTCACGCCCCTGACGATGGTGCCGAGGTGGGGCGTCGGTGCGCTGTCCAAAGCGGTCGCGACGGCGACCGTGGCAATGGACGACGTGCGGAGCGCGTAGTGGTTCGTGATCTGCTGTGCCGAGAGCGCGTAGTGGTAAATCGCGGCCTCGTCGATCGCGCCCTTGAAGAACATGCCGTTCAGGGGTTCCTTGGCGATGAACAGCGAACTGGTCGGCGCGACGGTCGCCGTCCGCGTGCTGATTGAGACCGACCCGACCGGCGCCCCGTTGATGTACGCCGTGATCGACCCAGTACGCACGAACACGAAGACGAGATGACTCCAGACGGCGTCCACTACTGGGGTCCCGCCGAGGTTCTGATAGATGTAGCTGCCCGCGGTGGTGTCGTTGAAGAACACGAACGGGATCAGACCGTTCAGCGCCGCCCAATAGCCCGTGAAGTTGCCGCCGCCGAGACCCTGCGATTTGTCGAGGAACGCGTTGGTGCCGCCATTCGGCTGTGACCCGTTCGGCTTCACCCACGCCTCGAGCGTGAAATCGCCGACGCCGGGATTCGCGATCGTCGCGCTGACCTGGCCGGTGATCCCATCGAACAGCGCGGCCGTCGTGCCGTCCGCGAGCGCGCCCACTTGGCTGCGCGTGATCGTGCCGGCCGGCGTGCCCACGGTGGCGGCGATCTTGTCGATGAAATTGCCGCTCGCTTCATCGAGGCGCCAGTACGCAACCGGCGCATCCGACAGGACCGCCTGCGCGTAGCCTTCGCTATCCCCGAGCCGCCAGTACCCGACCGCGCCATCCCGCAGCACTTTGGCCGGGTAGAGTTCCCCGCCGATGATCGAGGCAGCCGTCGGCATCTCAGCGCACCTGGCCCAAGAGATACCCGCCGGCGCAGACGCCGAGGAGCGCGAGGACGAGGAGGATCAGGCGGCGCGGCATCAGTCGCTCACCACCGACCCGAGGGTGATCGTCGGCGTCACGTCGAGCGTGTCGAGATTCGCCAGCGGCGTGTAACTCGCGCCGAGCGCTTCGACCGCGACGACCGCCCCGGCCGCATTCGTCAGGTAGTAGCCGAGGATCGCCGGGTTGCCGGTCAACGCGCCGCTGAACGTGAAGGTCTGGATCGGATACGCGCTGCTGGTCGGCGTGCCGGGCGTCGTGACCCAGTTCGCCGCCGTCAGCGCCTTCGCCGCGTAGCCGCCGCCGGCGGCCTCGGTCAGATGCGCGACGACGGTGCCGTTCGAGAGGGCCGGACTGATCGCCGTGTAGAGGCGCAGCGTCCAGGCCGTCGCCGCGGTTTTGCCGCTGGCCGCGTCGAGCAGGAGGACTTCGCCGCCGTTCGGGATGACGACGCTCATGCGGCCTCCTGGAGAATCAGATCGAGGGTGGTGACGAGTTCTTTGACCTTCACGCCGTTGAGCGACTCGTCGGCCAACGGGATCGTCTCGATCTCCGGCAACGGCTGCCCGCTGCAGACGGTGTAGTTCTCGACCACGAGCGGCACGGTGTCATCGAAGAGCAGCGCGATCGCCCGCGTCATCACCACCTGCGCGTCGCGCATCGTCCCGTAGTCGCCCTGGAACACATGCAGGCGCAGCTGCAGGCCCGGCAGCGATCCGCGTCCCGGCCGCGTGCCCAGGCCGCCGTAGTTGCTGCCATGGAGGACTTCAAACCAGAGGAACGGGAACGTCGGATCCGGCGGCACATCCGAGTGCACGCCGCCGAGCGCGAGCCCCTGCAGCTGCGCATCCTGGAACAGCGCGTAGACCGCGTCGCCGAGGGCCAGGAGCGGGAGGACGTAGGCCATCAGTCCTGCCCCCAACCGATGAACGAGATAAACGGCTGATCCCCAACGTGACAGGTCTTGAACGTCGGCCGGACGGTGGGCCAGCGCTCGCCAGGCGCGAGCCGGACGCTCTTCAGATCCTTCTGGACGACGGTGAGGACGACGTCGCCGTGGGAGTGGTCCATGTCCGCCGCGACGATGCGCGTGTCGGTCGGCAGGCGCAGCTGCACGACGAGGAAATCGGGCGAGAGCGCCAGGCGGGCGTAGCCCATCAGATGACCTCCCCGCAGTCGAGGAGCGTCCACTCTCGGCCGTCGCCGTCGGGCAACACACCCGCGATCTCGAACGTGTGCGTCGACTGCCCCGCCGGCCACTGCGGCGTCCAGACCGCGCGCATGCGATCGGTGATCCCGCCGGCGTCGATCGCGTGCACGCGGAAGCGGGCATCGAGCTGGCCGGAGAGCGCCTGCACCTGCAGCTTCTCCCAGGCCTTCACGGGCACCAGTTCGGCGCGGATCGTGCGGAACGTCGCCCAGCCGATCTTGCGGCCGCCCTGCGCATCCGAGAAGTACGTGACCGTGACCGTGCCCGTCGCCGGCGTCGCGAGGACCCCGCTCACGGTGTAGGTGAAGGTCGACAGCCCGGTCACCGCGATCTTGACTTTGCCGTTGTAGCCCGCGGGCGTCGCGCCGGTGACTGTGACGTAATCGTTCGAGGCGTAGCCGTGCGGCACCAGCGTCGTCGCGGTGGCGGTCGTCGTCGTCCGGGTGAGCGTCACGCTGAGCGCGTCCGGGACGTTCTCCTGGATGGTCAACGATTCGCGCAGGATGGAGGGGGCCATCAGAAGGACTTGTACGGCCAGAGCAGCGCGTCCACGGCCGACGGCAGCGGCGCCGCGCTGCTCCCCGCGAGCCACGTTTCGATCACCAGTTTCATGGCGTGCTTCAGGCTCGCCGGGACGGTGGTCGCCGTCGCGCCATAGCCCGCGACGAACCGGATCGTCACCGCGTTGATGACGGCCCGCGTCGACGGGTAGGACTGCCCGTAGTTGGGCACGAGGCACGCGAGCCGCGCCTTCGGGCCGGTTGGCGCATCGACGGTGTACAACGTGCTGCTCCACGTTTGCGTGGCGCCGTTCGTATCGACGTAGGTGATGACCGGCGGCGTCGCCATGAACAGCGGCGCCTTCGGCAGCCAGATCACGTCGTCGCCCGGGAAGGCGTCGCGCGTGTCGTCCCAGGTCTGCGTAATCAGCGCGCGGTGGGTGAAGGTCTCGACGTACTCCCGCGCGGCGACGATCAGCGCGGTGATGAGGGCGTCGTCATCGGCGAGACTGAGCCGCAGTTGACCTTTGGCGTCGGCCAAGGACACCGGCTCGACGGCCGGAGGGGTGACCAGGGACAGGGCCATCAGTCACTTCGCCAAGGCCCGAATCACGAAGGAGGAGGCCCCCGTGTAGGTACCGGTCGTCGTCAGTTTCACCCGGACCACCGAGCCCAGTAGGCCGTTCACAGCGGTGTTGTCGGCCAGCGTCCCGTCGGTCGGCGTCGCGATCGTGGTCACGGCGGCGGCCGTCAGGTGATAGATCCGCGTGGCGGTCGTGGTCGTGAACGCAAAGTTGGCAATGTCGTTCCAGGTCGCCCCGCCGTCGAAGGAGGTCTGCACCCAGGCCTTCGCCGTGGTCCCGCCGCCGGCGACCGTGATCACGGCCTGCAGCGTCAGGCTTTCGGTGCGCGGCAGCGAGAACACGCCGGCCGTCACATCGGCCGTGACGGCGCCGGCGAGCGTCGCGTTGAGCAGGGTCGGGGCCGGCGGCTGCGCCTGCAGCGGCGCGGCCCAGAGGAGGATCGCCCCGAGCAGCGCCGCGGCCAGTCGTCGGGCCCGCGTGGTCATGCTTACGCCGACACCACGGACGCGCCGTCGTCGAGCGGGAAGTAGAAGCAGGTCCACTTGCTCGCGCCGGTCGTCGACGCGACGGTGCGGAATTTGATCACGCCGACCGGGCAGATCCAGCGGCCGGTCCCGGAGATGATCGGCCCGGCGCCGGCCTTCCCGGTGATCATGAGCGCGGTGCCGTCGCCTTCGACGACCATCAGGCCGCCGAGCTCGAGCGCGTTGCCTTCGATCGCGGACGCAATGATGTACGTCGTGCCGACGGTCGGCACGACTTCCACGCTGATGTTGTTCGCGGTCGCGCCGAGGATCGTCGTCACCTCGCCGAACAGCAGCGTGATGACCACGCGGCCGCCGGCGACCGTGAAGAGGTCCTGGGTTGTGCCCTGCGGAATCGTCGCCGAGGCTTTCTGGACGGGAATCCCCAGGGTCATCAGCCCCGCGGCTTGCCGTTGCGATTCGTTCAAGCTAGGCATGGGCTCCCTTTACAGGACAGACGTCCCGGCGTTCGAGGCGTTGCGCGGCTCGCCGATGCCGACGCACGCGGTGAGCGACGCGGTCGCCGCGGCCGACAATTCGATCGTGAGCCACGGGGTCGCATCGGGAATCGCTTGGCTGTCGAACTCGATGAGCACGGTGCGGTGGTCGAAGGTCGCCGCCACGAGCGTGAGGCCGGCCGCCGCGACCGGGGTCACCGCGCCGTACAGGTCCGCGTTCGCCGCCTTGAAGTCGGCGGACGAGAGGCGATACGCGAACGCGATGGCCGTCGTCTTCACGCCCACGGTCGCGCCGACGTAGAACTTGAGGACCGCATCGCCGGTGATCGCGCCGAACGTCAGCGCGTAGCAGAAGAGGTGCATCAGCCCCATGTTGATGGAGTCGCCGTCGAGGCCGGCTTCGGTATCCACCGGCTCGTAGACCGGCGCGATCTTGAATCGTTCACTGAATCGCATGTGGGGCTCCTGTTACGCGCGCGTGGCGAGGACCACGAACGGGCTCTGGGTCGCGGTGCCTTTGAAGGGCGTGATCGGCGCGCGCGGGACCGGCTGGCCATCGGCGCGGTGGAACGCGCGGTACGCCTGCTCGCCGGTCGCGAAATAGACGTGCATGGAGGACGCCTGTTCGACGCCGCCCTTCCGAATCAGCCGGTACTTCTTGAAGTCGCAGCAGGCGATGTCGCCGACAGTGCCGACCGCTTCGGCGTACTCCACTTCGATCGCGGGCCGCCCGAAGATCGTCAGGCCGCCGTCCGCGGTGTAGCTCACGAAGCGCGGTGCCGTGCCGGCGGTGCCGATCGCCTGGGACATTTCCCAGAGCGTCGGGCCGGCTTCGGTGTTGAACGGCCAGATCGCGTTCTTCTTCGACCGCGCCGGCATCCGCGCCCACATCTTGCTCAGGTTGGTCGTGTTGATGGTCGCGGCCGTCTGGTTGGTTTCCTTGGCCACCGTGATCAGGCACGGCGCATTCAGGAAGCCGAGCGGCGCCGAGGTGCCGTTCCCGCGATAGATTTTGTTCTCGACCTGGAAGATCAACTCTTCCGCGAACGCGCCCTCGAGCTCGCCGCCGAGCGCCATCGCATCGGACAGGAGCTCGTCGGTCATCACGCCGAACGCGCCCACCTTGCGCAGCTTCAGCTCGAGGCGCGCGAACTTGGTGTTGCTGGCCGTCGGGGCCGTGCCCTCATCCACCCAGTAGCCGAGCACGCCGCCGCCGCGCGAGCCGTCGGCGCGGGAGGTTTCGTCGAGCACGTTGTAGGTGATGCTGTTGCCGACGCTGATGGGGCGCTCGTCGACGCGCGAGAGGATCTCGCCGGTCTCGTACATCTCGCGCTCGATACCGGCGGCGAGTTCCTGGGGGACCGCGAAGCCGAGGTTACTGTCGGACTGCGTGCCGGCGCCGGTGGCGACCGCGTGCAGCCGGGGATCGATCGATCCGTACGCGGCGGCGCGGACCGCCTGCGCGAAGGTGCCGAGCGCCAGCTGCCGGGTTTCTCTCTGGACGAAGGCGGGCGCGTCGACCTTGGCGACCGGTCCCCACGGGGCCTCCTCCGCCAGGTCCTTGCCGATCTCGATCACGGTGGCCGCGATGCGCTCGTCGTCCTGCAGGAGCTTCGCGCGCTTCTGGGCAATGGCGTTCGCCTCAAGCTTGTCCTCGAGGTCGCCCATCTCGGCGAACACCGCGTCGAGCCGCGTCGTCTGCTCGGCCGTGGGTGTCGCGACGGCGTTCAGGGTGCGCCCTTCTTTCTTCAGCGCCGCGATCGCCTTCTTGTGGTCCGCCTCGTCCTGGAGCAGCTGCTTGATGCTGCCGACGGCGCCGACCTCACTCGCGACCAGCGGCACCTCCGTTAGCGCGGCACACCACTCGCGGACGCGCGTGCCGACCGCGACGAGGTGCTGGACGGCGGGTAGCGTCGACAACCTCGAGCGCCAGGGCTCCGTCTGTTCCGTGCCATGGTTCCGGGCGTGGATGTCGTAAATGTCCAGCGGCATGGCCCAGAGGCCGGCCATGAACGCGAGCAGGAACGGCAGCGTCGTGAATCTCATGAGGTGTCTCTCCAAGCCTTCGTGACAAACGAAAAGGCGCGTGCTCATCGAGAGACCTGCGGCGCAGATATCGCGTCGTGGTGCTCGATCAACACGCGCCTCAACGGAGTCGCGTTTACGAGATCAGGATGAGGCCTGGTCGGCGTTTCCGGCTACGAAACGGTCAGGACGCCGCTGAGCTTCAAGGCAATCGTCGGCCGCGGTGATCAGCGCTTCCCGCCCGAAGTCGCTGCTGCTCTGGTGATTCGCGCGCGCGGCCCGGTCGACGCGCGCGCGCTCATCCGGCGAGAGCCGCAGGTGGAAATCCTGGCTCGGCGCTTCGGCGCGGTTCGGCCGACTCATTCGAGCAACCGCCGTCTCCGTGCGCGCGCGTGGGAGTCGTCGTCGGGCGCGTCGGCCGCGGCGCCGCCCCACACGGCTTTTCCCTCGGTGGGCTCGGCATCTTCGGCGGCCGCGAGCTCGGCCCGAAGCAACTCCGCGGTCTGGGCGGCCGGCAAGCCGCGGGCGCTCGCCATCAGCGCGTCGAGATAGGCCCGGCGTTGGCGGCCTTCCGGCGAGGTGTCCCGCACATCTTCCGCCCGCATCCCGCCGGTCGCCGCCTGCCGCCCGACCAGGCGGCCCAGGGTCTCGTCCATCGTCGCGATCCGGTCGATGAGGCCGGCGGCCTTCGCGTCCTTGGCGCTCAACACGCGCCCTTCGCCGTATCCGTTCCGCACGTCCTTCGGCGCGACCCCGAGCCCGCGCGCGACGTCGGCGGTGAATTGCGCGTACGCCGCGTCGACCGTCGCTTGTTTGACCGCTCGGGCCTCTGGGGACAACGGGCCGAAGGGGCTGCCCTCCACTTTGTATTTGCCGGCGGAGATGAGCTCGACGGAAATCCCCTCCTTCTCGAGTGCTTTCGAGAGGTCCTCGTGCGCGGTGTAGACGCCGATCGAGCCGGCCGCACCGCTCGGCATGCAGATCCGTTCGTCACACTGCGCCGCCAGCCAATACCCGGCGCTGGCCGCCAGGCTATTGATCTGGCCGATCTGCTTGACCTGGCCGCGCAGCGCGAACATCTTCGCCGCGAGCTCCTGGATGCCTGGCACCGTGCCGCCCGGCGTGTCGAAGTCGTAGACGATCGTCGCGATGCCCTCGGCCACGACCTGATCGATCATCGCCCCGATTTTCTCGCACGAGGTGCCACCGCTCGAGTCTTCCATCCCGGACATCCGGTGCGCGATGACGCCGCGGATCGGAATCACGGCGACGGCGCCGCGACTGGTGGGCGCCTGACGCGCGGCCGCGGCGTCGCCGATGCGCGCCTCGATCTCGGCGTCGGTGAACTCCTTGCCGGCCGCGCGGAACGCCAGCACGGCGAGCATCTCGGCTAATTTCGACGGATGGAGCGCCCACAATGTGTCGGCGACGTAGGCGGTGACTCGCTGATATTTCATGAGGGCACCTGGTCCGCGGCGGGCGCGGTGATCTTGATTTCGATTTTCGCGGTAACTGGATTGAAGGCGGCGTTGTAGGTCTTCTGACAGCTCGGACACTGCGCGGGCACGCTGCCGACGATGGTCAGCGTCGTGTCGGCCCCGCCGCAGTTACACGTGAGGGTCGCGTTGATCGGACAGTACATGCTCGCGATCGTGAACGGCTGCCCGACGACCGGCACGCTGGCATGCGGGAACGGGAGCGGGGGTTTCGGACCGTTGTCGTTGCTCATGGTCGTCCTTTACGCCGCTCTCTCGCGGGTCAGCCACACGGTCAGCAGCTCCTCTTCGTCGATCGGCTCCAGGTCCACCTCCGCGATCATCTGGACACCGGCGGCGGCCGCCGTCACGCCAATCGTGCCCACCGCTGGCGGAATGACGTACGCGATCGCGGACACCGACGCGGCCGCGGCCTGCACGGCGATGGTGCTGGCGATCCGCGGGGGGCGTCGGTGCGGCGCGGGCCACAGGAACCCGCCACTGTCCCAGGTCGGGACGGGTTCCACGTCGGGCACCGGGTCGCTGACGACGGCGGTCGCCTCCAAGGCGGCCGCGCCGGCCGTCACCGCGATCGCGCCGAAGACCCCGGTGCCATCGTCCGTGAACGCCGTGGCGGCGAGCGTCGCCGGCGAGGCGCCGACGTCGAGGGTAGCGCCGAACGTCTCGACCGCGTCGGCGACGAGCGAGGCGGGCGCCGCGGTCAGACTGCTCGCGGCACTGAACGACTCGACGGCGACGACCGACAGGCTGGCCGGCGCGGCGCTGACGGCGCTCGATCCCCCGAACGCCTGCGCGGCGACGGCCGCCATCGACGCCGGCGCCGCGGCGAGTGCGGCCGATCCCGTGAACGTTTCGATCGCCGATCCCGCAAGGGTCGCAGGCGCCGCGGTCGCGGCGATGGTGCCGGTGAACTGCTGCGCGGCCGTCGCGTCCAGACCAGCCGCGGCCGCCGACACGCCAGTGGACCCGGTGAACGTCTCGACCGCCGCGGCGGACAGCGCGGCGGCCGCCGCGGCGATGGCGGTGAGACTATCGAAGCTCTCCACCGCGACCGCTGCCATCGACGGTGCCCCGGCAGTGACGTCCACGGTGCCCGTGACATCGCCGCCGGCCGACCGCAGCACCGTCGGATCCGACAACTTGACGTCGTTCGGGTTCGCTTCGCCGCTGTAGAGGAAGAGGTCGGTCATGTGCCGACCAGCGTGTTGGCCGTCGTCCCCGCCACGTCCGGGCTCCCGGGCTTGTAGGCGACGAGGTAATACGCGTTCGGCGGCTGGCCCGCCGTGCGGAACTCAAACAGCCCGTTCGCATCGGAGGTGACCGTGTCGAGCTTCACGTCGTCCGCGGTCCGAAACCAATCGACGACGCAATTCCCGAGCGCCGCGCCGGTGCTGTCCTTGGTCGTCCCCGTGATCCGGAAATAGGTCGGCGGCTTCGGGAGGAGTTCATGGACGACACTCGGCGTCAGGGTCGACGCATCCACGATCCCGAACCGGCTACTACTCACGTTCCACGGGCGGTTGACCGGCACATCGGGGGCCAGCAGGTTCTGAAAGGCGCGGAGCCGCTGCCGCATGAAGGGCGGCTGCAGCAGCTTCGGCGGCCGCAGGGCGGCTTGCAGCGCCTGGATATCGACCTGACTGATCCGATTGAGCGGAAAGAGCAACGGTGGCATGGCCCTAGTTGAGCGCGGTCACTTTCAACTCTTCCACGGTGATCGTCCCCGCCGTGCCCGACTGGAGCGGTTGGATCGACACGATGTTCGCGGCGGTCAAGTCGAGGGCCGCCGACGCCGCCGCGCCGGTCGTCGGAATCATCATCGGCTGCAGCGTGCTGGCAATCACGAGGGGGTCGAACCACGCGATCCCGGTCGCCTCCAGCGTGCCCGCGGTCCCGGTCGTCAGGCACCGGACGATGACCTCCACCTTGCCGCGCTTGGTCGCGTTCAGCGCGGCGACCGGCGTCCCCGCCGCACAGACGAGCGTGCCGTTCGCATCGGCGCCCGTGCCCCAGTGGACGTTGAACGAGAAGTTGCCCGGCGTCGCCGGCAGCGTCAGGAGGAATGCGACTTCGATCTTGATCGCCTTGCCGGGCCGGTTGAAGTACTGGCCGCCGAGCACTGGGAAGGCCGAGGCCGGATACATGGCCTTGGCCGTGGTCGTCATCGTGATCGGCGCGAGGTTCGCCACCAGGTGCGGTTCGCGCGTGTCGAGGTAGAAGAGTCCGTCAGCCATCTGGTTATCCTTTGTTCCCCGTGTACGTCATCGATGTCACGCCGACGACGGCGTTGATGACGATGGGCGATGCGTTGATATTGCAGTCGGCGCCGGAGGTCCCGACGGACCCGTCATAGACCGCGGTCGTGCCGTCCGACTTGAGCGCGCGGAACCAGGTCGGCGTGCCGCCGGCGTTGGCCGCACTGTCCTGGGTGATGGCGTTCGCGGTCGCGACGCCGTTGACCGCGCCGCCGAACGCTGTCGCCCCGAACCGCAGCTCGGCGAGCAGAACCTGCGCCCCGATCGCGGTGTCGGCCGTCACCGGCTGCGTGCCGTCGTAGATCCGCAGGTAGCCCGTATTCAGCAGCGCGTTGACGGCGTCGGCCTCGGTGGTGACCGCCAGATTCGTGCGCTTGAAGTTGTTCGCCATCCGCTAGTCCTTATCGACGGGGGTTTCAATGAAGCGGGCCATCTGGCCCTTGGTGTTGCGCTCGATGTCGGTGATCCGCGTCCGCGCCGGCGGCACATGGACGTCGGTCTGCGTCTGGATCGCGCCTTTCGCGATCGTCACCGGCACGTGCACATCCGGCGACGGTTTCTCGATCGCCGCCTTCAGGAGGCCGGGCAGCGGATCCGGCGTCGGCGTGTCGAGCGCCAGGTCGGCCAGGTAGGCCGGCGTCCAGGTCTCGGCGACGGCCAGGCCCTCGAGCAGCTCCGCGCGCTGCAGGGCCACGTACGCTTTCGCCACGGGTTCCGTGAGCCGCATGGTCGCCATGACGAGCACGTGATGCTCGAGATAGAACGCCTCGACCGCGGACGCGTAGCCCTGCGGATCCGCCGCGAACTTCAGCGCGGCCTTCTCCGCGAAGGCCACTTCTTTGCGGAGCACGCGCGCCGCGGACTCGGTGACGATCGCGCGCGCGCGACCCTTCCGGCTGTCCTCGCGCGGGGGGCGGGTCGGCGGGGGCGGCGGATCGTCGGCGGCCGGCGTCGTCGGCTTGCCGGTGATGTTCTGCGCCTCGACGAGCTCGTCGGCCCGGCCGCCCCGCTTGTTCATGTCCTCGACGCCGCGCGCCTCATCGGCGGAGATGATCGCCGCATTCTTGAGCGCCACGAGCCCGGCCACGCGCGCCGCAAAGTCGGCACGCTGGATCGCCTGCCGCGTGAACCGGGCGAAGTACGTCTTCGGCGCCAGAATGAGTTGCGCGTTCACCCCGAACTCGAACAGCGACAGCCAGCCGCCCATCCCAATCGTGAGGAAGGTCTGCCAGAACTGCTCGGCGTTGCCGAAGCTGGGATCGCTGTTCTCGAGCAGGATCCGCGGCGTGCCCAGCCAGCGTGCGACGTCGTCGATCCCCTGCTTCCGGGAGAGGAGCATCTGGAAGTCTTCGGGCGACATCGTGCTCTCTTTGAACGTACTGCCCTGCTCGAGCACTTTCGGCAGCCGCCAGTCGCCGGCGGCCGTGATGTACGACAACGCCATCCGCCTCGAGGCCTCGGGGTCCAGGACGCCGGGGACCTCGATGACGCCGCCATTCAGCGTGCCGCGGCCAAAGGTGGACGCCGTGAAGTTCTCCACGGCCAGCGCGGTGCCCAGATTCGCGCGGGCGTGCGCGAGGATGCCCTTCCCGCTCGGCGTGTGCAGGTGAAAGACCTCCTCCTGCGTGTACCGCTTGGTGCGGCCGGTCTGGGGATCGCGGATGTCGAAGACTTTTCGGCCGGCGATCCGCGCGCCATTCGGGAGCGTTACGGCCAGGCGCTGCGGGGTCACAAGCGTCGGGTCGATCGGGACGAGCTGGTGCGCGAAGCCGCGCGCGCCCGGGACGATCCAGTCGTAGGTGTGGCCGCCGTCAATCAGCTGGCCCATCTTCTCGCAGCGCCACTGAAACGAGTCCTGCGCGTCGTTCGGCTGATCGTGGAGGACGTCGTAGAGCGGGTGATCGACGGCGGCCTCGGCGCCGCCATCGTTCGGTAACCGTTTCAGGATCGGGAACGGCAGCATCGCGAGCACGATCTGGAGGATGAACCGCCCGCGAAACCACGCCGAGAGGGTCTGCGCCACGTCCTCGTCGACGCGCAGGCCGGCCGGAGTCATCAGCCCGGCGTTCACCGGCCGATAGTAGAAGTCGTCCGTCGGGCCCGGCGTGCTCGCCTGCAGGTCCACGCCGAAGAGGCGGCCGAGGATGTCCATCAGCGAGGCCTCCCGCGCTCGAGGTACGTGCGCCGCAGGTACGGCCAGGCGCCGATCGCCAGCAGGATGGCGCCGGCGACGATGTTGGCCGCCGCCGGCGACAGCGCGTGCAGGCCGACATAAAGCCAGATCGCGCCGACGAGGAACAGGAGGCCGTGGACGTTGTCGGCCAGGGCACTGATCGCGCGCGAGAGAGCGTTACTCCCCAAGGGTGCGGACTCCTCTCGTCTGGTACACCGACCGCTGCGCCGCCGGCGTCTTCGTCATCTTCGCCAGCGCGTCGATGAGCGCCACGCCGCCGTCGATGCGCTTGCGCTGACTGAGCTTCACCGGCCGGATCTCGCGCCAGGCGTTCTCTTCCTTGCCCATGTTGCCCAGGCACATCGCCATGACGGGGTTCCCGTCGTGCGTCAGGTTGACGGTGATGATCACGGCCTCCATAAGCTTCGAGGGTTCGTTCAGGGCGCGGAAGCCCTGCGGGATCTCGTCGACGAGCTCCTCGCCGAAGTGCCGCTTCAGCTTCGAGACCACGCCGGCGGCGCCCGCCTGGTCGATGCCGATGCCTCGGATCCGGAACTGCACGGCGAGCCTGCTGATGATGAACTCGACGATCGCGTCGTGGTCGATCAACGAGCCCGGCCAGGTCGTGAGGTACCCGTCGCGCTTCCAATCCGGATACGGGATCTTGTCCTCGAGGGCGCGGCGGTGCAGGGTCTTCTCCGGCATCCAGAAGAACGCGAGCACGTCGATCGCGGACGTAATCGTCGCCGCCGCTCCCTCGACGACCGCCTGCCCACCCTCCTCGAGCTCGCGCTCGAGCGATCGAGGGAAGATGCAGACGGCCGACGAGAGATCGATCTTGTCGCTGAGGTCGATGCCGACGAAGCATTCCCGGCCCACGAGCGACGCGCGGAAGATCTCCGGCGCCGCGGTCGTGACGCACGCCGCCCACTGCTCCGTCGTGATCCAGACCGTGGCTTGCTGCGTCCACTGGCAGAAGTTCAGGCGGCGGACCATGTTCCGCTGCGACGGGATGGCGATCGCTTCGCGGACCTGTTCGCGCAAGTACTCCCAGGGCAGCGACACGCCGAGGTTCGGATTCGCCTTCTCCCAATGAGGTCCCTCCGTTTTCCAGTCGTCGCAGTCCGGGCAGTCGTCGGAGGGCTGCAGCTTGCCCGCGGCGTGGCAGCGCTCGCACGCGTCGAGCCCGCACACGAACGCGAACCAGGTCTCATTGACGAGGGTGCCTTCGAGAATCTGACGCGAGTACTCGACGTACTCCCAGCACACCGTCTCCCGATCGAAGCCGGCATTGGTCGGGATCAGGATCAACGCATTCGGCCGACCCTTGATGCCGGCGCGCAGCTTCACGACGACGATGGAGGTCGGATGTTCGTGGAGCTCGTCGACGCAGGCGCCCTGCACGCGCTTGCCGTCGAGGCCGCGCTTCTCCGCCGAGATCGGCCGGATGAACGATCCGGTGGTTTTGACCGCCAGGTTATTGCCGGTGTGGGTGATGAGCGCCTGGAGCGCCGGCGACGCCTCGACCATCTTCACGCAGTCGGTGAACGCGATCTTGGCCTGGTCCTTCGTCACCGCCGCGCAGAAGAGCTGCGCGCCGCGGACGCCGCGCCGGACCAGCATGAAGATCAGGACGCCGGCGAAGAGCGGCGTCTTCCCGCAGCCCTTCCCGCCCTGGAAAAACACGATCCGAAAGCGCTGCTGCACCCGACGCGCGCCGGTCTTCGAACTGATGCGGATCTGGAACCAGCCGAACATCGAGCCGATGATGAATTTCTGAAACGCGGTCAGGAGGAACGGCGATCCGCCCATCGGCATCACATCGGCCGCGGCTTCGACATCCTCGTCGGCGTCGGTTTCTTCGGGGAGCACGAGCACCGTCTCAAAGAAATCGATCGCCTCCTCCGCCTCGGCGGGTCGCCACTCCAGGCCCTTCTCGGCCTGGCGCGCGAGATCGTCGAGATGGCGTGCGCAGGCGAGCCGGACGAGTCGTCCCGCGACGATCGCGCCCGCGACCACCCGCGTCGCGTAGTCCGTGGCGGGATCGCGCATCAACGCGCCTCCGGTCGCAGGTGCGCCTTCGCCATCCGCCGCTCGAAGCGGTGATCGCGCGTGCCGTCCTCGTGCGTGGTATACCCGCTGCCGCATCGGACGCAGCACGGCTCGCCCTCGAGACGCTCGCGGTTCGGCGGGAACGCCGGCGGCCGACGCACGCTGATGGTGGTGATCACGCGGCGCCCCCTCCCCCACCCGAAGCCGAGTTGCCGACGTCCGTCGCGCGGCGGGTGAAGCGATCGAGCGGATTCGTCGACGGCGCCTCCGCCGCGTACAGCGGCTTCCCGAGCGGGGCGAGGGCAAAGTCTTTCGTCCATGTGCTGATGCGCTGCATCAGGCCGCGATGATCGGGGCCGCCAGGCTCTGTCAACGCCAGCGCCCGCTCGCGTACGATCGCACGGCACAGCATCACGAAGACGGCCGTCGTCGCCGGCGTCAACGTGCGCGCCGTGAAGGCATGCGGCGCCAGGTCGTGCCAGGCCGTCGTGGCCTCGAGGCCGAGCACGGTCAGTTCGTCGACGCGCTCCTGCAGTCGTGCCCGCGCCTCGCCGTCGGCCGACGCGAGCGCCACGGTCAACGCCTCGAGGAGCGGCGGCCGCGCGAGGTCCGGCGGCGGATCGAACGCGGTCACCCCCGCGACGGCCGTCGAGGTCGAAAAGGGCACGACGACGCCTGACCTGGTGCCGCCGATCGCCAGCTCCAGATCGGAGATCTGCTTGCGCCCGGACCCGGTGCGCCGGCCGCCGCTGCCCCTACCACCCATCGGCGCCGTTTTGAAAACCCGAAACTTTTGAAAGCGAAGTTTTTCGCGCGAGGGACCAGCGCGGTCTCCCGGGCGTCAGGTCCCAGAGAATGGACCCCCCCTCCACCCGTGGCGAGATCGTGCTTGACATCACGCGGGGATCTCCGCGTCCGCGGCCTCTTCGACCTGGGTCTTGCGATCGTGGCAGCGCTTACACATCGACTGCCAGTTGCCGTGCTCGTCCCAGAACACCGTCGGATCTCCGCGATGCGGGACGACGTGGTCGGTCAGCGTCGCCGGCGTCGTGCGTTGCATCTGATCGCAGAGGCTCATCACCGGGGCCTGATCATCGGGGCGCATGCCGCAGAGCGGGTACTTGAGGCGGAAGGCCTTCGACGCGCGGTCCCATTTCTTCGTGTAGCCGCGGCTGAAGGCGGAGCGACGCGGCTCGCGCGGGAGCACGCTCGGCATCAGCGCAGGCCTCCGCCGACCAGCCCGGTCAGCTGCACCCGGAGGTCGGCCTCGAGGTACCGGATGGCGCGGCTCAGGATGCCGCGCGCGCTCGGGAGATCACAGAACCCTAGGTGCAGGTCGAGCCGGCGGATCGCGTCCAGCGTGGCCAGCGGGTTCTGCCGCGACGGCGCGCACGCGAACGGATCGATCAGGCGCGCCTCCATGGTCGGTTCCAGAGTGCGTCTGAACGCCCTCCCCTACACACGAGCCTGTGCGTCCAGTAGCACGCAGTCGTGTCTAGTAGTCTCGCGCCATCGTTTAGAATGCTGCGGCAGGCTGCACTATTTCCCTGATGGACCCGCTCCACCACCCGTCCGACCAGCGCCTGATCGAGGTGCACGAAGTCGCGTATCTCATGAAATGCAGCCAGGAAACCGTCCGGCGGCTGATTCGCAGCGGCGAACTCCCGGCCAGTCGGCCCTTCGGCCGGTCGTTGCGGGTCAAGCGCCAGGACCTCGATGCCTTGATCGAGGCGCGGCGGGTGAACGGCACGCCGCCGAGCGCGTGATGCCGGCGTTGAGTGGGCAGGCCTTCGTCGGCCGTGAACGCTTCCCGTTCCTCGTGCGCTGGCAGATCGTGAAGCACCGCCGGGATTGGTGCAGCTGGCGCGACCTCCGCGAGGACCTGCGCTACTTGTTCAAGGGCTGAATGCGCTGCTTCACCGACGAGGACCTGCGGCGTGGGATCGCAGCCGTCATCGGCTACAACTACGGCGTCGCGACCGAGGCCGACGTGCTCGCGATCTTCGTCGCGGCCGCGCACTCGACCGTCCCCCTCGCGCCGGACCTGGCGAACACCTGGCCTTTCGACCATCCGTGGCACTGCGCGAACTGCGATCGGCCGATCACGGATGCGACGGGACGCGCGCGGGTGCAGATCCTGATCACCGAAGGGGCGTGGCGGTGCGCGACGTGTCCGACCTGACGGCGCCCGCGCTGCTGGCCGAGATTCAGCGCCTCTATCGGCAGCTGCGCGCGCTGCCCTGGGGGGATCGCCCAGCGAGCGGCCACGTCTCGAGACGCGCCAGTGCGGAGTACGTGGCCCTCGAGACGCAGATCCGCACGTTGGCGAATCGCTACTCGAAGATCTCCGGCGCTGGTGCAGGATCCGCCAGCCAGGCCTCGACCTCGCCCGCCGAGCCCCACGACGTCGCCGGAACGTAGTTGATCATTCAGAAGGTCTCCGCGTCGTCGGTGCCATCAGCGAGGAATTTCCGCGCCTCCTCGGTATACGAACCCAGGCCTGGCTTCCGTCCCTCCGCGTGCGCGATCGCAGCGTGCAGCACCGCGAAGGCCTCATGCACCTCCACCGGCGATCCGTCGAGATGGTCGAGCGCCTCCTTGCACGCCGCAAGCAGCTCGCCATCCTGGGCGGGGACCGGCGCACGCCGGTTGATCGCCTCTTGAGCGGCATCGGACAACGCCTGGTCGACATACGCGATCTGCTCGTCGTCGAACACCACGCCGTCGTCCGACGCGGCCGCAGCCGCGAGCATCTCCGCGAGAATCATCGACGCGATCTCCTCAGCCTCGTTCGCCTTCATAACGCCTCCAGGTCCTTGCGCCGCACGACGACACAGCGATCGCGTTCCGCGTGAAGACAGCCGTCCTTGATCTGCCGTCGCACGTACGCCTGCGAGCGACCCAGGATCAGCGCCGCGGTCGGGATGTCGACCCAGGGCGTCTCCGCCACTGATGTCTGAGACGTCTCAGACATGACCTTGAGCGCCGCGCCGACCAGGAGGCGGAGGACGTCTTCCCCGGCCGGGCTGCCCGGTGCCGGCGACCGTGTAAGGTTTTCCTGGTCGCTGACTACTGATAGGGATCGGTCGCCGTTCCCATTCGCGTTCGGCGCCCCACTCGGCACCACAAACGCCGGCAACGGGCCTCGCTGGCGGTCTGTGGCGACGCGCGCGACATCGTCAGGGGCATAGACCACCCGCGTCGGGCCGCGGCCGCCGGGCTGCCAGTAGCTTTTCTGGATCTTGCCGTCGTCGACGAACCGCTCGACCGTTTTCGGTGTCACGCCGAGCGCCTCGGCCGCCTGCGCTTTGGTCAGCCAGGTCGTGTAGTCGATGTCTGAGACATCGGTCATCTCTGAGACCTCTGCGACGTCTGAGACGTTCCACGTGGAAGCGGATACTCCCGGACGCGCAGATCTTCGGGCCACTCCCCCGGGTCGCCTCCCTTGCGGTCCCGCAAGCCGTAGAGAGGTCCGCCGCCGCCGTTCTCGGGTTCCCCTTCGAAGGCATGCGCGCCGAGCTGCTTCACGAAGCACGCGACGCCGGCGGCGTGACACTGCTGGATGATCGATCGCGCCCAGTTCAAATCGAACGCCCGCGCGCCGGGTCCGCTCTCGCCGCCGACGATCACCCAATCGAGCTTGGCGGTGGGCTGCCGCGGCTGGTCCGGGTATTCGTTGTCGATGAAGCCGCGGAGGACGTCGTGATAGCAGCGACGTCTCGGCTGCAGGAGCAGATCCACACCACCCAACAACGGCTCCGCGCTGATGAACCGCACGGCGGCCGGCGTGTCGAGCAGCAGCGGGATCCGTTCGTCGGCGAAGTGCTGGTTCTCAACCGAGACGCCATGCCAGATGTGCCGCGACGGGATGCGTCCGCGTGGGGTGTCAGCATCAGGCCCGTAGCGCCACTGCAGGTACGCGCGCATCCGCTCCGGGCGCTTCGTCAGGACCTGAAAGGTGTGCCAGTGTGCCGCCTCCATCGTGTGATAGACCTGGTGGAGCACCTGATCCGGCACGTCGTCGTGAAACAGGTCGCTCAAGCTGTTGACGAAGATGCGCCGCGGATTCCGCCAGCGCAGCGGTTGCGTGAGTCGGCGCTGGTTATGGAGCTGCAGCGAAATGTGGCCGTTCTTGTCAAACTTCCGACCGGCGATCCGGAAGGCCGGTGTCCGCTCGATGTAGCAGTGCGCGCAGCCCGGCGAGATCTTCGTGCACCCCGTCGTCGGGTTCCAGGTCGCGTCGGTCCATTGGATTGCGGAGTGATCGGCCATCAGTCCTGCACCTTCGATCGACTGACCGGTCCGATGATCACCCACCGGTCTGGCCACAACGCCTTGACGCGGGCTCGGTAGTCCTCCGGGCCGCAGGCCTGTAGCCGGATCACCGTCCGCGTCCCGACCGCGTCGTATTCGTCGGTGCCCATCCAGACGGTCGCGAGATACCAGGCGGTGAGGGAGTCGGTCACCGTGTCACCGTTGAACACGTCCCCGCAGCACCGCGCGTTCCATCTCAGTCAAGTCCCAGGTCGCGAGCACCGCGTAGAGCATCCCGCCGAGCGGCTTCAGAAGCATCGGGTCGCGGGGCGGTTCACGCGTCCACGACTCGACCTCCCAGAGCGTCTTGTAGTTCGACAGGTTGTGCTTCGGGCGCAGCGCCGGCGGGATGATCGGGGTCAGCGTCGACTTGCGCTTGTGGTCCCAGAACACCCGCCGGTCGGTCGGGGCGGGAAACGTGCCCGCGGGAAACCGCACCACCTGGCGGCGAGCACGCGCATCGATCCATCGCTTGGTTTTGAACTGTGCACTACCGTCGTCGTCGAGCTCGAGGTAACACTCCGGCGCGTCGCTGTTCACGATCGCGAGGCACGGGAGCGGGATCGGACAGCCGTCGAACACCTTCGTGCCCGCCTGCGTCATCGCGGCCTGCAGGTCGAGCACGGTCGTGCCGCGCGCGAGGTGCTTGTAGGCCTGCATCAGCGCGACGTCTTCGGTCTTCCAGACCTTCCGCACGTTGAGGCGATCGGCGCGCACCGCCGCCTGATACTCGGTGAAGGCTTTCTTGGCGTCGGCCTTGCTCATCGAAATCGGCGAGACGTTCATGATGGATCTCCCCTCTCGTTCGCTTTTCCTCGCTCAACGCCTATGGTGCGCTCGGTGCTTGCTGGCTCGCTCTTGAACGCCGGCGCGCTCCGACTTTCTGGCTCGCTCACGTCCGATGGTGCCCACTCGATACCTTGTGGCTCGCTCGTTGCCTTTGGTGCGCTCTGACTTTCTGGCTCGCTCTACTCAGATGGTGCCCTGCACTTCCTGGCTCGCTCGATCTGGTTGGGGCGCTCGACATGGTTGGCTCGCTCTTATCGGATGGTGCGCTCTGTAT
>Ga0207675_100000573_pt1 | contig 35908 bp, 36 predicted proteins | sample KBSSwiS42_FD_184305 | JGI IMG/M metagenome (GOLD analysis project Ga0207675, IMG submission 184305) | Switchgrass rhizosphere microbial communities from Kellogg Biological Station, Michigan, USA - KBS Switchgrass S4-2 (SPAdes) (version 2) | ecosystem: Host-associated > Plants > Roots >...
TCAACCTCAGCGAGGACGGCGGTGGGACGAAGATGGACTGGGAGGCCGACGTCCGCATCGCCGGCCCGGTCGGCTCGATGGGCCAGCGCGTGCTCCAGCCGATCGTCAATCAGCAGGTTCAGAACGTCCTGGCCGCGCTCGACGAGCAGGTGAAGAAGGCCCGCGGCGCGCCGGCCCCAGAGGCCTAACCGGTGCCGCAGCCGTTCCGGATCGGGGTCATGCAGCTGACCATGGAGCCGCTCGACGAGATGGTGGCTTCCGCGCGCGAGATGGACGAGGCGGGCATGGACACGATCTGGCTCGCCGAGGCGTACCCGTGGTGGCGCAAGCACCAGATGGAGGCGCGCTCCTCGACCGTCACCTCTGCGGTCCTCGCCCGTGAGACCAAGCGGCTCACGATCGGCTGGGGGATCATCTCCCCGTTCACGCGCCACCCCGTCCAGGCCGCGATGGACGCCCGCGTGGTGCAGGAGGCGGCGGGGCCGGGCCGGTTCCTGCTCGGCTTCGGGACGTCGAAGATCTTCCTGAACAACGCCCAGATGCAGACGAACAAGACTCTCGGGCCGATGCGGGACGCCGTCGAGATCGTGCGGGGCGTGCTCGGCGGCGGGGCCTTCGAGTACAGCGGCTCGACGTGGAGCGCCTCGGTGCCGGCGCTCGACCCGCAGGCCGAGTCGCCGCGCGAGGTGCCGCCGGTCTACGTTGCGGCGACGGCGCCGAAGATGCAGGCGCTCGCCGGGGAGATCGGCGACGGCTGCCTGACGCCGTCGATCACCACTCCGCCCTTCGTCGGCTACACGCGGGAGAACGTCGGGCGCGACATCGACATCGGCTGCACGATCGTCGCCTCCATCGACGAGTCCGACCGCGACGCGGGTCGCGACGGCGCGCGTGAGATCGCCGGCATGTACCTGGCGAACAAGGTGCAGAACATCCAGGGCTCGGCGGACACGCTGCTCGACCTGGCCGGGATCGAGCAGGACGAGATCAGGCCTGTCGCCGAGGCGATGGAGCGGGGCGGGCGGCTCGCGGCCAAGGCGGAGGTCACGGACGCGCTGTTGGACAAGTGCAAGCCGATCGCCGGCACGCCCGACGACTGCATCGCGGCGATCGAGGAGTACAAGGAGGCGGGCTGCACCCACGTCATGCTCGAGCTCTGGGGCGACCGGCGGCACGAGCAGATTCGGCTCTTCGGCGAGCGGGTCCTGCCGCACGTGCGCTGATGGCGCTCGCGATCGACCGCGACCGGCTCGTCGACTGGGCCAGCAAGGCGATCTCGATCCCCAGCTTTACGGGAAGCGAGGAGGAGATGGCGCGGTTCGTCGCCCAGACGTTCGAGGAGCTCGGCCTGCAGGTGCAGTGGCAGCAGGTCGAGGAGGGCCGGGCGAACGTGCTCGGGACGCTTACCGGCGCGGGCGGAGGGCCGGCGCTGATGTTCAACGGGCACATGGACACCTCCTACTCCGGCCGCGAGCCGTGGCTGGCGCACGTCCCGGGGTTCCAGCCCGAGCCGTTCGTCCGCGAGGAGCGTCTCTACGGGCTCGGCATCTCGAACATGAAGGGCGCGCTCGCCTGCTACGTCGAGGCCGTGCGCGCGCTGCAGGACGCAGGAGTCGGGCTGAAGGGCGATCTCGTGGTGGCGGCGGTCTGCGGCGAGATCGAGAAGGCGCAGTACGGGGACGCGCGGGGCGCCGAGTACCGCGGCTATGCAACGGGCACCCGCCACCTCGTCACCCACGGCGGGCTCGCGGACATGTGCATTCTCGGCGAGCCGACCGAGGAGAAGGTGGTCCTCGGCCACTTCGGGTCCCTCTGGCTGCGCATCTCGACGGAGGGCAACTTCATCCACACGGCGTTCAGCGAGGGCAAGCGCAACCAGAACTCGATCCTCCGCATGCGGGAGGTGCTCGACGCTGTGATGGAGTGGATCCCGTCGTGGGAGGACGATCCTGAGAACTCGTACCGGGGCGCGAAGGCGATCGTCAACGTGGGCGCGCTGCAGGGGGGCTTCGGCTGGCGGGTCTCGCGCACGCCGCATCGAACCGACCTGTTCCTCGACGTGCGCGTGCCGCCGACGAAGGCGATGCCGGTCGCGCGGCGGGAAGTGCTGGACCTGGTTCGAGAGCTCGGGAAGCGGTTCCCCGACTACGGCGTCGAGGGCGAGGTCTACGTGACGGCACCCGGTGCTGAGATCGCGGAGGATCATCCACTCGTGGCCGCCATCGACGAGAGCCATGCCGAGGTCTTCGGCTCCGCGCCGGAGCGCGACGTGACGCGCTGGTTCTCGGATGCCTCGGCGCTGACCCGCTACGGCGTGCCGACGGTGAACTACGGCACCTCGACCGGGCTGCTGGACACCGAGTACGGCGAGAACCTCCAGATCGAGGGGCTCGTCCGGATGGCGCACGTCTACGCGCTGGCGGCACAACGCGCCTGTGGGGTGGAATGAGGCTCGTCACATACGACGACGGGTTGGTGGGCGAGCTCCGCGACGACCGTGTGGCCGAGCTCCATGTGCCGTCGATGCGGGAGTACTTCGAGCGCGCAGAGGTGCCGCGGGCCACGGGCCGCGAGGTCGCGCTCGAGGACGTGCGCCTGCGGGCGCCGATCGTGCCGAAGAAGTTCTTGCACACGGCCGGCAACTTCCGCGAGCACGAGGACGAGTCGAAGAACGTGGCCTGGTCGCACGAGATCGCGCCGTGGATCGTGTTCTTCCAGAACGTCGACGCGATCATCGGGCCGGACGACCCCGTCGTTTATCCGGAGCACCTGACGGAGGAGCTCGACTACGAGCTCGAGCTGGCGGTTGTGATCCGCAAGGCCGGCAAGTGGTTCTCGGCGGAGGAGGCGGCCGACTACATCGGCGGCTACGTGATCTTCAACGACATCACGGCGCGCGACATCCAGCGGCGCGAGATGCGCTCTGGCGTCTTCTCGTTCTGCAAGGCGATCGACACGTTCTGTCCGCTCGGGCCGTGGATCGTGACCCCGGACGAGATCCCGGATCCACACGATCTGGCGATGGAGCTGCGGGTCAACGGCGAGCCGCGGCAGGTCTCGCACTCCAAGAACATGTCCGTGACGATCCCGGAGATCCTCAGCCACTACTCGGCGCTCGGCTACTCGGCGGGCGACGTGGTCTCGACCGGGACGGTCAGCGGCGTGGCCGGCTTCAGCGACGATCCCGCCTCGCTCTACCTCAAGCCGGGCGACGTGATGGAGGCTGAGATCGAGCGGATCGGCGTCCTGCGCAACCCGGTCGTCTCGTGGCAGGAGGCCCACGGCGAACCGGCACCCGAGCGCGTCCACTGGTGACGGGCCGCTCGCGCGACACTCCACACCCCCACCCTGGGTGGGGCTTTTCGACACCCGCCTCCCTCGAGGTCGACGGTACCCGCGAAACGCGCACGTGTCTGCGACTCGGGTGCTCCGATAGCGTGACGGTCTCGTGAGCTGGCCCCGTGACGACCTGAAGCTCGAACGGGTGCGAACGCTCATGGACGAGGAGGGGCTCGACGCTCTGGTCGTGCGCGCTCCCGACAACGTCCTCTACCTGACCAACTTCTGGCCGATGAAGGGCTACGACGCCGCGGTCTTCCCGCGCGAGGGCGAGCCGACGCTGATCTGCCTCGAGGCCTCCGCGGAAGACGCGGAGCGCGATGCCTGGACGGACGACATTCGCTTCCTCCGCGGGTACGCCGACGACGACCCGCGGCCGCCTGCCGCCCGCACGCTCGAGCTGGCCCAGCAGGCAGCGCGCGCTTACGGCCGCGTCGGCCTCGAGCTCTCGCTGGGCACGCAGGCTTCCGACCGCATGGTCGGCGAGCCGACCACGTTCACGACAGCCTGGTTCGAGGGCTTCCCCGGGGCGGCCGACGCGACGCCGCTGCTCGCGCAGGCGCGAGCAGCCAAGACCGGCCAGGAGCTCCAGCGCATGCGCCTCGCGAACGAGATCGCAGCGGCCGCAATGGAGTACGCGCGCGAGCATCTCCGCCCCGGCATGAAGGAGTCGCACGCGGCCGCGCTCTGGGGAGGCTTCGTCCACGGCGAAGGCACCGGCTGGAAGGGGAGGGTCGAGCTGGCACTCGGGTTCTCGCTCGTCTGGTCGGGGCCTGGGATCAAGACGTTCACCGCGACCGGCGACCTGCCGGTGCAAACGGACGAGCCGACCCTGTTCGAGATCTGGGTCTGCGCGGACGGCTACTGGTGCGACCACACCAAGAACCTCTGTCCCGGCGAGCTGCGCCCGGAGTACGCCGAGCTCGAGCGCCGGCTGCTCGAGGTCTACGAACACGCGATCGAGGACTGTCGGCCGGGAGCGAGCCTCCCGGAGCTCGATCGGACCGTTCGCGAGGGCATCGCCGCCGCGGGCTACCCCGGTCAGCCGAGCCACCCCGTGTGCCACGGCGTCGGCGCCCGCGCGCACGAACCGCCCTACGCACATCAGGCCGGAGGGGGAACGATCGAGGAGGGTATGGTGCTCGCGATCGAGCCCGGGATCTACTGGGAGGGCGGCGGCGGCCTCCGCGTCGAGGACAACTTCCTCGTCGGGCCGAACGGCGTCGAGAAACTCTCCTCCTTCCCTGACGGGGTTGTCTGCGGATGATCTGGACCGGCGAGCTCAACGATCCCTACGGGCTCGGCGGCTCGGTCGGCCTCTACGACACGACCCTTCGCGACGGAGAACAGACGGTCGGTGTGGTGCTCGACCCCGAGCAGAAGCTGGAGATCGCCCGCCTGCTGGACGACCTCGGGATCGACCGCATCGAGGCGGGTTTCCCACGCGTCTCCCAGGACGACTGGGACGCCGTCCGGCTGATCTCGGAGGCGGGCCTGCGCGCCGAGATCTGGGGCTTTTCGCGCGCCGTGCCCGCCGATCTGGAAGCGCTCGTCGAGCTCGGCGTCCGAGCCTCCGTGATCGAGTCGCCGATCTCCGACCTCAAGCTCGAGGCGATCGGCGTTCCGCGAGAGAAGATGCTGCAACGGATCACGGATGCGATGCGCTTCGCGGCGGAGCACGGGATCCATGCGGCGTTCTTCGGCGTCGACTCGACTCGCGCCGAGCCGGCGTTCTACGAGCAGGTCTACCGGTCGGCGGTCGAGGCGGGTGCGAAGGAGGTTGCGGTCGTCGACACGCTCGGGATCGCTTCGCCCGAGGCGGTCGCCGACCTCGTCGGCCGCACCGTCGAGTGGGTCGGAGCGGACGTGCCCGTGCACTTCCACGGGCACAACGACTTCGGCCTCGCGACGGCAGCAGCGGTGGCCGCCGTGAGGGCGGGGGCGCGCTGGGTGCACGGGACGATCAACGGCATGGGGGAGCGGGCGGGCAACGCGAACCTCGGCGAGGTGGCCCTCACTTTGCGAGCACTGTACGGCGTCGAGTCGAACCTAAGGCTCGAACGGATTCGCGAGGTCTCCGAGCGTGTCAGCGAGCTCTCGGGCTACGCGCTCGAGCCCTGGAAGCCGGTGACGGGGAGGACACTCTTCCGGCGCGAGAGCGGCGCCGTCGCGAGCCAGTTCCACGACCCGCCCTCGATCGAGCCCTACTCCTCCGAGCTCGTCCACGCCGAGCGCGGGGTCGTGCTCGGCAAGAAGAGTGGACTCGATTCGATCCGGATCAAGGCCGACGAGCTCGGAGTGGACGTTCCCGAGGAGCGGCGCGCGGAGGTGCTGGCGAGAGTGAAGGAGCTCGGAACCCGCAAGCGCGGGCTGGTCACCGACGACGAGTTCCGGGAGCTCGTCGGTGGCTGATCTCGACGCCGTCGTCGTCGGCAGCGGCGTCAACTCGCTTGCCTGCGCGGCGCTGCTTGCGCGGGGCGGCTGGCATGTGCGTGTGCTGGAGCGCGAGGACGAGCTCGGCGGCGCGATCCGCACAGCCGAGATCACCGAACCCGGCTACCTGCACGACGTCTTCAGCGCCTGGCACCCGCTCTGGGTCGGCGGCGCGGCTCACGCGGAGCTCGGCGGCGAGCTCGGCGCTCGGGGGCTCGAGTACCTGAACACCGACTTCCCGACAGCCACGGTCTTCCCTGACGGCGAGGCCGCCTTCCTGCTGCGCTCGACCGACGCGAACGCCGCCGAGCTGGGCGAGGAGTGGCGCGGCGCCGTCGAGTCGTTCTTCCCGACCGCCGACCTCGCCTTCGGCGTGCTCGGCACGGAGCTGTGGTCGCGGGACGGGCTCGGCCTCGGGCTGAAGAGCCTGCGGCGGCTCGGGCGGCAGGGCGCGGTCGAGTTCACCGGCAACGTGCTCGTCTCCAGCCGTGACTGGCTCACGCAGACCTTCGCCTCCGAGCGGGCGCACGGCCTGCTTGCGCCTTGGGTGCTCCACACCGGGCTCGGGCCGGACGCGGCGGCCTCGGGCTTCATGACCCAGGTGATCGGGGTCGCGGTGCAGGAGGGCGGGATGCCGATCCCGCGGGGCGGAGGCGCTCGTCTCGTGGACGCGCTCGTCCGGCTGATCGAGGATCACGGCGGCACCTGCGAGACCGGCCGTGACGTCGAGCGCGTGCTGGTGCGCGACGGGGAGGCGATCGGTGTGCGCCTCGCCGGCGGCGAGGAGGTCGCGGCTTCGCGCGCGGTGATCGCCAACGTGACGCCCACCCAGCTCTACGGGCGCCTGATCGACGGCCACGAGGAGCTGGCGAAGCGCTTCCGCTACGGCCGCTCCGAGATGCAGATCCACTTCGCGCTCTCCGAGCAGCCGCGCTGGGAGGGGGACGAGCGCCTCGGCAAGACGGCGGTCGTCCACCTCACACCGGGCCTCGACGGCGTCTCGCGTGCGGTCAACGAGGCGGAGCGTGGCTTGCTCCCGGCCGAGGCGACCGTCGTCGTCGGACAGCCGTTGACGATGGACTCCTCGCGTGCGCCCGACGGCGCCGGGCTCCTCTGGATCCAGCTGCAGGAGCTGCCCTGGCACGTGAAAGGTGACGCCGCAGGCGAGCTCGACCCCGGCGACGGCACCTGGACCGAGGAGCTGCGCGAGCGCTACGCCGACCGGATCCAGGCGCGGATCGGCAGGCACGTCCCGAATCTCGAGTCGGCGCTGCGCAAGCGGGTCACGCTCTCGCCGGCCGACCTCCAGGCGGCGAACGTGAACCTGCACCACGGCGATCCCTACTCGGGTTCGCTCGCCCTCGACCAGAACCTCCTCTGGCGCCCGTTCCCGGCCAGCCCGGGGCACTCGACGCCGGTCAAGCGCCTCTGGCACATCGGCGCGAGCACCCATCCCGGGCCGGGGCTCGGTGCAGGCTCGGGGACGTTGGTGGCAAAACGGCTCCTGCGCAGGCGGCTGCCCTGGTGAAGCTCTCGATCTCGGAGATCACGACCGTCGCCCAGTCGTTCGCGGACGACCTCGACGCATACCGGGTGGCCGGCGCCGACGGCATCGGCATCTGGGAGATGAAGCTCGAAGACGACTCGCTCGAGCGCTTCCGCGCGAGTGGCCTCGGCGCTGCGGCGGTGGTGCCGGCGGTGCCCTCGATCCTGCCGTTGCCCCTGATGGAGGGGCCCGCCGATCCCGCGGCGCGGGTCGAGGCGATCCGCGCGGGGATCCGTAGGGTCGCCTCCTTCGAGCCGGAGTGCGTGCTCTTCCTGACCGGTCCCGGCGACGACCGCGAGGCGATCCTCGAGGGGATCCGCGCGATCGGCGACGAGGGTCGCGCCCAGGGCGTGCCGGTGGCGCTCGAGCCGATCCAGCGCGAGTTCGCGGAGTTCTGGACGGTCGTCAGCTCGCTGGCGGAGGCGCAGGCGCTGATCGACGAGGCCGGAGCCGAGGTCGGGCTGATGTTCGACACGTGGAATGTCTGGAGCGAGCCGCTGGCCGAGATCGAGGCGCATCGCGACCGGATCCGCGGCGTCCACGTCGCCGACTGGCGCGAGCCGACCCGGAACACGAACGACCGCGTGCTGCCGGGCGACGGCGTCGTCGACTTCGGCCCGATCCTCGAGGCTCTCCGTTGGGACGGCTTCTACGACCTCGAGATCTTCTCGGACGCCGAGCTCGACGGGTCGCTCTGGCGGGAGGACCCGCGCGAGCTGGCCGCGCGCGGGGTGCAGCAGCTACGGAGGGTGGTATCGACCGCGTCTGCGTAGTCGGCGCCGGGGTGATCGGCAGCCTCTACGCCGGCCATCTCGCCCGCGTCTGCGAGGTCTCGGTGCTGTGCCGCCGCGAGGAGCATGCCCGCGCGCTCAACGAGCAGGGCCTGACGGTCTCCGGCCGGCACGCCTTCACCTCGCGCGTCGTGGCGGCGACCGACCCGGCCAAGCTGCCCGAGCCCGAGCTTGCGATCGTCGCGACGAAGGGAACCGAGCTCGCGGCCGTTGCGGAGCGGCTTGCCGGCCACTGGCCAGGCGCAGCGGTGATGACCGTGCAGAACGGACTCGGCGCCGAGGAGTTCTTCCCCGGCCGAAGGGTGATCTCGGCGGTCACCTTCATGAGCGGCACACGCCACGCGGACACGCACGTCGAGTACATCCTCGACACCGAGACGTGGCTTGGACCGTATGGCGAAACCCCGTACCCACTAGTCGAGGAGACGGCCGAGCTGATCGTCGCCTCGGGCATGAAGGCGAGGACGTTCGAAGACCTCCGCCCAGCGCAGTGGTCGAAGCTGATCTTCAACGCGACCGTGAATGCCGTGGCCGCGCTTACCGGCCTCCCGCACGACCCGCACTTCGCCGCCCGCGAGCAGCCGGGTGACCTCGGCTTCCTCGTCCACGACCTCGTCGAGGAAGGCAAGCGGGTAGCAGGGGCGGCAGGCGTCGCTCTCCACGAGGACCCGTGGGAGATGAACGTCCATGCGACCCAACGGGGCAGCCGGCACTACCCGTCGATGCTCGAGGACGTCGAGGCCCACCGGCCGACCGAGGTCGAGTCGATCAACGGCTCGCTGGTCCGGCAGGCCGATGAGCAGGGCATCGACGTTCCGCTGCAGACGGCGCTCTACCGGCTGGTGAAAGCCAAAGAGGCCTCGTACTCGTAAGACCGTGCGAGAATGCCGACGGGGGGCTCAACCACGGAAGGGAGTTCGATGAAACGTTCGAGGATCGTGGTCGTCGCGACAGGGGTCGTTCTTATTGCGGCAGCGGCGTTGGCGGCCACCCTGGGCGGGAGTGCCTCCGCGCAGGGAACAGCAAAGAAGCCGATCGTGATCGGCTGGGCTTACGACCTGAAGGGGCAGATGGCGCCCTTCGACAACCCGGCTCTTGCCGCGGCGAAGATCCGCATCAAGCAGATCAACGCGAAGGGCGGAGTCGACGGTCGCAAGTTCGTGATCAAGACCTGCGACACGCAGAACAACAACGCGGCACGGGCGAAGTCGTGTGCGCTCAGTCTCCTAGGAGGCGGCGCCAACATCATCTTCGTGACGTGCGACGTCGACTTCGCGACCCCGGTCGTGCAGGAGGCAATCAAGCGTGGGAAGCTCGCGATCGCGCCGTGCATCGGCACCGATCAGATGGGCCCCAAGCGGTTCAGCAAGCAGGGCAAGCTCGCGTTCAGCTTCGGCAACGTCGCTCAGGACGAGGGGTCCGCGATGGCGCAGTACGCCATCAAGCGCGGCTGGAAGACAGCCGGCCTGGCGACGAACACCCTGCTCGTCTACTTCAAGAACGTCGTGCAGGCCTTCGACAAGCGCTTCCGCCAGCTCGGCGGGAAGGTGGTCGACCGCGAGAGCTACGCCACCGGCGCGAACAACGTCAACACTGCCGTCAGCCGGCTGAACTCGCACAAGGCTGCGGTCTACGTGACCTCGACGGCGTTCGGCGAGCTGCCGGCATTCGTGTCCGGCCTCCGCTCGTTGCACAACAACACACCGATCCTCAACTCCTGGGCCGGTGACGGCACCTACTGGAACACGTCCAGCCCGAAGGTGACGAACTACTACTTCGTCACGTTTGCGTCGGTGTTCGGCGACGATCCGAGCAAGGACGTGCGCAAGATGATCGCCTCGCTCAAGTCGGCCGGCGCAACTCCCGGCACGGGCGGGTTCCTCGGCGGTGCGGACGCGATCGACGGCGTCGCCATCGCGATCAAGCGGGCGCACGGCTCGCTCAAGGGCTCCGCGCTCGCGGCCCAGCTCGAGAAGTTCCATCAGGTCCCGGTCCTCGGCGGGAAGATCAGCTTCTCGCCGAAGCTGCATACCGTCTTCGGTCGGCAGTACCGCGTGATCAAGATCCAGAACAACAAGGCGTCCTATGTGGGCCCGGTGACGGCGAAGGTCGTCCCGAAGCTCCCCTAGCCTGGCGCGAGCGTGCCGCGGACGGCGCTCGCGGAAGACAGTGAGAGGAGGCCCGGAGAGACACTCCGGGCCTCCTCCGTGTCACGCTCTTTCGAGGGCGTGCAGGCCCTGCAGGACGTCTCGCTCGAGCTTCACCGGCACGAGGTCGTCGGGCTGATCGGCCCCAACGGCGCGGGCAAGTCGACCCTCGTCAACGTGATCACAGGCTTCGACTTACCCGACGAAGGCTTGGTGGAGCTGGCAGGGCGAGCGATCACCCGCTGGAGCTCGCACCGGCGCGTGCGAGCGGGCATCGCCAGGAGCTTCCAGCACAGCCGGTCGTTCCGTGATCTCTCCGTACGCGAGAACGTGGAGGTCGCCGCGCTCGGCTCGGGAGCTGGCCCGCGTGAGGCGCGCCGGCGCGCGGACGGGCTGCTCGACCTGCTGGCGCTCGCCGGCGTGGCCGACACCCGGGCGGGCTCGCTCGCCCAGGGCGACGAGCGGCGGCTGGGCGTGGCCCGGGTGCTCGCGACCTCGCCCTCCTTCGTGCTGATGGACGAGCCTGCGGCGGGGCTGCCCGAGGCCGAGGTGCCCGAGTTCGCAGAGGTCGTGCGCTCGGTGCGTGACGACCATCGAGCCGGTGTGCTCCTGATCGACCACAACATGGCGCTCGTGATGGGCGTCTGCGACCGGATCCACGTGCTCGACCAGGGCCGCACCCTCGCCTCGGGGACGCCCGAGGAGATCCGCGGCAACCTCGACGTCGCGGCCGCCTACCTCGGCGAGACCGCGGTCCAGTCCGCCGATGCCTGACCCCGTCCTGGAGCTCGAGGGGCTCGAGGTGCGCTACGGCACCGTGGCCGCGGTGCGCGACGTCTCGCTCCAGGTGGCCCCTGGCGAGATCGTCGGGCTGATCGGCCCCAACGGCGCGGGGAAGTCGACCACGCTCCACGCGATCATGGGCGCCGTTCCGGCCCATGCCGGCGCAATCCGACTGCGCGGGCGCTCCGTGCGCGGACGCTCCCCGGAGTCGATCGCACAGCGCGGGGTCGCGCTGGTGCCCGAAGGCCGCCGCATCTTCGGCGACTTCACCGTCGAGGAGAACCTGCGACTCGGGCTCGCGGCCAACCGCGACGCCAAGGGCGGTTATCCCCTCGCGCGGGCCTACGACCTCTTCCCGATGCTGAAGGAATTCCGGCGCCGGTCGGCCGGCGTGCTCTCGGGAGGGCAACAGCAGCAGCTGGCGATCGGGCGGGCGCTCGTGGCCAACCCGGACGTGCTACTCCTCGACGAGCCGTCGCTCGGCCTCGCGCCGCGTGCGGTCGACGAGGTCTTCCACGCACTGCGAAGGATCCGCGAGCGGGGCGTGACCATCCTGCTGGTGGAGCAGCGCGCCCTGCACACCGTCGCCCTGGCCGACCGGACGCACGTGCTCGTCGCGGGAGAGCTGCGTCTGACCCTCGGCCCCGCCGACGCCAAGAATCCCGACAAGATCGTCGCCGCCTACCTCGCCTCGTGATCCTGGCCGCCCTCCACTTCCCCGACTTCCAGACCCTGTCGGACGCGGTCGGGCTGGGCGCGATCTACGCGCTGATGGCCGTCGGGATCGGGCTCGTCTTCGGGGTGCTCCGACTCGTCAACTTCGCCTACGGCCAACTGGTGATGGCCGGCGCGTACACGCTGGCCTTCACGTCGGGCTGGTCGACCTGGGAGAGCATCCTGGCCTGCTTCGCCGTCGTCGTAGCGCTCTCACTCGCGATGGATCTGGTCGTCTTCCGCCCGCTCCGAGGCCAGTCCCCGGCGGTGATGCTCGTGACGACCTTCGCGATCGCCTTCCTGCTGCAGGCCATCGCGCTGATCGTCGACCTGCGCGACAACACGCTCGGGGAGGTGGCGGCCTCGCTCACCTCGCTCAGCCAGCCGGTCACCGTCCACGGCGTCGACATCCGCAAGATCACGCTCGTCTCGGTCGCGGTCGCGCTCCTCTCGCTACTCGTGCTCGTGCTGCTGCTGACCCGGACGACGATCGGGCTGCATACCCGCGCCGCCGCCAGCGACTTCCGCACGGCCCGGCTCCTCGGCGTGCGCGCGAACCGCGTGATCGCCTTCGCGGTCGTCGTCTCCGGGCTGCTCGCCGCGGCGGTCGCCGTGATGATGACCGTGCAGTTCCCGCTGGTCACGCCGGACTTCGCGTTGCACGACACGATCATCGTGCTCGTCGGCGTGGTCGTGGGCGGGATCGACCGCCTCTGGACGGCGACCCTCGGCGGATTCACGATCGGCTTCGCCTCCGGCGTGATCAACGGCGTGCTGCCGACCAACAGCACGGTCTACCTGCCGTCGGTGCTCTTCGCCCTCGTCATCCTCGTCCTGCTCCTCCGGCCGGCCGGACTCTTCGCCTGGGGCCGGCGGGCGGCCGTCGATCGCGTATGACGCGCTACGTCGATGCCGCCGTCGAGCTGCTCGGCCCTTCGGCGCTGGTGGTCGCGGTCGGCCTCGTGGCGACCACCGCCTCGCTCGCGAACCAGGTCTACTTCCTGAACGCGCTCATCTCGGTGGCGATGGTGGTCGCGATCTACGTCTTCGTCGGCAACTCGGGCGTGGTCTCGTTCGGGCAGATCAGCTTCGTCGCCATCGGTGCGTTCGCGGCCGGGGTGATGACGGTCCCACTCGAGTCGAAGAAGGGCGTACTCACCACCCTCTTCCCGCTTCTGCGCGACCACACGATCGGAAACGTGCCCTCGCTCCTGCTCGCGGCCGCGCTCGGCGGCGTATTCGCGTTCCTCGTCGGCCTGCCGCTGATGCGTCTCTCCGGCCTCGCGGCGGGAATCGCCACGTTCGCCGTGCTGGAGATTACGCACAACATCCTTCGCGAGTGGACGAGGATCGGACCCGGCGCGACGACGCTCTCGTTGGTTCCGGAGTCGACCGGGCCCTTACAGGGAACGCTCGGCGCCCTGGTCGTGATCGCCGTCGCCTTCGCCTACCAGCGCAGCCGCCTCGGGCGACAGCTGCGCGCCTCGCGTGAGGACCCGGCGGCGGCGCGTGGAGTCGGGGTGCACGTCCACCGGCAGCGGCTCTGGGCCTTCACGCTCTCCGGCGCGCTGGCCGGGTTCGCCGGTGCGCTGCTCGTCCACCAGCTCGGCTCGATCACGACCGAGCAGGTGTACCTCGAGCTGACGTTCCTGACCCTGGCGATGCTCGTGGTCGGCGGCATCACCAGCCTCTGGGGCGCGGTCGTCGGCGCGCTGGCGATCAGCGGGCTCGACTCGTTCCTGACCCAGGCCGAGCAGGGCGTGCACGTCCTCGGCTTCAAGCTCGATCTGCCGTCAGGGTCACGACTGGTGTGCCTGGCGGCGATCATGGCGCTCGTGCTGATCCTGCGCCCATCGGGCCTGACCGGCGGGAGGGAGCTGCGGCTGCCGCGGCGGCGCCGGCGCGCGGCGGAGGTCGGCGCGTGAGGGTCTGCGTCGTCGGTTGCGGCGCGGTCGGCTCGATCTTCGCCGCGAACCTCGCCCGCCTCGACGACGTCGAGGTGTGGGCCTACGACCTCGCGCGCGAGCACGTGGAGGCGATCAACGCGCACGGCCTGCGGCTCTCCGGAGCAGGCGAGGTTGTCGGCAGCGTCCGCGCGACGACCGACCCCGGCGAGCTGCCCCCCTGCGACTTCGGAATCGTCGCGACGAAGGCGATGCACACCGAGCCCGCGATCGCGGCCACCGCGGCCGCGTTCGCCGACGGCTCGGTCTGCTCGGTCCAGAACGGGATCGGCAACGAGGAGGCGCTGGCCGAGCACGTGCCGCGCGTGATCCGCGGCACCACCTTTCCCGCCGGCCGGGTCGTCGAGCCGGGCCACGTCCAGTGGGACGTGAAAGGCGACACGACGATCGGCCCCTTCGAGCCGAGCCCGCCGCCGTTCCAAGAGGTCGAGCGCCTTGCCGAGGCGTGCTCTCGGGCGGGCCTGCCGACCGAGGCGGTCAGCGACGCCCGCGGGCCGCAGTGGCGCAAGCTCATCTTCAATGCCGCTACCAACCCCGTCGGTGCGCTGACCGGGCTGACTCACGGCCGCGTGTGCGAAAACCCGGGCCTCCGGCGGCTCGTTACGGGGCTCGTGGACGAGGGCAAGGCGGTCGCCGCAGCCCAGGGCATCGAGCTCGACGCCGATCCCGAGGCGCTGATCGACCACGCCGCGAGACCGGAGGTCGCCTACGACCACAAGGCCAGCATGCTCCAGGACGTGGAGGCCCACCGAGCGACCGAGATCGACTACCTGAACGGCGGAATCGTCCGCTTCGGCCGCGAACACGGCGTGCCGGCTCCGCTCAACGAGGCGATACTCGCCCTGGTGAAGGGACTGGAGGCTTCATGGTGAGCAAGGGCGAGATCGACCGCCGCTACGCGAACGTGCGCGCGGCGCTCGAGCGCGACGGGCTCGACGCTGCGCTCGTCTGCGGCAGCGAGTACACCGGGTTCGAGGGCGCGGTCACCTACCTCTCCGGCTTCCAGATCGTCCACCGCTATGCCTACGTCGTGCTGCCGCGAGAGGGCGAGCCGGCGATCGTCTTCCCGAGCGAGGCCCGCTATGTGGGCGAGCACGGGACGAGCTGGATCGAGGACCAGGTGTTCGCCGACCGGCCCGGCGAGTGGCTCGCCGACCGGCTGCGTGGCCGGCGGGTTGGCGTCTACGGGATCGACTACGTCATGGCCGTGCGCGACCACGAGGCGCTCGAGGACCACGCCGAGCTCGTCAACTGGGACCTCGCCTTCGACCACGCCCGGGCGGTCAAGAGCGACGAGGAGCTCGAGTCGGTGCGCGACAGCGTCCGGATCAACACCGACGGCTTCCACGCCTTCCTCCACGCCTACGCGCCCGGCCGGAGCGCGGCCGATGCGCTGGCGCCTGCCGAGAAGCTGTTCGTCGAGCGCGGCTGCGGGCGGCTGACGATGAACATGGTCCTCGTCGGCGCGGAGTTTGCGATCGCCCGTGCCGAGACGCTCCTCGGCGCTTTCTGCGTCCCGTCGCTCGAGATCGCAGGCCCGGGCGGGCACTGGGTCGAGGTCTCACGGGCGATCGGCTCGCCGAACGACGAGGTCAAGCGGATGAACGAGGCCTACGACGAGTACTTCGAGGCCGCCAGGAGCGCCCTGCGCCCCGGCGCGACGGCGCACGACGCCCACCGGGCGGTCTCGAAGGGGTTCACCGACCGCGGCTACCACCTCGGCCACGTCACCGGTCACTCGATCGGCATGACGATGATCGAGTTTCCGAAGATCGGCGAGGGCGTCGAGACCGAGCTCGAGGAGAACATGGTCTTCTCGATACACCCGCACGCGATCGCCGAGAACGGCCACGACTGCCTCTACATGCAGGAGACGTGGCTCGTCGGGCCTGAGGGAGGGATTCCGCTCTCCGGTCTCCCCTCGCAGATCTTCGAGCCCGCCTAGCGCTTGGACGTCGTTGCATACCAGGGCGAGCCCGGTGCCTACTCCGAGCAGGGCGCGATCGCGCTCTTCCCCGAAGCGGAGCATCGGCCGCAACCGTCGATCCGCACGGTGTTCGAGGCCGTCGAGGTCGGTCGCGCGGCCCTGGGGCTCGTGCCGATGGACAACTCGCAGGCGGGGAGCATCAACGAGACCTACGACCTCTTCCTGCGGCACGGCCTCCACCTCGTCGGCGAGACGATCGTGCGCGTCGACCACTCGCTGCTCGCGCTGCCGGGCTCGACCATCGACGAACTGGGCGAGGTGGTCTCGCACCCACAGGCGATCGCCCAGTGCGAGGAGTTCCTCAGCGCCCTCGACGTGACCGTGCGGGCCGAGTACAACACCGCCGGTGCGGCAAAGCAGATCGCCGAGAACCGGCTCGAGCGGACGGCGGCGATCGCATCCCGGCGCGCGGCGGAGCTGTACGGGCTCGAAGTCCTCGCGGACCGGATCCAGACGTACCCGGACAACTACACGCGCTTCGGCGCGCTTTCGCGTGACGCTTCTCCGCTCGCCGAGCCGGACAAGTCCTCGCTCGTCTTCGGAGTCGGTCACGTCGCCGGCTCGCTCTACCGCTGCTTAGGCTCGCTCGCCGAGCGGCACCTGAACCTGACGAAGCTCGAGTCACGTCCACGGGCGGGGCGTCCGTGGGAGTACGTCTTCTACGCCGACGTCCAGGCGCCGGCCCACGTGCCGGAGATGGTCGACGCGCTCGCGGAGCTGAGCCGGCATGCGACCTTTACTCGGCTCCTCGGCACCTATGCGGCCGCCGTGCCGCAGAAGGGCTGAGACCCCGGTCTGTGCCTACGGGACGTACGGCTCGCTGAGCTCCGAGATGATCCGCTGGATCTCGGCCTTCATGTGGCGGGCGAGCTCCTCGACGGGCTGCGGCGCCACCGTGACGCCGTGGCTGACTGGGTCCACCGATCCCAGGACGAAGATGTTCTCGTCGTTGTAGTCGTTGGCCGGCTCGGTGTAGTTGAAGCTGCCCGCGACGACGATACGCTCGTCGATCACCATCAGCTTGTGATGGAGCTTGCGCACGCCGGAGGTCTTCGTCGGCTGGAAGAGGCTGATGCTCGGGTCGCTCATCGTCTTCGGCGCGGCCCAGCCCTGGGCCGCCTGGCCCCGGTCGAGCGCGCCCGTGACGGTCATCCCGCCGCGCGCGAGCGCGAGCATCGTGTCGTCGATCCCGGAGGAGCCTGCGAACGTGAAGATGGCGAAGTAGACCTCGTGCTCGCCCTTGAGCATCTGCTTCATGATCTCCAGCTCGGGCGTGTGCACCGGCGCGAAGAGCACTTTCGTCGGTATGCCACCGAGATCGAAGACCTTTGGCACGTCGCCGTGGATCTCGCGCCCGAAGCGGCCGAGCTTCAGCTGCTCGATCTCGAGCTCGTACTGGCGGCAGACGTTGCTGTTGCGGAAGACGAAGACGTGGTTCAGGTTCCGGTGGGTGTCGGTGAAGGTGAAGTTCGCCGACCCGGAGAGCAGGGCTGGGTTGCCGGGGGTGGTTGCCCGGCCGTTGCGGAAGTCGCGGAGGACGAACTTCTGGTGGAAGATCTTCGGGTTGAAGTCGCCCTTCACCTCGATGTCGGAACGGAGCAGGGCGGCGAGGATCCTGCGGTTGGCGGCGAGGTCGGTCTCGTCCTTGTCCCACTGGACGCGGCGGAGGGCCTGCTCTGCCGTCTCGCCCGGCTTGGGCGCGGGAGCCTTCGGCGGCTTGCCGCGCAGCGGGCTGCGAAGGTAGTCCTGCTCGAGGAAGAGGTTGACGCTGACCCCGCGCCAGCGCGCGTCGAGGATCGCCTGGGCGATCGGCTCGGAGTCGAGCTCCTGCACCGCGATGTCGAGGGAGGAGCGCGCGCCGTTGAGGAAGTCGACGATCACGGCCTCGAGGCTGTCCGCCGCGCCGAGCTCCGGCGGCCCGACGTAGGCCTCGATCTTGCCGTTCGCGAACGCCGCCACTAGGCCGGCTTCAACAGCTCGCGGTTGCGCGCGAGCACGTCGAGCACCGCGCGCACGTCGTCGGCGGTGTTGTAGCAGTGCGCCGAGATGCGCAGGTTGTCGTCGCGTGACGAGGTGACGACGTCTTCCGCCGCGAGCGCCGCTACGAGGGCGTTCACGTCCGTGGACGGGATGCAGACGAGCGCGCCGCTCCGCCCCGGCGCCCGTGGCGTGACCGCCCGGGTGCCGAGCTCCTCGAGGCCATCGTGCAGGAGCGCGTTCAGCTCGCGAACGTGCGCCTCGGTCTCCGCGATCCCGATCTCCTGCATGAGCTCGATGCCCGCGATCGCCGCGTAGATCGGCGGGACCGGCGGCGTGCCGGCCTCGAAGCGGCGCGCGGTCGGAGCGGGGGAGTAGTCGTGGATGTCCATCTCGAAGATGTCGCGGTCCGCAAACCAGCCGGTCGCGCTGGGCTCGACCTCCTGCACGAGCGCGCGGCGGCAGAAGAAGAATCCGAGCCCGGCAGAGCCGAGCAGGTACTTGAGGACACCGGCGGCGAGGAAGTCGCAGCCGAGCGCGCCGACGTCGACCGGGAGCGAGCCGACCGTCTGGTAGGCGTCCACCAGGACGAGCGCCCCGCGCTCGTGTGCGATCCGCGCCACGGCCTCGACGTCGAGCCGGCTCCCGTTCCGGAAGCAGACGTGCGTCACCGCGACCAGCGCGGTCTGCTCGTCGATCGCGGCCTCGAACCGCTCGAGCGGGATCGTCCCGTCGGCCTCGGCCGGGACGTGCTCGACGCGCACCCCGCGCCGCTCCTGCGCGTGCCAGATCTGCCCGATCGTCGGGAACTCGAAGTCGCTGACGACGATTTTGTCGCGGCCCTCTCCGGCACGCAGCCCGCTTGCGAGTGCGCTCACCCCCGCCGAGACCGAGGTCGTGATCGCCACCTCGTCCTCGTCGGCGTTGATCAGCCGCGCGACGGTTCCGCGGACGGCCTCGAGCTGCTCGACCCAGTACTCCCACGGGGCGCCGTACTCGTCCCAGTCCGCCAGGTAGCGGCCGTAGGCCTCGCGCACGGAGTCCGAGAGCGCGCCCTGCGAGCAGCTGTTGATGTAGACGCGCTGCCCGAAGACCGGAAACCGGTGGCGGATCCGCCCCGGCAGCGAGGCGACATCAACGGCCAAGGTAGGCCTTTCGCAGATCCTCGTGCTGGAGCAGCGTCGACGCGGCGCCCGACAGCACAATCCGGCCGGTCTGGAGCACGTAGCCGCGGTCGGCGATCGAGAGCGAGACGTTCGCGTTCTGCTCGACCACGAGGATCGCGACCCCGGACTCGTGCACCTGCTGGATGATCTCGAAGTTGCGCTCGACGAGGATCGGCGCGAGGCCCATCGAGGGCTCGTCCATCAGGAGCAGCTTCGGCTCCGACATCAGCGCCCGGCCCATCGCGACCATCTGCTGCTCGCCGCCGGACATCGTGCCGGCAAGCTGCCTGCGGCGATCGTGCAGCAGCGGGAAGAGCGAGTACACACGCTCGAAGTCCTCCTTCTTGCCGCCGCCGTGCAGGTAGGCGCCCATCTCGAGGTTTTCCTGGACGGTCATGGGCGCGAACAGTCGCCGGTTCTCCGGCACGATCGCCATGCCCTTGCCGATCCGGTAGCTCGTGTTCTTGCCCTCAAGGTCCTCGCCGTCGAAGATGACCCGGCCCTCCCGGGGCTTGACGATTCCGAGCCCCGTCTTCAGCGTCGTCGACTTACCCGAGGCGTTTCCTCCGAGCAGGCAGACGAGCTCGCCAGGCCCGACCTGGAGGCAGACGTCGTCGAGGATGTGAATCTCGCCGTAGTAGGTGTGGACGTGGTCGAACTCGAGCAGCGGCCTCGCTTCGGCGGGTGCGGTCGCGGCCTCCACTCAGACCGCCTCTTCCTCGGCGCGGAGGCCGAGGTAGGCCTCGACGACGTTCGGGTTGGTCGCCACCTCGTCGAACGAGCCCTCGGCGATCCGGATCCCGTGGTCGAGGGCGACCACCCGGTCGGAGATGCCCTCGACGAGGTGCATGTCGTGCTCGATCACGAAGATCGTGTAGCCGAGCTCGTCGCGGAGCTTGCCGATCAGCTCCGTGATCTCGCGCGTTTCGACCGGGTTCATCCCGGCCGCAGGCTCGTCGAGCAGCAGCAGGCGCGCATTCGTCGCCATCGCCCGCGCGATCTCGAGTCGACGGCGGTTGGCGTACGAGAGCGAGTAGGCCGGCTGGTTCCAGCGGTAGCCCATCAGCCTCTGGCCGAAGAACCCGAGCTTTTCCTCCGCGATCTTGTTGATCTCGCGCTCCTCGCGTCGCATGCCGGGCGTGCGGAGCACCGAACGCACCACGCCGGCCTTGGTGTGCCCGTACTCCGCCGCCATCACGTTTTCCTTGACGGTCATGTTCAGGAACAGCCGCAGGGTCTGGAACGTGCGGGCGACGCCCCTGCGCGTGATCTTGTTGGGCGCCAGGCCCACGATCGACTCACCCTCGAAGAGGATCTCGCCCTTGTCCGGCTGGTAGACGCCGGTGACGAGGTTGAACAGCGTCGTCTTGCCGGCGCCGTTCGGGCCGATCACGCTGACGATCTCGTGCTCGTCGACGTGGAAGTCCAGGTCCGAGATCACCTGCAGGCCGCCGAAGGCCTTCGAGACCCCCTTCAGCTCGAGCATCCGCGTCGCCATCAGCCGATCTCCACCTTCGCGGTCCCGAACAATCCCTGCGGCCGGATCGTCATCACCGCGATGAGCAGCGCCCCGAAAAGGACGTAGCGGGTCACGGCAGGCTGCTGGACGAGCAGGTTCTCCCAGACGAAGGCGGTCACGTAGAGGGTCGGCACCAGAAGCGCGAGTCGCCACCAGCCCTTGAGCTGAACCAGCGCGACGATGCAGACGATCATCAACAGGTAGCCGTAGACCGCGAGCCGCCCAGGGTTCGTCGGGAGCAGGACCCAGTTCTGGATCACACCGGTCAGGAAGCCGCCGGAGGTGACCTGGCCCGCGGTCCCGCGTGACCAGACCGCGCCGACGATCGCGTGGACGGCGAAGCCGAATGCGGCTGTCGCGGCGAACGCGACCAGGAGCCTCTGCCAGGACGATCGCATCGTGAAGTAAACGGTCGCGATCAGGGCCGAGTAGAAGAGGACCCGCGCGACGTTCGGCGGCGAGGTCGAGTCGAGCACCTGGTTCGAGGCGATGATCGCGGCCGCACCGACGAGCATCCCCGTGAGACTGCCCGTGCCGCCGAGGATCACGACCGCGTAGATCAGGATCAGCACCTGCGTGCTGAAGTTCTGCGGGAACGCCCCGGTCTGCGCGGCGGCGAAGACGCTGCCCGCGAGCCCCGCGATGGCCGCGCCCAGGCTGAACGCCATGATCTTCAGCCGGTTGACGGGCATCCCCATCAGCTCTGCGGCTAGCGGATCCTCGCGGGATGCTTTCCAGGCGCGGCCCGTGCGCGACTCGCTGATGCAGTAGAGCACGATCAGGACGACTACCACGCAGCCGAGGAGGAACCAGTAGTAGCCGCGGGTCGTGCTGATCGTGAACCGGAAGAATTTGAGCGGGTCCACGTTGGCGAGCCCGTTCGAGCCGTTCGTGATCCCGTACGGGTCGGCCGCGTTCGTGAAGACGACGAAGGCCTGTCCGAAGAACAGGGTCACGATCGCGAGGTAGTCGCCGAGCAGCCGCCGCGAGGAGGAGCCGAGGAAGAGCCCGAGCACCGCGCAGACGAGGATGGCGGCCAGAATCGACCACTGAGCGTCCCAATGGTGTGTGTAGGTGTGACCCTTGTTCCCGTGTGTGCCGGACAGGAACGCGTAGGTGTACGCGCCGAAGCCGAAAAAGGCGACGTACCCGAGGTCGAGCAGGCCCGCGAATCCGACGACGACGTTCAGTCCGAGCGCGAGCAGCGCGTAGATCAGGATGAAGAGGCCGTAGTTGAAGAGGTTCCCCTCGCTGACGAACGGCAGGAAAGGGACGGCGATCGCCGGCGTCAGCAGCGCCAGCTTCCCCGCTGGCGGCAGCCTTCGCCAGACGGCGGCGATGCGTCCGCGGACGCCGGTCGGCCTGTCGGTGCGCTCGTCGGCCTGCGCAACCCACTGGTCGACGCCGATCTGTGGGGAGGTGTCGGGCACGTGCGGCGGTGTGGTCTCCGTCATCCGCTAGACCTTCTGGAGCGCAGGCGTTCCGAGCAGCCCGCTCGGCCGGACGAGCATCACGCCGATCAGGATCCCGAACACGACCAGGTCGGAGACGTTGCCGTTCAGGTAGCCCTTCGCCCAGGACTCGACCAGGCCGACGAGCAGGCCGCCGAGCATCGCGCCCGGAATGCTCCCGATGCCTCCAACCACCGCTGCGGTGAAGCCCTTGAGCCCGGCGAGGAAGCCCATCAGGTGGTAGATCTGGCTGAAGAGCAGGCCGAACATCACGCCCGCTGCGCCGGCGAGCGCGGAGCCGATGAAGAACGTGGCCGCGATGACGCGATCGGGGTCGATGCCCATCATCGCAGCGGCCTCGCGATCGAATGAGACCGCGCGCATCGCTTTTCCGAGCCGCGTCCAGCGGACGAGCGCGAGCAGGGCCAGCATGAGCAGAAAGGCCCCGACGATGACCAGCACCCCGAGGTACTGGATGAACACGCCGTTGTCGCCGCCGATGTGGATGCCGTTGTAGCTGATCAGGTCGAAGCCGTCGTAGCTGCGGAACTGCGAGCCGAACAAGAGGAGCGCGGAGTTCTCGAGGAAGAAGGCCACGCCGAGCGCGGAGATCAGCGGCGCGATCCGCGGCGCGTCACGTAGCGGCCGGTAGGCGAAACGCTCGATCGCAAGCCCGAGGAAACCCGATCCCAGCATCGCCACCACGAACATGCAGAAGACCAGGAGGGCAACCGGGATCGCCGGGTTGAGCGGCCCGCCGAGCAGCGTCAGCACGCCGAAGCCGATGAACGCGCCGATCATGTAGACGTCGCCGTGTGCGAAGTTCAGCAGCTTCAGGATCCCGTAGACCATCGAGTACCCGAGCGCGATCAGGGCGTAGACGCTGCCGAGGATGATTCCGTTGACGGTGAGCTGGAAGAAGAACGTCCAGCCCGTGGTCGGCGAGAAGTAGACGGCGTAGAACATCCAGGCGACGAGCACGAGCCCGAGTCCGCCGAGGTTGCCGAGCCGCTGTCCACGAGCCGAGTTCACGCCGTCCGTACTCTCTCAGAAGAGACGTGCGGCCCATCTTGGATGGGCCGCACGTCGCATCGGGTGTTCCGAGTGAAACGCCTTGCTTTAGCCGATCCGCTTGAACGTGCCGTTGCTCTGGATCTGGTAGATCCCGAAGCCGCCGCCCTTGAGGTCGCCGCTCGCCTTGAACGAGACAGGCAGACCGAGGATGGAGGTCTTCAGCTTGGTGCTCGCCACCAGCTTCCGCACCTCGGCGCGGGTGGCCTTGCCGTCCTTGCACGCCTTAGTGATGGCGCCGACGACGACCTGGGCCGCGACGTACGACGGGGCTCCGAAGAACTCACCGTCGCCCTTGTGCCCCTTCGCGTAGGCCTTCACGACCGCGTCGGCCGAGTTGATCGGGAAGAACGAGTCGTACGAGCCCGTGATCTTCCAGGCGCCCGGCGCGAAGAGACCATCCGAGCCGAACAGCTTGATCTTGCCCTTGCCCGCGGCGCGGAGCTGCTGCCCGAAGGCCTGGGCCTGCGGGACGAGCTGCCACGGGATGTAGATGATCTGTGTGTTGCTCGGGATCTTCGCGATCTTCGACGAGAAGTCAGTGTCGGTCTGGCTGATCGAGTCCCGCGTGACGTTGACGCCCTTGGCCTTGAGCCGCGTCTGGACGCCGTTGGCGAGACCCTGCGAGTAGGTCTCCTGGTCGTCGATGATGTAGACCCGCTTCGCCTTCAGCTTGCCGTTGATGTAGTTCGCCACCGTCGGCGCCTGAACCGAGTCGTTCGGGACGACGCGGTAGAAGTACCCGCGGCGGTTGCCGTCGGTGTGCCCGTCGGTGAGCGTCGTGCGGCTCGCGGAGCCTGACACGAACGCGAGGCCAGCACCCTTGTAGGACGACGTCGAGGCGACGACCTCCTGGCTGCCGGCTGGACCGACGACTCCGAGGATCTTGGAGTTGGAGCCGAACGCCTTCGCGACCCTCACGGCGAACGCCGTGTCGACACCCAGCTGCGTGTCGCCCTGGACGACTTTGATCCTCTGGTTCTTGTTCGCCTTGTTGGCGTTCCACTTCTTGACGTAGTACTGCACCCAGCGGAGCTGCTGCTGGCCGATGAACGACGCCCCACCCGTGATCGGAGCGGCCACGCCGATGGTGCGCGTCGAGCCGCAGGTGATGCTCGCCGTCGCTGCCGCGCTCGGGGACCCGGCCTTTGCAGGCGATTTGACGGATCCCAGAGCGGCCGTCGCCAGCGCGGCCACTCCTGCCGCGAGCACCGCGGCCACTACGAATTTCCTCATCTTGCCCTCCTGTTGGTTACCCGGTACCTGATTGAGACTCCAACTGACCTCATTCGTTTGCCTCGTACGCGCGCGAGGCCGGATCGCCAGCGGGGTGGAAGACAGCGACGACCTTCATCGGCGAGTCCCCGCCGTTTTCGAGCGAGTGCTCACGAAGCGGCGGGAGATGGATGCACGTGCCTGCTGCGACGGGCTCGTGCTCTCCGTCGATGTGCAGCGTCCCGACGCCTTCGAGCACGTAGATCACCTCGTCGTACACGTGGCTGTGATCCGGGGCGCGGCCCGGAGCGATCACGCCGAAAAACTGGGTGAGATCGGTGCAGCCGACCTCGTCGGTGACGAGGTAGCGGAACTCGCGGTCGCCACTCGCGGGCAGGGACGGCTGGTCCTCGTAGCGGACGGTCCGGCGCCCGGTCGGCGGCGCGCCATTCTCGTTCGGCGCCGTCGCCGAGACGAGTAGCAGCGTGTCGGGCCCGGGGTTCTCGACCTCGTAGGACTCGCCGGCGGCCACGTAGGCGCCGGTGCGGGGCTCGAGCTCGTGCGGCTCTCCGTTCACGAACAAGGTGCCTCGGCCTGAGACGGTGTAGATGATCTCCTGCAGATCCTCGAGGGCGCGCGACCGGGAGCGCCCGGGGTCGTAGCGCGTCACGTGGAGCTCGAGGCGCTCCGAGCCCAGGCCGGAGTCGATCGCGACGGCGCGCTCGGCGGTATCGCCCTCGGCGCGCCTCGGCTGAAGGTCTTCGGCCGCGATGGAATGACCCCGCATCTGCGCAGTCTCCCACGTCAGGGCCTCCGCTCCAAAGTACGCTCACGCGCGTGGACTATCGGGAGCTGGGCCGGACCGGCCTCGAGGTATCCCGGATCGGGCTCGGCTGCGGGAACTTCGGCGGGGTCGGCTCGGCGCCGGGGCTGTTCGGCCAGGGCGAGACCGAGGAGGAGGCGTTCGCGCTGATGGATGCCGCCTGGGCGGCCGGGATCACCTTCTTCGACACGGCGGCCTCCTATGGCGGCGGGCGCAGCGAGCGCTGGGTCGGCAGGTGGCGGGCCGATCGGGGTGAGCCCGTCCTCCTCAGCTCCAAGGTCTTTTGGTCGGTGAGCGGCGATCCCGAGGACCGCGGGCTCTCCCGTGATCGGATCCTGCGGGAGGTCGAGGGGACCCTCGAACGGCTGGGCGTCGAGCGGCTCGACCTGTACCTCACGCACGAGCCCGACTCCGAGACGCCGATCGAGGAGACGCTGCGGGCGCTCGACGAGCTCGTCCGCGCAGGGAAGGTGCGCGCGATCGGGGCGAGCAACCTCGACCGGGTACAGCTCGAGGAGGCCCTCGAGACGAGTGAGCGCCTGGGCCTCGCGCGCTTCGGGTGGGTGCAGAACGAGTTCAGCCTGCTCCAACGAGAGGCGAATGGCGTTCTCCCGGTCTGCGAGCGCGAGGGCCTCGGGTTTACGCCCTTCAGCCCGCTCGCCGGCGGCTGGCTGACCGGCAAGTACCGGCGCGGCGAGGGCTATCCGGAGGGCTCGCGGATGACGCTGCGTCCAGGACCGTACGAGGCGCTTGCGAGCGACGAGACCTTCGACGCGCTCGAGGCGTTCGAGGCAGCGGCGGCGAGGCGAGGGGTCGAGCCGGCAACGCTCGCGATCGCGTGGGTACTGAGCGACCCGCGGGTGACAGCGCTCGTCGTCGGCCCTCGCAATCCGAGGCAGCTCGACTCGGCGCTCGCTGGGCTTGCGCTCCGGCTCTCGCCCGCCGAGCGGGACGAGCTGGCGGAGCTCTTCGCGTGATCCCGCTCGAGGAGATCCGCCGCGCGCAGGAGGTGCTGGCCGGAACGGTCCTGCGCACGCCGCTCGTTCGGCTGGACGAGGGTCCCTACCTCAAGCTCGAGAACCTTCAGCCGATCGGCTCCTTCAAGCTGCGCGGCGCGCTGAACGCGATCGGAAACGCCTCACCGGAGGAGCTGGAGGCCGGCGTCGTGACGGCGAGCGCCGGGAACATGGGCCAGGGCGTCGCCTGGGCGGCCCGGGAGCTCGGCCTGCCCTGCTCGGTGGTCGTTCCCGAGAACGCGCCGGAGGCCAAGCTAAGTGCGATCGAGCGGCTCGGCGGGCGGATCGTCAAGGTGCCCTATGAGCGCTGGTGGCAGACCCTGACGGACTCCGGCTTCCCGGAGCTGGACGGCTTCTTCGTCCACCCCGTGCAGGACGAGCGCGTCATGGCCGGCAACGGCACGATCGGGCTCGAGCTGCTCGAGGACCTGCCAGAGCCGGATGTCGTGCTCGTTCCCTTCGGCGGCGGCGGGCTGAGCTCGGGGATCGCCAGCGCGGTGAAGGCTCTCCGGCCCGAGACGAAGGTCTACGCGGTCGAGCCGGAGACAGGGGCTCCGCTGACGGCGGCCTTCGCGGCCGGCGAGCCGACGCCGATCGACTTCCAGGCCTCGTTCGTGGACGGCGCCGGCGGCCCCGCGGTCCTGCCCGGCATGTGGCCGCTCGTGCGCGAGGTACTCGACGGCGCTTTCGCGATCTCGCTCGAAGAAACTGCCGAGGCGGTCCGCGTCCTGGCGCGGCGCGCCCGCGTGGTGGCCGAGGGCGCCGGCGCGCTCGCGCTGGCCGCTGCCCTCGCCGGCCGGGTCGAGGGCGGCACGGTGGTCTGCATCGTCTCGGGCGGGAACATCGACGCGGCGAAGCTCGCGACGATTCTCGGCGGCGGGACGCCCTAGCGGTGCGCGCGCCGGTACTTGCCGGGAGGTAGGCCGGTGCGCCGCTTGAAGCTGCGCGTGAAGTGACTCTGGTCCGCGAAGCCGGCCTCAAGCGCCAGCGCGGCGAGGGGCTCGTCACCGCAAACGAGCCGTGAAGCCGCCCAGTCCAGGCGGGCGTTCCTGACGTACTCACCGATCGACGTGCCGTAGCGCTCGTGGAAAGCGCGGGCCAGGCGGCGCGGGTCGACGTTCAGCTCGGCCGCGATCTCCGAGACCGAGGCGAGCCCCAACGCCATCTCGCTGGCACGTTCCAGCCATGCCGGCGCCGCCGAACTACCGAGGCGCCGAGCCGCGGCTGCGAGCTCCAGTGCGAGGCCCTCGACCGCGAGCGGTGTGAAGGGATCGGGTGCCTCGAGCTCGCGGGCGATCTTCGTCGCGATCAGCAAGCAGGCCCAGTCTCGTTCGAGCCCTACCTCCTCGTCCGCCGGGCTCTCGACGACCACGAGACGTGCCCCGACCCGGCCGAACGCATCCACATGAGGCTCTTCAGGCGGCATCGTGATCACCGAGCCCTGGCTGGCGGTGTTCGAGACCCGCGCGAACGCCTTGTCCACAACGCCCTCGACGACCACCGCGATGCAGCCCTTAGGATGGCTGTGCCGGGGCAGGCGCTTCCCAGGAGCGAAGGTCACGTCGCTGACGCGGAAGCCGCCGGCGTCGACGGACTCGTGCCGGATCGTCGACGCCGAGACCGGAATCGAACGCTCGTCTCGCGCGACTGCCGTTGCCATGCGTACGTATAGACGGGCACGGCCGGCCGTCGTTAGGAGCTAGGGCTGGACCTGAACGTTCCCCTGGACGTCCCACGGCCCGAAGCGCGGTAGGTTCGGGCTGTTGCAGAAGGCCTCGTTCGCCGCCTCGTCGCCGAAACCGACAAGGCTCGATTGGTCAGGTGTCGCTTGTTGCGCTTCGCCGTTGTCGAAGACCTGGAACCAGGCGAAGGTGCCCGGCGCAATGGTCGGGTCGCTGCTCGACTTGACCACTCCTCCGATCTTTGCGCGGTTGCCGTCGTAGACGTTCATGCAGGTGACGTCGACGTTGAAGTCGAACGACGTCCCCTCGACGATCTGGTGGTACTCGAATCGGCCGCTCACGCTGCCGTCGGCGTACTTCCGGGCGTTGAAGGCGAGCGGCTGGTTGACCACCTCGACGCCGAATGCGTTCGGCAGCGGGATCGTCCAGTGGATCCCGCCGCTCGCCGAGGCCACCGGGCCGCCCGGCGCCGCGAGCGCCGCAGGCACGGTGAGCGCGGCAACGATCGTGGCGAGTACGAAGAACGAACGGATGTGCATGAGTCCCTCCCGGTCGCTTGTCTCGCTCGAGCATGCGGCGCGCCGGGAGGCACGTCTTGAACGCGGCGTGCGGTTTTAGAACGCTGCGGCTACCACTTGGAGCGGCGGCCGCGCCGGCTCGTGTACACGAGCTTCGCGGGGGCAGACCGCATGCCGGCCTGCTCGAACTGCTCACGGTGACCGAGGCGGCGGGCGACACGGCTCGTCTCGGCCTGCTGCTCGGGGAGCACGAACGTGACCGCGGTGCCGCTGCGGCCGGCGCGTCCCGTGCGGCCGGTGCGATGGACGTAGCCCTTGTCCTCCTCGGGCGGATCGAAGTTGATCACGTGCGTGACGTCGTCGAGGTCGAGGCCCCTGGCGGCAACGTCCGTTGCGACCAGCGTCTCGACCTTTCCGCTCTCGAAGCGAGCGAGCGCCCGCTCGCGTGCGTTCTGCGACATGTCGCCGTGCATGGCGACCGCGCGCACGTCGTGCCGGGCGAGCTTCTGCACGAGCCGGTCGGCGCCGCGCTTGGTGCGGACGAAGACGAGGGTGGAGCTCGAAGACCGGATGTGCTCGACCAGCGTCTCGACCTTCGTGTCGGCGGTCACCGAGACAAAGTGGTGTGCGATCTCGCCGGGCTGCCGCGTGGTCGACAGCTCGCCCTCGATGTGCGAGGGGCTGTTCGTGTAGGCACGGGCCAGGTCGCCGACGTGACCGTCGAGCGTGGCCGAGAAGAACATCGTCTGGCGGTTGCGCGGAAGCCGGCGCACGAGCTTGTCGACCTGCGGCTGGAAGCCCATGTCGAGCATGCGGTCGGCCTCGTCGAGGACGAACGAGCGCACCTTGGACAGATCGACGAGCCTTCGCGTTGCCAGATCGTCGAGCCGCCCCGGAGTGGCGACGAGAATGTGCGCGCTCTTGATGCGGTTAGCCTGCGAGCGGATCGGGATCCCGCCGTACGCGGCGGCGACGCGAAGGCCCTTGGCCGCGGCAAGTGCTTCGAAGGCCTCGGTTACCTGGGCGGCGAGCTCGCGGGTCGGCACCAGCACGAGCGCCGAGGGGCGCCCGTCGGCGGGCGTCGTCCGCTCCACGATCGGAAGCGCGAAGGCAAGCGTCTTGCCTGAGCCCGTGGGCGAGCGCACGAGGACGTCAAGCCCCTCCAGCGCGTCCGGCAGGACGAGCTCCTGGATGCTGAAAGGATGATGGATCGAGCGAGCGGCGAGCGCGGCCACGACGGGCGCGGACACGCCGAGCTCGCGGAAAGACTGGTTCGACATGAAGTTCGACTCCTTACGGGTTCGAGACTTGCCTACCTCGAAACACCCGAAGGAGGAACGAGAAGCTCATCTCACCGGCCGGCGGGATTGCCGACTGTGCACACACAGTAGCAGCGATACCCTGGGGCGATGGCCAAGGACAAGCCCGAACCGTTGACGCTCGCACAGAAGGAGCAGCTCGAGGCCGAGCTAGCCGAGCTCGAGGGCCCGAAGCGAGCCGCGATGGTCGAGGCGATCGCCACCGCCCGCAGCTTCGGCGACCTCTCCGAGAACTTCGAGTACCACGCGGCCAAGAACGAGCAGGGCCTGCTGGAGCGCCGGATCACGCTTCTGCGCGACCGGCTCGATCGTGCGGTGGTCGTCGACGAGACGGCCGCGACCAGCGGCGTCGTCTCAGTCGGGTCGAAGGTGGAGGTCGAGGACGAGCAGGGCGCGACGATGCAGGTCGAGATCTCGAGCGTCGGCGGCGTTTCGCCCGATTCGCCGGTCGGGCGCGCGCTGATGGGCGCCAAGGCCGGCGACGAGGTCGTGATCGAGGCGCCGAAGGGCTCATGGCGAGCCCGAGTCGTCTCGGTTTCCTAGTGGCGCGGCAGCACGTAGAAGGCGATCGTCGAGTACTGGAACGCGACCGCCACGATCACCAGCGCGTGGAAGACCTCGTGATACCCGAACACAGCGGGAACCGGATCGGGGCGGCGTAGCGCGTACACGAGCGCGCCCGCCGTGTAGGCGATCCCACCGGCGAGCAGGAGCGCCGCACCTGCAATTCCAACGCCATCGACGATCTGGGGAAACACGACCACCGCGACCCAGCCGAGCGAGATTCCGATCGCCGCGGAAAGCCACTTGGGGGCATCTACCCAGAGAAACTTGAGGGCGATCCCCGCGGCCGCTCCCGCCCAGACGATCCCCAGCACTGCCGTCCGCCAGGCTCCGTCGAGCACCAAGAGGCCGACGGCAGTGTAGGTCCCGGCGATGAGCGCATAGATTCCCGCGTGGTCGAGACGCCGCAGCCAGCGGCGCTTGTCATCCGGCCAGGGGACGCCGTGGTAGAGCGCGCTCGCGCCGAACATGGCCGCGGCGCTCGTTCCGAAGACGATCGCGGCCACCCGACCCACGGCCGTATCCACCTCGAAGCTCAGCAAGACGGCGAGCGGAAGCGCCAGGAAGAACGCGATGCGATGGGAAACGCCCCTGAAGCGGGGCCGTACGACGCTAGCGGCCGCCACGATGACGGAGGCGCGCACGACGCGGCGACACCTCTTCGATGAAGACCACATTCTGGGCTTCCCGCCCGCCGTCGGTGACGATGAGATCGAAGCTCACGACAGCCTCCGCGCACCGTCCTTCCGGTCTCTTCCCTTCGGCAAATCCGGTTCCAAGGACGGAGAGGCGCTCACCCTCCTCCGTCTGGATGAAGCCGAGATCCTTGACCTCGTTGAACCAGAGCATCGTTCCTCGCATCCGCTGCCTTTCGCCGGGAGCCTGGCCGTGCCTACCACTGCTGAACGGGTAGATGGGGGCTTCGGGCCGGCCAGGTACGCGCTCTGTAGTGCCCTCAGCCTACCAGCGGGCCGTGAGGCCACGGCCTCTCCGATTTGCCTCGAGTTCACTCGTCGGGCGCAAGCGCTACCCCTTTTGGGAGTCATTTCCGGGAAAGACAGCCTCTCAGACCGTCCGTTCGGCCGTTGTTAGCCACGCCGCCTCCTTCGTAGAGTTCGCGTGCGACAAGAGCGGTCGATAGGCGCTCTCCAATCCTCCCGGCCGCTCTTAGTCGCCCAAACTCCTCAGGTTGTGCCGAATGCGTGGGAGAGCCGGGCGACCTTTCTCTGCGGCTCATGTCGGGGCACTAGGCGGCCCTAGCACCCACGGGAGAGAGGAGATCGAGGCCCCCGGCTCCTCTCGTGTGTTCTCGCCGCAGGGGCGGTGCCCTTCCGGCCCAGTACCCCGATCCGGCCGAGTTTCGGCGCAGGCCTCGAGGGCGTGCGCGAAGCAATTACGGTGCGGTCCAGCTGCGACCGGTGACCGTCCCTATCGCGTGACGAGGCGGTGGCTGCCCTTGCCTAGATCGTGAAGCACCAGTGGAGCTGGCGGTGGTTCGCAGCGAGGAGTCGGTGGGTGGGTCGCGTCGCAGGATGGCTCATTGCACGGCCTCCCGGGGGCCAGCGAAGCGCTTGACGACAACTGCCGGCGTGCCCACGGCGAGGGCGTGATCCGGGATGTCCTCGAGCACGACGGAGTTCGCACCGATGACCGCCCCGCGTCCGATCGTGACGCCGGGGCAGACCACGACGTTCTGCCCAAGCCAGGCTCCGTCCTCGATCTCGACGGATTCCAACCGGTCTAGCCCCTGGTCGAGCACGGCGCGCCGCGGATCGTCGTAGGCGTGGATGTGATCAGAGATGTAGACGTTCCTCGCCAGGAGCACCTTCCGACCGAGCCGCACCGAGCGTGCGGCGGAGAGGACGCAGGTGCCGGCGATGCTCGTACCGTCGCCGATCTCCAGCACTCCTGGACGATCCGGTCCCTCGAGGGTCTGCAGCCAGGAGCCGGCACCCACGAAGACATTGCTCCCGATAGAGATGTGCGCCTCGCCGACGAGCCGAACAGGAGGCTCGATCACGCTTCGAGCGCCGAACGAGGCGAAGGCTCCCGAGGATGCGAGCGAAAAGGCTTTGGCGCGCGTGCGGACGAACAGCCGATACGAACCGACCGATAGGCGTCCCACCGTCGCTCGAAGCCGGCCCACCTTTCCAGTGTAAGCAGCCCGTCTCGACGCTCCGCCCCCCGTACGTACAGGCTTGCTTGCTTCGCTTTCGCACCTCGGCTCAGGGTGCTAAGAAACGACTGCGTTGGTCACCGTGTCCCTTTATGCGCGAACGAGATCCTGGGCTAGGTCGAGCGACACCGTTCGACGATGGCGCCAGCGGCGCTACCGGTTGTTCCTCGAGTTGTGTCGGGTCGGCCCCGACGAGCCGATCCTCGATGTGGGTGCGGGATCCGGCGGGGCACTCGAACGGTTCAACACCACGAACCCGATCGTGGCCCTAGATCTCAATCCGCTCGCGAGCGAGTGGCTCGCGGCTCCGAACGTGAAGGTGCAAATCGGCGACGGAACGAAGTTGCAGTTCCGGGACGGAGAGTTCGGCGCGGTGTTCTCGAGCTCGGTCATCGAGCATGTTCCCAAGGAGCTCTGGCCGGATTTCGCCGCCGAGATCCGCCGCGTCGGCAAGCGTTACTTCGTGCAGACGCCGAACCGGTACTTCCCGATCGAGCCTCACTACCAGTTCCCGTTCTTCCAGTTCCTTCCGCGCCGCGCGCAGCGCGCGCTTAACAACCGTTTCTCGTTGGGCTGGCAACAGAAAGGCGAGTGGGAGGAGATCAATCTCCTGACCGCCCGAGATCTCCGCCAGCTCTTCCCCGAGGCGGAAATTCACCGGGAACGCGTATTCGGTCTGACAAAGAGCCTGATGGCCGTTCGCCGCTAGGGGCGGCGGCTCTGGCGCACCCTCCCCGTTCGGGTAAGCCGCAGACTAGCCGGACGCGGGTCGTCCAAAAGGTCTGGCACTCCTAGCATCCGGATCGTCCCGGCATCAGCCGGGACGCGTCACGGGATGGGGGAGGGACGGACGCTGAGCGGAGCAGTAGCTGAGTGGGTACGCGACGGGGACTACGGCACCGGCAGGGACGGGGCGCCCCGCGCCATGGTCCTCGGGTGCTGGATCGACGCCGTCACGCTCGAGCAGGCGGTCGCAATCGTCGAGGAGGCGATCGCGCTGCGCCGGCCTTGCCAGCACGTCTCGATCAACGCCGCGAAGCTCGTGCGCTTCCAGCAGGACGACCAGCTGCGGTGCGTCATCGGCGGGTGCCAGTTAGCCACCGCGGACGGCCAGGCGGTCGTCTGGGCGGCCCGGGTTCTCAACCGGCCCCTGCCCGAGCGCGTGGCCGGCATCGACCTGATGCACGCCGTCTTGGAGCGCGCGGCCGAACGAGGGTACGGCGTCTACGTCCTGGGCGCTCGGTCCGAGGTGCTAGAGCGCGCCCTGGCGAACTTGGGGACCCGGTTTCCGGGCCTCAGGCTTGTCGGCGCGCGCCACGGCTACTTCGGCCCTGACGAGGAGCCGGAGATCGTGGAGAGCATCCGCGAGGCGGCGCCCGACGTGCTGTTCGTCGCTCTCGAGACGCCCGCCAAGGAGCTCTTCCTCGCGCGCCACCGCGATCGGTTGCAGATTCCGTTTGTAATGGGGGTGGGCGGCGCCGTCGACATCCTCGGCGGCGTCCGCCGACGAGCACCTCGCTGGCTGCAGCGGCTCGGCCTCGAGTGGGCTTTCAGGCTCGCCCAGGATCCACGCCGGCTGGCGGGCCGCTATGTCGTGGGAAACACGCGCTTCACCTGGCTCGTGACACGCGAGCTCGTCCGGAAGAGGTTCGCCGCGTGAGCAAGGTCGTGGCCCACGTCGTCGGCGCACGGCCGAACTACATGAAGATGGCGCCCGTCTACGCGGCCCTCGCTCATCGAGGGCTCGTCGACCAGTACCTCATCCACACGGGCCAGCACTACGACAGCCAGCTCAACGACGTCTTCTTCGCGGAGCTCCCGCTCCCCGAGCCGGACGTGATGCTCGAGGTCGGCTCCGGATCCCACGCCGAGCAGACCGCTCGTGCCCTCGTCGGTCTCGAGCAGACGTTCATGAAGCTGAAGCCGGATCTCGTGGTCGTGCCCGGCGACGTGAACTCGACGCTCGCGGGCGCGCTCGCAGCCGTGAAGCTCCAGATTCCGGTCTGTCACCTCGAGGCGGGGCTGCGCAGCTTCGACTGGGAGATGCCGGAAGAGCACAACCGGAAGGTCGCGGATCACCTCGCCAGCCTGCTGCTGACGCCGTCGCAGGACGCGGTGCGGAATCTCGCGATCGAGGGGATCGCCGGCGAGCACGTCGTGCTGATCGGTAACACGATGATCGACTCGCTGTTCGCGAACCTCGCCTCGGCGCGGCGGCTCGCGTCCTGGCGCGACTACGACCTGATGCGCGGTCACTACGTGCTCGTCACCCTGCACCGGCCCGCGCTCGTCGACAGTGCCGAGTTGCTCGAGCGAACCATCTCCGCGCTCGGGACGGTCGCCCGGACCTTCCCGGTCGTCTTCCCCATGCACCCGCGAACCCGGGCGAGGATGGACGACGCAGGTATCGAAGTTCCGGAGCGCGTGCACATCACGCAACCACTCTCGTACACCGCGTTCCTCTCGCTCGAGCTCGGGGCCGCGGCGGTGGTGACCGATTCCGGTGGAGTCCAGGAGGAGACAACCGCGCTCGGCGTCCCGTGCTTCACGCTCCGGGACAACACCGAGCGGCCCGTCACAGTCTCGAATGGGACGAACATCGTCCTCGGGCTCGACCCGGAACGCCTGATCGAGGTACCGCACAGACTCAGAGGCCCGCGGGTGGCGCTCCGGCCTCCGCTCTGGGACGGCGCGGCGGGCAAAAGAGCCGCCGTCGAGATCGAGCGCTCGCTCGGCGTCGAGCTCGCCCGGACGGCGTAGCCGGTCGAGAGCGCTTACCGGCGGGCAGACGAGACGCGACGAAGCTCGGCCTGTGGCGTAGCCGACGGAGAGTGCGGAGCGACCGCTTGGCGCGGCGGCTCGCCGAACGGCGGGGCGTCGAGACCGAAGAGGATCCGAAGCGCCCGGCGCGACGCGGCTGACCGAGCCGCTCCGTTGGCGCCCAGCGGGACGGCCCGCGTGAGGTATCGAAGCGCAAGGACCGAGAAATTGAGGCCGCGGTGGACGGGCGAGTAGTTCTTCCCCGCGTACTGGAGCCGCGTAAAGACGTCCTGTGCGGTCATCTTCGGATTGATCCCGGCCTTCTCGGCGTGGTGAAGGATCGTCATGGCCGGGAGGTGGCGCACCTCCCACCCGGCGCGCTTGATCCGCAGGCACAGATCCGTCTCCTCGGAATAGATGAAGAACCGCTCGTCCAGGTAGCCGGCGCTCTCGAGCGCCTCTCGCCGGGTGAAGAGGAAGGACCCCGACGTCCAGTCGCAAGCGACCTCTTCGTCGTAGCGGGCCAGGTCGAGCTCGCGCTCGCCCAGCCAGCCTGGCCTGTGTGGGAGCCGCTCGGCACCCAGTGCGTCGCCGAGCAGCCGTAGCGCGTTCGGGAAGCGGCGGATCGTCGGGAAGAGCTGGCCGTCGGCGGTCACCTGTCGAGCCCCGGCGAGCCCGACCTCGGGCCGCTCGTCCATGGCGCGGACGAGCTCCTCGAGCGTCCCCGACAGTATCTCCGTGTCGGGGTTGAGGAAGAGCACGTAGCGGGCGTCCGTCGTCATCAGCCCACGGTTGTTCGCGTGCGCGAAGCCCCGGTTCTCGCAGGTGACGACGCGAGCCCGTGGAAACTCCCTCTCGACGAGCTCGCGCGTGCCGTCCGTGGACTCGTTGTCGGCGACGACGACGTCGAGCTCGATCTCCCCGGCGTGGTCGAAGATCGTCTGCAA
>Ga0207675_100000575_pt1 | contig 35883 bp, 30 predicted proteins | sample KBSSwiS42_FD_184305 | JGI IMG/M metagenome (GOLD analysis project Ga0207675, IMG submission 184305) | Switchgrass rhizosphere microbial communities from Kellogg Biological Station, Michigan, USA - KBS Switchgrass S4-2 (SPAdes) (version 2) | ecosystem: Host-associated > Plants > Roots >...
GGCCCGCTATAACCTTAACCAGGTACGAGGTGTTGCCGTTACGCGTATCGTCAAAGATAGTCCGGCGGAGAAGGCTGGTCTCCGACAGGGTGATGTGATTCTTCGCATTGACGGTGAGAACGTTACGAGCGTTCGCAAACTCAATCGCGTTGTTGGTGAAATCGCTCCCGATCAAACGGTGCGTCTTTCAGTCAGCAGAAACGGTTCTGAGCAGGAACTGACTGCAACAATGGGACGCCGCAGCAATAACACGTTCACTCGGCTTATGAAAAACAACCCGGGGGGTTGGGAATGGGAAGGCCCAAATCTAAATAGCGATGATTTCGTTTTTTCGTTTGCTGGAAGTCGACGCATTGGAATTAGCACGACGGAACTAACCAAGCAGCTCGCAGATTATTTTGGCATCGCCGGGGGCCAGGGCGTTTTAGTGACTTCCGTGTCTGATGACGGTCCAGCAGCCAAAGCTGGTGTGAAGGCGGGCGATGTTATTACAGCTGTCGATGGTGAGACAGTAGATAGTACTGGCGACATCTCACGGATAGTGAATAACAAAAAAGACGGCGAAGTAACATTGACGATCGTTCGCAACAAGTCGCAGCAGACAATTCGAGTGACTCCAACTGAAGGTCACGGATTTCCGGCACGCACCATCGGTCGTCCGCAAGTAGGTCGCCGAATCGTTATTCCCAGGATCGAAATGGGCGAGCTCCCCGAAGTGAACATCTCGATGCCTCGCATCGTGCTACCAACAATTCCCGCGGTCGACATTCAAATGCCGCGTATCAAAATCCCGAACGTTAGGGTGGTGAGAAGAACAAACGGCCCGATCTGAGACGGTAGGCAGTAGGCAGGGGCAGTAGGCAGGAAGCAGGTGTCCGTGCCCTAATCCTGCCTACTGCTCCTGCTTTCTGCTTACTGTTTTCCCTCGACTTGCGTCAAACCCGTCGGTTGTGTGATGATCCAAAGCGATGAAAGCCATAATATTCAGACCTGATCTTTTGAGGAGTGCATAAAGAGTGAAAGCGGAATTGCAGAAGTTAGTCGCTTTGCAGAATCTGGACACCACCATACGAAAACTAGAAAAAGACCTGGAATCCATTCCCCAAAGGCGCGCTGAGATCGAAGGAGAGTTCGATCAGCGCGCCTTTGAAATTAGGGCCCTCGAGAATCGCCGCGATGAAGCAAAGCATGTTCGCGCGCGTCTTGAAAACGAGGTGGTTGAACAGAAAGGGCGTGCTGAGCGCGCCGAACGAAACCTGATGTCGTCCAAGAAACAGGACGAATATACCGCTGCCATTCGGGAAGCCGACGCAGCCAGAAAACAAATCTCCACGCTGGAAACCCAAATACTTGAGACACTGGAAAGCCTTGAACAGGCTGAGGCTGCCTTGAACGAACGAGCTGAAGAGATTGCGAGTTTGAACTCCGATCGGGAAGCGCGGCTCAAGCTGTTTGACGAAGAAACGAGTGCTCAGTCAGCCAAACTGAAAACAGCTCGAAGCGAGCGCGATCAAGTGTTTGGAGCGTTGCCCAAGGCGCTTGGTGTGCAGTATGGCCGCATTAGCACGAAGATTCGCGACGGAGTCGCAGTGGCCGAAGCTCGCAATCGATCGTGCACGGCCTGCTTTATGTCGCTGAGGCCGCAGGTAATGTCTGAGATTCGACGTGGAGAAGAAGTTATCACCTGCGACAATTGTGGAAGAATCCTTTTTTACATTCCTTCTGATTCGTTGCAGGCCGATAAGGCAACCGCCCAATCGAACGTAGTTGTACATTAATGGGGCTCGGCGAGCTTTCTTTTAGGGGCGGCACTCTGTGGCCGCCCCTTTCGCATTTCAGGCGTGATAGATTAATGAAGAGGGGCGGCCACGGAGTGCCGCCCCTACAAATTTCATATGCGCGTACTTGTCACAGGTGGAGCCGGCTACATCGGAAGTGTCGTTACTGAAGGATTAGTCAACGACGGTCATCACGTTGTTGTGTACGACAATCTCAGCAAGGGTCACAGGAAGTCGGTTCATGCTGATGCTGAGTTCGTTGAAGCTGATCTCCACGACGCATCCACACTGCGAAACACTTTTCGCAAACATCAAATCGACTCAGTGATCCACATGGCCGCGTCGTCTCTTGTTGGCGAGTCTTGCACCAACCCGGCCAAGTACTATGACAATAACGTGGTCGCCGGATTGAAACTACTTGATGCAATGATCGAGTCGAATGTGAAACGGATTGTGTTTTCGTCGACGGCCGCTACGTATGGCAATCCGGAGACGCAGCCAATCGACGAAAGCGCGCCGAATCAGCCAACGAATCCGTATGGCGAAACCAAACTGGCTTTTGAGCGAGCCATGCGTTGGTATGATGAAGCTTTCGAACTGCGTTACGTCGCCCTGCGTTACTTCAACGCGGCCGGCGCGACTGAAAAATGCGGTGAAGACCATGACCCGGAGACCCACGTAATTCCCATCGCGCTTCAAGTCGCTGCAGGTGAGAGGCAACACGTCGACATCTTTGGCGATGACTATCCGACTCCGGACGGCACCTGCATTCGCGATTACATTCATGTCGTCGACCTGGCCCAGGCACACATCCTTGCTATAGGTTCCCTCGATAATGGTAGTCGCATTTACAACCTGGGGTGTGGTGGCGATGGATACAGTGTCAAGCAAGTGATAGATACTGTCCGCGAAGTTACCGGCCGAGAAATCCTCACAAAGATTGCGCCAAGACGTGCAGGTGATCCACCCACGTTGATCGCCAGCTCCGACCGGATCAAGCGGGAACTTAACTGGCAGCCGAAATACCAGGATTTGGGTGTAATAGTTAAATCAGCGTGGCGCTGGAAGCAAGCGAATCCGAACGGTTACAGGGACTGGCCACAAATCTGAGGCCGCCTTTCGACTAGCGCCGATGCGCGACAATATCAAACTCAAACCTCACGTCGCCTTTGACTCGCACGAATCCGTGAAACGCTGACGTCGCCTTAACGTTGAAGTTGTCTCGATCAATACTGAACTGCCCGACTGCTTGAAGATCATTGTCGCTCAGCGATAGTTTCACTCGAATCGTCTCTTGTTTCGTAACCCCAAGCAGAGTCAGGTTGCCAACAATCTTCACGTCATACTGTCCAGCTGCCGCCGGCTGCGCGGTGACACTGGTGCTCTGAAAAACAATTTCAGGATGCTTGTCTGGAAGCAGAACGATATCGTGAACTTCCTTGTTGATGATTTTCTTCTGCTCTTCGGTGAAGTCCGTTCCTGTTTCTTCCAATGAGCTCGACTTAACCACCAGGTGAAGTGAAGCCGGCGTCACCGTGCCTGGTGTCAACTCGACTTCCCCCGAGAAATCGCGAGCCGCAAGGTAGTGATCGTGGCCCTTAAACCAAAAGAGTCCGCCGGCAAATGCGTGGGCAATAAACTTGCCCTTTTGATTGTCGATAACATAAGTTGCGCTTGCGGGAGTTGCTGATCTGGTTGTAGAGCTGGTGCTGGCGAGTGCTGCAGTAGTCAGGAAGAAAATGATTCCAGTGATTGTTAAGCGCAGTCTTCGCCGAGCGTGACCTTCGTGCGTTTGCATTAGCTGATCCTCCGGAGAACAAAGTGGGATGCAATGGGGATATAAAGGGTTGGGTTGATCGAACTGTAATTAGAGTCTGTGGCAGCAGCGTTATAAAGTTGTCCGATTAGTTTTACGACGGACCAATAAGCTTGCGCGTTTGATTGGTTGCAAAAGATACTGTGAGACAGATGCAGAAAAGCGAAAACCTGAGCGAGAAGGCTCGAGTTAAAGTAACCCGACCAAAAGGTGGAACAGTCGTAACCGTTTCAGAGTTTTTGTCACTATCGCGACCGAAGGGTGACCTCATCTTGCGGATTGGTCGTGAAGAAGTCAGTGTCACGAGTCTCGATAGAATCTATTGGCCCGATGAAAAGCTGACGAAGTTTGACTTGCTTTCGTTCTATCTGAAAGTGGCTGACTTCATCATGCCTTTCCTAAAGGATAGGCCGGCGATCCTCCAGCGATACCCGCGCGGAATTAACGCGCCGATGTTCTTTCAACAGGATCTTGAGAGTGCTCCCGCTTTCATCAAAACTGCGAGGCTAATCAACCAGGAAGGACGCGAGCTCGACTACGCTGTTTACTCAACCACCGCCTCGCTACTCCATTTCGTCAACCTCGGTACGATTGAACAACACCAGTGGCATTCGACTGTGAAGCATCTCGATAAACCGGATTGGATTGCCATCGATCTGGATCCCAAAAAAGCTCCCTGGGAAAATGTTCTTCAGGTCGCTTTGGTCGTTAAAGAAGTCACCGACGAGATTGGACTCCAGGCATTTCCCAAGACTTCAGGCTCTTCTGGTATTCACATCTACGTGCCTTTGAAACCGACGAATGGATACGAGCAGGTAGCGGAGTTTGCGAAGCTGCTGTCGGGTGAGGTAGCGCGGCGTGCACCGAAGATTGCGACTGTCGAGCGCACGATCGCTAAGCGGAAGCCAACGCAGGTTTATGTTGACTGGATGCAGAATGCGCGGGGCAAGAGCCTGGCATCGGTGTTTACCGCGCGAGCAAGAGCCAAAGCCACAGTCTCGATGCCACTTACCTGGAAACAAGTCGAGCGCGGAGTCAAGATAACCGACTTCACGATTACCAACGTTCCCGATCTGCTAAACAAGAAAGGTGACCCATGGGCCACCTTCTTCGACGAACGACAAAAACTAAAATTCGATTGATATCCACCGCCGACAAACGCAGAGGAATGGCTTTGTCTGCTCGGCTACGTCCCACGAAAGCGCTTGAACAACAGGAGAAACTGCGCACGATTGATACTCAGGTAGCGGATCATTTGGGCGAGCGTGATCATCAAACGGCGGACTTAGGCAACCTGAGAATGGCTTGACGATTCTCACTGATGTTGCCTATTCTGGGGCGACAGTTAGTTGGCACACGTTATGAACTTAAGTCTTCATCGCTATTACTACTATTACGGCCCGCTCTCCACTGGGAGGGACGGTCAGGCGATGAGCTGTCGGCGTGCGCTTATGAGATAGCACTTCTAGACAGGTTTCAAAACCGGCCATCAATCCTTCCAGAGGATTGGTGGCCGGTTTTTTTGTGTCCGATAAACTTCAGTTCGTCGCTGTCGTCAGGATCGGACGGTTGAAATCGCAGGTGAAACTAACGAAAGGGATCGACAAGCTGAAGAGGTTCTGAAGCTTATCGAACATCAAGACCATGACACCAACCGATACCAAAACTCTATTGCTCGATCACGTTGACCAGCGAATGGTGACCACAACCGACGCAGTTGAGGATCGCAACGCTCTAGTCCAGCTTGACCCGGACCATCCGGGATTCAGAGATGCCGAATATCGCGCTCGTCGTAACCAGATCGCGGAGATTGCGCTTAGTTACGTCCCGGGCAACGCCATACCGCCTGCGCCGTACACTGATGAAGAGCACGGTGTTTGGCAGACAATCTGGCAAGCGTTGGAACCGGCTCAGCAGCGACACGCATGCGCAGAATATCTCGAGTGCGTACGGCGGCTGTCGTTCGATACCAGGCGAATCCCGCAGCTGGGTGAGATCAGCAAAAAAGTGGAAGCGATCAGTGGCTTTCGCTTGGAACCTGTTGCGGGTTTGGTGGAGCCACGAGTGTTTCTGGAGTCACTGGCCAATGGAGTGTTCCTCTGCACTCAATACATTCGTCATCACTCAACGCCACTCTACACACCCGAACCAGACGTAGCTCACGAGATCATCGGGCACGCTGTGACACTGGCGAGTACCCGGTTTGCTGAGATCAACCGCTTGTTTGGCGAGGCGGTGAAACGGACCAACAATCCAGCCGACTTAGACCGCCTAGCCCGTGTCTACTGGTTCACGATCGAGTTTGGAGTCTTACGTGAAAACGGTGAGGTGAAGGCTTACGGCACTGGTTTGCTCTCGTCAGCAGGAGAATTGGAAGAGATGCACAAGGCGGAATTGCGGCCGCTCGATCTGGAGACAGCAGCGAGTCATAATTACGATCCAACTCACTACCAGGCCATCCTGTTTTGTGCAGGGTCCTTCGAAGAAATGTACGGGGATTTGCGTGAATTCCTGCGGCGTTGGTGACGCAATCTAGGATCTGTTTTTGTCGTTTTCGGATCAGCTTGTTGTTTTTGGATCAATGGCTGAGATATCGGACTCTGAGCCATAAGTTTTGTTAGCAAATCCTCGCCGTTTAAGGGGGAGTTAACGGCCCCTTTTTTGCTACCGCCCTTTTAGCTCCCCCAAAACAACGTAACGACTGTCGGCATATCCTGAGGCTCGAACGTGGCAATGCTCGCCTCATCAAGTACACAAACTTGGAAGCGCGTATTCGTAATCCTGGTTGGGGTCGCAGTGTGTTTGACCGCCGGTAATGTTTAGGAGGTTAGTCTTATGGTTAGCAAAAAGATCGGACTCTTCTTCCCGTTGATGGCCGTGGCGGTCGGTCTGCTTTTAAGCGCTACAGCGCTGGGGCAATCAACGGCGACGGTGCAAGGTACCGTCACTGATTCGAAAGGTTCTGTAGTGCCGAGCGCCACCGTGGTGGTGAAAAACAAAGCGACGTCGGCGGAACGCACCGCCCAAACGGACGCTGACGGGAATTATCAGGTAGCGGCATTACCAGTTGGAATCTACACAATTGAGGTGCGCGCCAACGGGTTCAAGACGCAGTTGGCCGACCAGGTATCGATTCAGGTTGCGCAAACCATAGTTCAGAATTTTCAGATGGACGTGGGGGCGATCTCCGAACAGGTTTTAGTAACTTCGGATGTGCCAGTTATTGAAACAGCAACCACTTCCGTTGGCACCGTAATCAATCAAAGAACTGTTCAGGAAATTCCGCTTAACGGGCGTCACTTTGTTGACCTCGGTCTGTTGATCCCAGGTTCTGTTACTCCGCCTCAGAATGGCTTCTTAACCGCGCCTCTTCGCGGACAAGGATCGTTTGGCTTGAACACGGCGGGCGGTCGTGAGGATACGGTTAATTTCATGATTAATGGAATCAACCTTAACGACATGGTTCAGAACCAGATTACGTTTCAGCCATCCATCAATACAGTTCAGGAGTTTAAGGCCGATAACTCCACTTTTAGCGCCGAATATGGTCGGAACTCAGGTGCAATCGTGAACATCGCAACGCGTTCAGGCGCAAACGATTATCACGGCGAGTTCTTTGAGTTCTTGCGGAACGATGCCCTGGACGCGAGGAACTTCTTCGAGCGGACAACTCAACCGGCCCCCTTCAAACGAAATCAGTTTGGTTTCAATGTTGGTGGACCTGTAAACCTTCCCCACTTCGGCCAAGGCGGACCAATCTTCGGCTACGAGGGAAAGAACAAGACGTTCTTCTTTTTCAGTTATGAGGGAACACGTCAACGACAAGGGCTGACGATCTCCGGAGTGACAGTTCCCACCGAGGCTCAACGTGCAGCGGTGACGGATCCTGTGATCAAAAACCTCTTGCCGCTTATTCCACACGCGAATGTTGGTGCCAGCGGCTTTGCCGGTTCAGCAACTGCGCCGGTAAATATCGATCAGTGGACAACTGACATTAGTCATACGCTCGGCGCTAACGATCGCCTTCACGGTTATTATGCGATCCAACGTGACCAACGTGGTGAACCCACTCTCCAGGGCAATACCGTTCCGGGTTTTGGCGACACGCGCACTTCGCGACGTCAAATCTTTACCTTTAATGAAACACACACCTTCGGATCTAATGTAGTCAACGAAGCACGATTTGGGTTCAATCGAATCCACATCTTGTTCGATCCCAACGCTCATTTGAATCCGCTCGACTTCGGGATCAAGAACGGTGTCACAACAGATCTTGGTTTGCCCCAGATGGCTGTGACTGGTACCGCCCTGAACCTTGGCGGTCCCTCCGGTTTTCCCCAGGGTCGTTCGGACACGACTTACGTTGTTTCTGACACGCTGAACTACCTGCGCGGTAATCACTCGCTCAAGTTTGGCGGTGAACTTCGCCGGTTCTACAACAACAACACGGCCAAAGATACCGGCACGTTTGCATTCGCAAACATGGCGGCGTTCCTCGCTGGAACAGCGAACACTTTCAACGTGACTTTGGGAGACGTGTCCACCGCAATTGCTCAAGGCGCTCTCGGAGTGTTTGTGCAAGACAACTACAAGTTGCGATCGAATCTAACTTTGGAACTTGGATTTCGTTGGGACTACTTGATGTCGCCGACGGAAAGATTCAATCGCTTTGTCGACTATGTTCCCGAGATCAATTCGCTCGTTCAAGTGAACAACGGGATTGCTCCGGTCTACCATACAAACTGGAAGAACTTTCATCCACGAGTAGGTTTCTCGTGGGATCCTTTCAAGGATGGGAAGACTTCGATACGTGCTGCATACGCCATCCTGGCTGACCAGCCTGTAACGAATCTAGTTAGTCCGAACGGTAGTAATCCGCCATTTGCGACGGCGGTTGCCTTGCCAGCGAACACTACGACGCAGCTTTCAAACGCGACGAGTGTCGCAGTGCCGGGGGCAACCGTGTCACCGACTTCGTCAGATCCAGAATTCGACAACGCGTACATTCAATCGTGGAACTTGAATGTGCAGCGAGAAGTCGGACATGGGTTCGGAGTAACGGTTGGTTACTTTGCTACGAAGGGTACGCACTTAAGGCTTACCAGAAACTTGAACCAAACGTTTTTGAACGCCGCACTGAATCCAGTGCGACCGTTTCCTACGTTGTCATCGAGCAGCCCGATCCTTCCAAATGTACCCATGCTGAACATTACGTTTCGCGAAGGCACCGGAGTTTCGAGCTACAACGCGCTTTGGGTAACCGCAAATAAGCGACTTGCTCGTGGTTTGCAGTTCAACACTTCGTATACCTTCTCGAAGTCGATCGATTACAACTCCCAGAGTTCACAGGGAGTCACACTACAGGACAGTTACAACCTGCGTGGCGACCGTGGTCTTTCGGACTTTGATGCTCGTCATCGGTTCGTAGTAAGCGGTTTGTATGAGCTTCCTTTCAGCGGGAATCAGTTGAAGGAAGGTTGGCAGGTTTCACTCATTACCCAATCACAGAGTGGGAATCCCGTGACGTTATTAGCGGGCAATGCAGGAGCCATCGGCACCACCATCCCGGCGGCGAACGCAAACTCTTTGACAGGACTTGCAACCCTGCGTCCGGACATTGCCGGTCCGATCACGATTTCACCGACGGCGGCCGCAACTGGGATAGGTGTGCAGTATTTTCCGAATCTCGTTTGCGATCCTCGTCCCGGAGGTTCGTGTCCATCCGGTGCTGGCGTGATCCTTCCGGTAGCTTTTGTAAGTGGTAAGACTATTTATCACTTCGGAAGCATGGGTCGGAACGTTCTAATCGGACCAAGCTTCAACAACAGCGACGTGTCGCTTATCAAACGCACGAACCTAGGTGAGAACAAGTTGATCGAATTCAGGTGGGAAGTATTTGATATTTTCAACCACGCCAACTTCGGTCAGCCAGGTCGAACCGCTCAAGTCGGAAGCACGACGTTTGGAACAATCACAAACACGCGCTTCCCAACTGGAGACTCAGGTTCTTCAAGACAGATGCAGTTTGCCTTGAAGTTCAAGTTCTGAGTTTGTTGACAAAAGGACGCCTCCTTGGAGTGCGGTGGCCCGGCACCGCTTTGGTAAGAGCGAACTCAGTCCTACAGGACCTTTACCAAAGCGGTGCCGGGCCACCGCACTCCAAGGAGGCGTCCTAACTAATTCCCCAACTTTTCGACAATCTGCGAAGCAATTACTTGCGGCTCATCGTCTTGCTCGATCTCGATCCTGATTTCCGCGAGTTCGTAGATCCCCCGACGACGTTCAAACAATGCACTGGCTTGTTCTTTTGTTCTTCCGAGTGGTCGATCTTCAGTCGACGCCTCGATCCTTTCCCAACACAGGTCGAACGGAGTATCAAGCCATATACTGACCGCGTTGCACGCTTCAATTAGTTCTCTGTTCGTCGGTTCGATCCATGCTCCACCGCCGAGAGCGATTACGCCGGCCTCAACTGTCCCGAGCACACTGGCTAATGACCGGGTCTCAATTTCTCTAAATGTTCGTTCGCCTTCTTCCCGAATCAACTGCGCAGGTGATCGGCCTTCAGTTTGTGTGATCCAGTCGTCAAGGTCAGTAAGCTTCACGTTGAGTCGTTGAGCAAGATGGCAGGAAACTTCGGTTTTGCCACAGCCCATGAAGCCAGTGATCACGATTGGTCTGGGAGACTTCATAAAGAGGATCAGCGAACCACAACCGAATCCAACAAATCGAAAAACTCTGGAAAGGAAATGCTCACGCAGTCGGCACCCACTATCTCGGTTGGGCCCTCAGCGATAAGTGCTGCCACTGTGAACGCCATAGCAATGCGATGATCGCCAAAGGAATCGATTTGGGCGCCACTAAGTTTGGTTGGACCGGAAATGGAAAGTCCGTCCGGATGTTCTTCAACTTCAGCTCCCATCCTGCGTAAGTTGATCGCGGTTGCCTTGAGTCGATCACTTTCCTTATGACGCAATTCCGCGGCGTCTCTGATTTCAATGCCACCAGGTATTTGAGTACCTACTACCGCCAGCAGGGGAAGTTCATCAATGACCGATGGAATCTTTGGCTTCGCAAGCTTTCGTTCTGTGCTCGCACTCGAACTGATTCCACCGTGCACTCTGATTGTTCCAATGGGCTCGTTTCGTTCGAGCTCGATTCCGTCAGTTGAGATATCCGCACCCCAGGAAGTGAGTACAGATAAGAACTCAGCTCGGGTAGGGTTTAATCCAACATCTTCGATAACAAGGTCAGAGCCCGGTAACAACATCGCGGCTGCGACAAAATAAGCTGCTGACGAAACATCGCCGGGCACGGTGATGTCCCCGCCGATTAGTTGCGCTGGGCCATCCATGGTGACTGTCAAATCCTCGGCAGTTGTTACTGTGACTCCGAATCCATTGAATAGACGTTCTGTATGATCTCGCGAAAGCGACGACTCCTTAACCTGGGTCCGACCGCTAGCTCCGAGGGCAGCAAATAGAATTGCAGACTTCACCTGCGCACTCGCCACCGGGAGTTCGTAAATAATCGGATTAATCCCCGTCGTGCCATGAACTGTCAGCGGCGGCTTGCCTTCATTCGATTCGAACCTTGCTCCCATCAACTCGAGTGGCTGGACAATTCTTCCCATCGGACGCGAGTTGAGCGAACTGTCGCCAGAAAGTTCACATGAAAAGTCCTGCCGGGCCAACACGCCCGAGAGAACTCTAATTGTGGTGCCACTGTTCCCACAGTCGAGAGGTGAGGCAGGTCTTTGCAATCTCTCAGCTCCATCGATCTCAACGATACTGCCGGATCGTGTAATACGAACCCCTAGTTGCTTGAGACATGCGAGTGTGGAAGAGCAATCGACGGCAGTCGAATAGTTTTTTATTGTCGATCGACCCGACGCTATTGAGGCGATGATTGCTGCCCGGTGCGAGATCGATTTATCGCCGGGTAATCGGAGTCTTCCTTGAATTCGGTGCGCTCGGTTTAGTTTCATTTATGACAATGTTTCCATGGTTTTGTGTGTCTTGGGAGTGGCGTTTGGGAGAAAGTCTGCTATAAGTGTCCGGTCTTGTTCGTATCCCCGTAGGACCCCCTTTAGTACCCCCCAATTCGACCATCATACATTAGGCACATTAGCCGAAAGGGAATCAGTGTCGGCACTACTTTCTCCAACTGTCCTGGTCGCCGAAGACTCAGGTGACACCCGACATATGCTGAAGCGAGCCCTCGAAATTAGAGGTTACCGTGTCCTGGAAGCTGAAAATGGGCGTCAGGCGCTGGAACTCACTCGCCAATACAAGCCCCATCTCATCATTGTCGATTTGAATATGCCCGTACTCGATGGTTTGGAAACCATAAAGTACGTTCGCATGATGAAAGGGGCCTCGGAACAGGTTCCTATCGTTGCCATCACCGCCTTCGATGTTTACGGCATGGAGGAAGCCGCCAGCGAAGCTGGATGCAATGAATACATCAGCAAGCCTTTCGATCTCGACTATCTGGAAAAGGTAATGAAGGGGCTGGGCTTTATTCTGTGAATGGTCTTTTCACAGCTCTTTCTTATCCGTTAGTGATCAGCCCCACAATAAGAAGCCCGTTCGAGTTGCTCACCTATTGACTATCCGAATCTATTAACGGCCCTTCTAATAACTTCCTAAGAACACTTTGAGAACATCAGGCTAGCAAAAAATGGGGCTATTCTTGACACGTAGCTAGCCAGCGTGTTAAACCCTCGGACTTCCGGGAAGCGTTAAAGAAAGCAGCCAGGGTCCTCCCGCTATGGCTTTCGAGGCCATGCCTGATCATTGTGACGGTAGAGACGACCGAACTAACTTTACCCAGCCGAATTGAGACCGTAGCTGCCGCGGCCGCTGCGGTTGCGGAGTTCATGAGTCGCTCAGGTGTCAGCGATGACGCTGCGTTTGGTATTGATATGGCTGTTCGCGAGGCTGTAACCAATGCCGTAGTTCACGGAAACAGCCAGGCCGAAGACAAAGTCGTTGACATCGTCTTGAAGAGCTCGCCTGACGCTGTTGAAATCAGCGTTCACGACCAAGGCCCCGGGTTTAACCCAAGCGAAGTCCCAGATCCGACAGCTGAAGAAAACATATTAAAGACCTCAGGTCGAGGCATCTTTTTCATGCGCAGCTTTATGGACGAAGTTGTCTGGTCGCTGCCTCCTGAAGGTGGTACAACAGTGCGCATGCTCAAGCGCCGTTAATCGCAATTGCATAAAGGAGAGTTCTAAGATGGCTGAGTTGAATATCGCTGAACGTCAAGCAGGGGATGTAACCGTTCTTGACATGAGTGGAAAGATAACGATTGGTGAAGGCAGTGTTGCCCTCCGCACGGCTATTCGTCGATTGCTTGAAGAGGGCAAGAAACGGATCTTGTTGAACCTGGCTGGTGTCGGATACATCGATTCCAGCGGTATCGGCGAGTTGGTGTCCAGTTTCACTGCCATCGGCAAAGAAAATGGCCAACTGAAGTTGTTGAATCTCACGCAGAAACTCCAGGATCTTCTGACCATTACCAAGCTCCTGACAGTTTTTGATGTTTACGAAAGCGAAGCAGAGGCACTCAACAGCTTCAAATAGTTGGTTGAGCATTTCTGAAAACGTTCGGCGGACTGGAGAAGATAAATGGCTGAGCTCGAAGTGAATGAACGACAAGCCGGCGATGTCACCATCCTTGATATGAGAGGTGCGGTGAGAATGGGCGATGGTAGCATTGCACTTCGTGATGCTATTCGGGGTCTCGCGGACGGCGGTAAGAAGAAGATACTTCTCAACCTGGCAGGCGTTAATTACGTCGACTCAAGCGGAATTGGTGAACTCATAGCCAACTACACAACCGTCAGTCGCCAGGGTGGCCAACTCAAGCTGCTAAGTTTGACCCAGAAAATCCGGGATCTCCTCGTGATAACAAAACTGCTGACCGTCTTTGATGCTTTCGATAATGAGGCAGAAGCATTGAAGAGTTTTGAATGAAGTGAGCGCGGATGCGCGAGTTTCTGGTTTGGACTACTCGAAACCACGAACTTGAAAGCGACAACAAATGTTCCGCGCTGCCTTTCGCCGTCTGCTTGCGATCGATGATCCACCCGAGCGGACGGCGCTTGCGTTTTCAATCGGTGTTTTTATCGCGTTCTCACCGTTTCTCGGTCTTCACACGATCCTTGCGACGTTTATTGCCTTCGTTTTTCGCTTCAACAAAGTAGCCATCTATACCGGTACGTTCGTAAACAATCCGCCGTTGACGCTGGTTCCCATCATCGTGGCCTCATATGCCGTGGGAGCTTTCTTCATGGGCCGACCGCTAAGAATTCCGCCAGAGGGTGTCGAATTGCTCAAGAACCCTCACCTCCTTACGGGAGAATATTACCGCCGGCTTTTCGTTCAAAGCCTGTCGATTGTTGTGCCCTTTGCTCTCGGAGGAATGGTGCTCTCGGTCGTTTGTTCACTGATTGCTTATCCGTTAACATTGCGGGCGTTACGTGCCGTTCGCGACCGAAAGGCTATTAAGAGTTGAAAGACCGTAAGAGAGTTTGGCATCGGCCTTACCTCGTCGCGCATCTACTTTTCTCGGCAAATCAATAAATCAGCTCTGCAAACGCCAACATTGAGTGAATTTTAGTTTATGAAGAAGTGTCTATTTATCGTTCTGATCTTGTTTATTGCGACTCCAATCGCTTTAGCTCAAGTTCCTTCAGCTTCACCGCGTCCTGCCAATCCCGCGCCGGTACAGCAACGTGAAGGGGCCCGTTTTGAAGTTTCTGAGTACGGTATAAGTTTTCAGGCTGATACACGCCTAATAATCATGATGGCAGCACTGGAGGCTGCCGGATTCGACCCCCAGCCCGGTAAAGAGCCGTCGGTGTTTCGAGCGAAAGTAAGAAAAGATCTCGCGTCACTCGACCCTGATCTGAAGGCCAGGCTTAAGACTTTCTACGAACGAAATCTTCTGCCTTCGCCGGCAACACCGGCTGACCAGGTGTCGAGATACGTTTCGTTAGCGCTGGCCCTTTCCCCCGCACCTGAGCTTCTGGCCCCTGAACGTTCAGACGACTTGCCCGCGGGACTTCTGGATGTTCTCGACTTTGCTCCGCTTGTTCGTGAGTTTCAGCGCAGATCCGGAATCGAAGAGCACCTCGTCGATTACGTTCGTGCTTACCAGGGAGAGGGCGACAGACTTCTTCAGCCAACTTCTGAAATGGTGAGAAGCGTCCTGACTTACCTACACACGAGACCGCTCACCACGACAATTGAGCGAGTCGAAGTGAAGACTCCGACCGCCAGGAAGAACAAGAACACCAAGACCTATAGTACGCGTCAAAAGGAGCGACGTTTTGTAATCCTGCCAGACTTATTAGCTCCGCACGGTGCGATCAACTTCCGAATCATTGGTGACGACTACTACGCAATTATTCCCGAAGGCACAGATCCGACATCGTCGGAATTGCGACGCGCCTATTTGCAATACGTAATCGATGCTCTCGTGCTGCGCTTCAACAAGGAAATCGCGTTGCGACGAGATCAGATTCGACAACTACTTGATGAACGACAGAAGGCAGGAGCCCAGGTTACTCCAGATGTGTTTCTGACTGTCGGTCGTTCTTTTGTCGCGGCTGCAGATGCTCGGTACGAAGAAGTGCGCAGGTTGGAAGTGCTTGGACGCTCAGCGCGAGCTCAACTTGCGGCCGCTAAGGACGACGCGGCGCGCATGTTAATTGGCAAGGCTGTGCAAGCGGAGATTGCGGGCATTCAGGATGAAACAATTGCTCGTCTTGCCGACGAGTTTGAAAAAGGAGCAGTGCTCACTTTCTTCTTCTCCGACCAGTTGAAGGGCATTGAATCCGCCGGCTTTGATGTCGCGAACTTCTTTCCCGACATGATCGCCTCGTTCGATCCGGCACGCGAGTCGAAGCGCCCCGCCGAATACGCTGAAGCTAAACAGAGAGCAGTGGCCGCACGTGAAGCGCGCGTTGCTGCGAGGCGGGCTGAAGCGGATATGAGTTCCGCTGGAAATGCAAACAAACCGAAAGATGCGGCACTGGTCAAGGAGCTGTCAGCAGTAGAAGATACGCTGCGCACGAAGAACTACAACGACGCGGAGGTTCGGCTCAAGAGCATGCTGCAAAGTTATCCAGGTGAACCGAGGATCTTTTTTGCACTCGGTCAAACAGCAAGTCTGTCGGCAATGGACGCCACTGACGCCAATATTCAGGCCGAACGATTGAATCGTGCCCTGGGGCAGTATCGCCTGGCGGTTCAAGCGTCCTCACCAGAGTTAGACAAGGCAATTCTCTCGCGTGCTCACGAGTCGATGGGACGAATCAATGCCTTCCTGGACAACAAGAATGAAGCAATGAAAGAGTTTGACGAGGCGATAAAGATTGGTGACGTGACCGGCGGCGCATATCAGCAAGCTGTGGCTGGGAAGCGGAACCTGGCGCAACCGTAAGAGAATTTCAGATCTCAAATGTCCGATAAGCTTTAGCTTGTCGTTATCTCTGCAGATTCGCGAGTTCGAAGGTTAATTCCGGAGACGAGCGAACCTCCAGCTCAAAAACACAAACTAAAGTTTATCGGACATTTGAGATCTTAAATCTGAGATCTGAGATCGTTTAGTTCGCTCCCACCGCTTTCGCTGCGTTAATTCGGCCACCCGTAACAATCTTACCTTTTAGCGAGGCCAGGGGATCAACCGAAGCAAGAAGCTTCTTGCGTAGCTCGTCGACAGAAATCTTTGGGTTCTCTGCAACAATCAACGCGGCAACTCCGGCAACTACGGGTGTCGCCATCGACGTTCCGGATTTTTCTTCATACTCGTCGCCGAGCCAGGTGCTCAGAATGTCCACACCAGGTGCGGCAATCGCCACGCTCTTAACACCGTAATTTGAAAACGATGCGAGCTGATCGTTTCTGTCCAACGCAGCAACGCTAACTACATTCGGCACGTTGTAACTCGACGGGTAGTGCGGCGTGCGGTCGTTGTTAGTTGTTGCATTTCCGCTAGCCGCTACGAACAAGATGTCGGCTTCGTAAGCCTTCCGAATCACATCCTCGAGTGCGCGTGACTTTTGAGTCGATCCCCAGCTCGCGCTAATCACCCTGACGTTGACACCTGCCTTTTTGCGATCGATGACGTAGTTGATGGCCTCGACGGCGTCTTTAGTCGTTCCGTATCCGCCGGCGTTCATAAACTTCAACGGCATGATCTGAACCTTCCAGTTGACTCCGGCAATACCAATGTCGTTTCCACCTTCTGCGCCGATGATGCCGGCGCAGTGTGTGCCATGGCCGTTGTCGTCCATAGGATCAGCGTTGTTTTCGACGGCGTTGTAGCCCTGCACATCTTGAATCGTGCCGAGCTCTTTGTCTTCGTATGGATTGACGTTGGCTGGTCGCACCCAGATGTTGCTCGCAAGATCGCTGTGCGTGTAATCGACACCGCTATCGAGTACGGCTACTACAACGTTGTCACTTCCAGTCGTGACGTGCCATGCATGCATTGCACTGATGTCGGCCCCTTTGATACCTCCTCTTGAACCATCGTTGAAGAGCGCCCATTGTTCAGCGAAACGTGGATCACGAGGCGTCACAGGAGCATCATCGGCACTGATTTCAAAGACAGCTTCCGCATACTCCACTTGTGGCAACGCACGATACTCGGCAGCCACTGACTCGGCATTCGCATCGTCGAGATCATCAATCGCATCAAGTCCTGGAACCGACTCAATCTCATCATCAACGCGATCGTGCAGACGCTGGGTGATTGTCGAAATCGCATCTTCAGTGACACCGGTCTTAAACTTCACCAGGACTTCCGGCGCGCTAAATACATGAGTCTCGTAGGGAGCTGCTTCCAAGCTGTTAATAGGTTCATGACGCTTGTCAGCCGCAGGCATGATTCGAACGTGGTGCCTCCATTGAGTCTGCCATCTCCGGATTTGACCTGCGAAAGCGGCAACAAGAATTAGAACCAGTGCGAGTGCGACATGTGGAAGGAAATTATTGCGGTTCATGGGTGGTACCTCTTGCGAAAATCGGTCTTAGGTTTTGGGTCTTAGGTCTTTGTTGTAAGCCGATCACCAAAGACCGAAGACCAAAGGTCAAAGACCTAGATCTTGTAATTCTTCCCTTTAAACTTGAACAGCCTCAGCTGTGTCTTGTCCGCACGATACTCGTAGGTTGTTCCGCTGCCGTCGAGTTGAATTTTCCAGCCTTTGGTGATCATTTGACCACTCATTTCGCCGGAGGCGGCAGCACCCAAGGCCATGTCAGGAAAGTCGGCGTCACTCACAGATTGCTCGGCGACCTGGCTTTCATCAATTCCGAGTCGGGTGGCCAGGTCTCTTTTAGCCTTCTCGATTGCCTCTTCTTTTGTCATGTTTTTGCGGACGTTTCCCAGTTGAAATCTGTGCTAATTCAAACGACTCGCAAGCATTCATTGTTCCCAGCGAGTTTGGTGCCTATTCTGAGACGGAAACCCCGGGAGAGCAAGTTGTCGAGGGAACGGTAGGCAGTAGGCAGGAGCAGTAGGCAGGAGGATCGCTTTCCTGGCTCCTGCCCCTGCTTACTGCTCCTGTCACTTTACGTCGCCAAATAAGTGCTGAATTAGCACGCTCACTGCGATGGCCGCGGTTTCAGCACGGAGAATGCGGCCACCGAGAGTGACGATTTGCCAACCTGCCGCCTTCGCCTTTTCAATCTCTTCGTCCGACCATCCACCTTCAGAGCCGACGAGCGCTACAACAGAAGTTATTGGACCAGTCGCTCGGGTGCTACTTTCGAGTCCATCTCCATCCCGTTCTGAGAAGAACAGTCGAAGCGATTGTTCGTTATCCAAAATCATAGACTCAAACGAAATCGGAGTCGCTATGTCAGGCACTCTTGCGCGACCGCATTGTTTGGCGGCCTCCAATGCAATGCGGCGCCAACGGCTCACTCGCTTTTCCGCGTCCGAAGAATCGCGAAGATGTATGTCGGCAAAACGAGTCGTAACCGGAATTACTTTCGTGACGCCAAGCTCAGTGGCTTTCTGAACGACCAGGTCGAATTTTTCTCCTTTGAGCAAGGCGACCGCGAGGGTGAGCGACAACGGCGATTCGGAGTACGGCGGCTCAATCTCTTCGCAGTTGCCAAGTTCGACTTCGTCGCGCCGCATGCCGACAACGGTGCATTTGAATTCTTTTCCTGCCCCGTCGAAAACGTAGACTTCGTCCCCAACCTTGAGTCGGAGCACGTTCCGCAAATGTTTCGCTTCGTCGCCGGTGAGAATTATGGATTGTTTATTGAAGGCTTCGGGCGGGGCAAAGAATCGTCGTCGAGACATGTTTTGTGGATCTGATCAAATGACCAACTGACAAATGTCACATGATATATGACCAATGATTCCGATTAAGACTATTAACTTTGATACTGCTCACACAGACTGAAGTCTGTGCCACACTTCAAACTACGCAGCAGACCCATTCTCCATCCTGGATCACTTCAACGTCATCCACACCCGCCTTATGCAGTTCATCGAGTATTCCTTCAACCTGCGTCTCGAGAATTCCCGACAGGACCAGCTTTCCGCAGGTGAGATTCACTAGAGCGCCCAGCATCGGCAAGATCACGTCTGCCGTTAGATTCGCACAAACCAGATCAGCTGAGGGAGATGCATCGTCGATGGTTCCAACACTAAATTCGATGTTATTAGCAACGCCATTGTCTCGTGCGTTCTCTTGCGCGATTGCAACCGCATCAGCATCAGTGTCACAGGCTTCAATGTGCGCTTCCGGAAAAAGTTTTGCTGCCGCGATCGCTAGTATTCCTGTTCCGGTTCCTACGTCGAGAAAACTGCCACCGGAATAGTGTTTCTCAATCGCCTCGAGACAGAGCCGCGTTGTTTCATGCGTTCCGGTCCCAAACGCCATGCCTGGCTCAATCCGGATTACTAACTGGTTGGGATCCTGGTGAAGTTCACTCCACGGCGGCGCAATAACAAATCTTCCAACAATGACCGGTTGCCAGTTCTTCTTCCATTCTGCCAACCAATCACGATTAGCGATTGGCTCAACGCTCATGTCGCGGACCGACGACGATGGCAAGTTGTAGATCCGCAATGCCTCCATGAGTTCGCTTCTGACTTGTTCACGATCGGGAACCACCTCGAAGTAACCGACGACGCGAAGGAGTCCGTCATCGAGATCATTGGTGACTGTTCCCAGTGCCCCCGCTTCCATCAACGCATATTCGACAGCTTCCCGGGATGATGGTTCCAGGTCGACATTCAAAGCGTGCCAACTGGTGTCTTTCGCTGGAGCGTTCATTCAGCTGAGTCCTAGCTCATCCAACATCCCATCTTTGTTTCGCCAGTCTGCCTCTACTTTGACAAAGAGCTCGAGGTGAACACGATGTCCGAGTAGGTGTTCGATGTCGCGTCGTGCGCGAATGCCGACCTCCTTCAAAAGGCTGGCGCCTTTCCCGATAACAATCTTCTTCTGCGAAGCTCGCTCAACGACGATAGCGCAATTGATACGCGTGAAGTCTTCGCGTTCTTCCTCGAAGCGTTCGGTTACAACCGCAGTCACGTACGGGATCTCGTCGCCAGTTACGTGCAGGAGTTTCTCGCGGACGATCTCGGAAACAAGCACACGTACTGATTGATCAGTTAACTCGTCTTCGGAAAATATCGGTTCGCCTTCGGGCAGATGACGCAAACAGCTTTCGAGGAGCACGTCGGTCATTTCGTTCTTCAAAGCAGAGATCGGCACAATCTCCCGCCAGTCGTACTCCTTCTGATACCACTGCATCAGAGGCAGCAACGCAACCTTGTCTTCGAGTTTGTCAATCTTGTTTAGCAGCAGTAGCGTCGGCTTCCCTGAACGTTTGATCAGATCGAGTACGAAACGATCGCCCTGGCCTGTCGAGGAAGACGCATCACGGATCAAGCAGACCAGGTCGACGCCGAGTAGGGCATCCTGAACGGCAGACATCATCCGCCGGTTGAGTTCATATCCTGGTTGATGAACACCCGGTGTATCGACGAGCACAATTTGCCCTTCGGGCTTCGTGATCACACCTTGAATCTTGAAACGGGTGGTCTGAGGTTTGTTAGAGACTGCGGCGATCTTTTGACCGACGAGATGGTTAAGTAGGGTCGACTTGCCAGCATTTGGCCGACCGACGAGGGCGACATAACCGGAGTGATAAGTAGTAGTGGACAAGATGCCTCATTGTCTCACGGTCGTGACCATTGTTCACCACCACGTTGAAAAGCCAGCGAAGCTAGTAAGAGCAATAAAGCCAGGGAGGCTCTGCAAAATGTAACAAGTTGGGAAGTGTATGAGCGCCCTTAGGTTGAACAAGCTGGGAAGGGCAGTGCACCTCAGTGGGTCGAACAAGCTGGGAAGGGGGCAGCGGAAATTTGAGTACCTCGCAATTGTGATCCTGAGCGTGCCCCCGCCGATCTTTCGTTAGTTAGCCAAGGAATCAAAAGTGGATCTCAGCGGGGGCACGCTCAGGATCACAGCTGCGACGCGCCCAAATTTCCGCTGCCCCCTTCCCAGCTTGTTCAATCCACAAAGGCGCTCATGTTCTTCCCAACTTCTTCTACTTCGCCTGCTCCGCAAATATCTGCACGAGGTTTATTAGCGTCTCAGTGGTTTTCTCCAAACCCCGTCTTGAATTGAACTCGAGCTTGCCGTGGAAGTTCTCACCACCCGTGAACAAGTTTGGGGTCGGGAGTCCTTCGAACGTTAATCGCGCGCCGTCCGTCCCGCCGCGAATCGGTTTGATGTACGGCTTAAGACCCGCTCGCTTCGACGCTTCGATCGCGTTATCAGTCAACTCTGGAAACTCCTTTAACCCTTCCTTCATGTTCTTATAGTTTTCTTTGATGTCGACCGAGATCTTCACGTCCGGAAACTTTGCCTGTGTTTGCGCCGCCATGTCGCGCAGCATTTTTTCTTTCGCGTCGATGCCACTCACATCAAAATCGCGCAGCAGTATCTTCAGCGACGATTGCTCGACTTCTAACGTACCTGTGTACGGATGAACAAAACCAACTCGGTCTGCTGTTGTCTCCGGTAACATGTCGTGAGGAAAACGTCCGAGGTAGTCCGCGATAGCAAACAACGCGTTGACCATAATTCCTTTGGCGGTACCCGGGTGCGTGTTTCTGCCCTTGAACGTTACGGTCGCGGTTTTTGCGCTCCACGTTTCGTTGCTGATTTCGCCAAGCGTTTCTCCGTCGACGGTGTAGGCCACCTGTGCTCCAAAACCTTTGACGTCAAACTTCTCGATGCCTCCTCCGACTTCTTCGTCAGGCGTGAAAGCAACCGCAAGTGTTCCATGTTTGATTTGTGGGTTCTGTCGGAGCGTATCGATCATCGTCATGATTTCAGCGCATCCGGATTTGTCGTCTGAGCCAAGCAAAGTGGTTCCGTCAGCGGTGATGATGTCGTCGCCGATTAGGTTCTTAAGGACTGGATTCTTCTCAACTGTGATGATCTGGCTCGGATCCTTCGGCAGCACGATGTCACCACCCTGGTAGTTCTTGTGAATGATCGCATTTACATTCGCCCCGGAAACTTCCGGCGACGTATCCATGTGTGCAATCAATCCGACGACAGGCACCTTTGAATTGTCAGGCAGGTTACCGGGAACCATAGCGTAGACAATTCCAAACTCACTCACGCGAACACCCTGGGCTCCGAGTGCGGTCAACTCCTTGGATAGCAGGGTTGCCAGGTTGAGTTGTTTGCGCGTACTGGGAACTGTCGTTTGATCCTCGGCCGACTGCGTATCGATCTTCACGTAGCGAAGAAATCGATCGAGTGCTGATTCTGTGGGTGGCTTGAGTTGGGATTGTGCCTGACTTCCGACGGCCGCTAACAGACACAATGCTAGTGCAAGAATTGATCTCATCTGACTACCTTTCACTGAATTGTTTTGGGAGATACGTATGATCAGTTAAATCGATGCGTAAATGCAAAAGCGCGCTGCCTGAAATCTGTGCGATTTGCGGATCGTCTTTACGCTTGCCGCCACTGGTCGCCTCGTGCACACAACTCGTCCAACACCTGCTGTAATTCGTCGCGCTTCGCCTGCAAGGCCTCGTCTGTAGCATCTTTTGGGACTTGAATTGGCGGAGCGTAGGTAGTGAGTGCGCGAGTGAACGGTATCGGGATTTGAAGTCGGTCCCAGCTGTTGATTGTGAAATACTTTGAGGGAGTGACGCTAAACGGTAGTACAGGATTGCCAGTTTTCTTGGCCAGTAAGACGGCCCCCATCTTTGCTAAATGGCGGGGACCCTTCGGCCCGTCGATCGTGAAAGCCGTGGGACACCCTGATCGCATGAGCTTCACCATGTCCCTAACAGCCCCGATCCCACCGCGTGTACTTGAGCCGCGTGCAGCGCCATACCCGAACCGTTGAATGAACCGGGCAATGTATTCCCCATCAAAACTTCGGGAAGTCATCACCACGATTCGTCGGTTACGAAGGAAGTAGGTACCTAAGAAGATGTGATTGTGCCACAACGTGTAAATCGGCAATGCACCGCTGCGCGAAATCGATTCAAGATGTTCCACGCCTTCAACTGTCCAGCGAACAGTCAGACCTATGAATTTAATCAGCAGGTAGAACGTCAGGTCAGCAAGTTTGATCTGAAAGCGTTCCCACGGGCTGTACTCCGAGAGACTGGCGAACGAGTAGGCGTGCTCGACCGAGTTCTTCATTCTGCGTTCTTGAATCTTTGCGTCAGCTGGGAGATCCATCGAGATTTCTAGCGGAAAGTCTAGCAGACATCGCCGACTGCCAATCGCCAGTGTCCTAATAGATGGATGGTTCACCGGGCGGGCGGGTTTTCCAGCGCTTATGAATCCACAACCATTGGTCCGGATAACTTCTGATTTTGTCTTCAGTGATCCGAGAGAGTTTGGCCGTCAGGTTCAGAACATCAGCCTCTTCATCGCCCGTTAGTTCCACCGTGACCGGTGGGGAAACTTGCAGGTCAAACTTTCGTCGCTTCTCATCCCAAGGTGCAAACATCGGCATTATTGGCGCCTTTGTACGCAACGCGAGTTTGGCGACCATGAAATTGGTTGCGGCAGGTACACCAAAGAAGTCTACGTAGATTGCCTCCTCACCGACGACATTCAAATCGGTAAGAAGACCGAGTGCCTCTCCTGAACGAAGCGCTTTGATCATTTGTCGTCCGGCGGAGAGTTTGTCCAGAGTTTGATTGCCCCAACGCGTGCGAATCTTGTCGACAATTCGCTCAACCTTCGGGTTATCAATACGCCGCACGACTACGTTCAAAGGATTGCCTCGCAAAGACGAGCAGAGCGGTAACAACTCCCAACCCCCTAAGTGAGCAGTGAAAAAGACAACCCCCTTATTCTCAGCCTTTAGTTTTTCGTAGTGTTCGAGTCCGGTAATTTGGAAGACTTCATACAATGACTCGATAGGGCTTTTCGCAAACTTGCTGAAGACTCCGAGTTGACGTCCGAGGCTGCGAAAACATCCACGAACAATCTCTTGTCGCTCTTCCTCGGTTTTCTCCGGAAACGCCAGTTGCAGGTTTCGTTCTCCCGTGCGCCTGAGATTTCCGGCAAGTCGATAAGCGACGGTTCCCAGACCCTGGCCAGCTGAGATTGCCATCCTCATCGGCATCAACCCAAGTCCGGATAGCACAAGACGCGCAGCCAGATATTCAAGGGTCGTTTGTAGTTTTCCGTGCTTAGACATCAGAGCCGAAGGGAGCGTAGTGTAGCAGGGAAGGGATGACCTGTGGCAAACGCGCCAGCCTTTGACCTGTCGCCTGTTCTCGCCTTTCTGATATATTTCGAACGCAGCGCGTTGGTATTTCGTACGGGTTGTCGTCAAAGTTGTCTCGCGCGGTGCGATCTCTCCTTCACAACTCGATTAGATTGGAGCTGGATGGACAAACGCCGGATACTCATCGTGGACAATAACGATGAGTTGCGTGCTCACCTGGAAAAGAATCTTGGCATGCTAGGACACGAAGTAGTCGTGACTGGTGAGCGCGAGAAGGCGTTGGCGCGCAATGATCTGGATGAGTTTGACCTGGTTATCAGCGACCTCAGTGAAGCTGAGATCAACGGACAACCCATCGGAGACCTGCAACGCAAGCATCTGGTGACTCCAACCCCTCACACAAGCGAACCCGTAATAATCAAAGCCTTCAAAATGGGCGCCGCCAATTACCTCCGGTTGCCTTACAACGCCGAAGAGCTACGTCAAATCATCGAGCAGACCCTTTCTTACAAGTTGCGATACGTCGATGACCCTTCGGTTCTTCCGAATGTGCACGAAAAGATAGAGTTTGAATTACCCAGCGACCTGGCGTTAATGAACGGCGTCCTTGAGTATCTCCATGAGCGCGTATCTAAGTTGGGATTGATCCAGCCGGAACGCTCAAATCTCTTCATCGCCCTGGACGAAGCTTTTGTTAACGCTGTAAAGCATGGAAACAAGAGCGATCCAAAAAAGCTTCTAAGAATTACAGCAGAGTTGTCGCCCAAAGAAGCTTGCTTCACGGTTGAAGACGAAGGCGAGGGATTTGATGTTGGTGAGATTCCGGACCCTTGCGACCCCGCCAATCTATTTCGCACCTCGGGTCGAGGAGTGCTGCTCATTTACAACATCATGGATGAAGTTGAGTACAATGCGCAGGGTAACCGCGTAAAGATGGTGAAACGACCAGAAACACCGGTCGAAGCTCAACTCGTTGATCCAAACACACCTGAAGACAAACACGTCTAGCACCCAAACTCAAGACACCGACTTGCAGCGCGGAGCGGATTCCTCCGTCACTTCGTTTTGGTCCGCCTGGAAATGGTGGTTGCCGCCAACGTTACTCGGACTGTTGCTAGTGCTGTGTTTTGTAGATCCGTTCATCGGAGATTGGGATGGCATTGACTACACGATACTTTCCCTGGCCGGCTATCCATCCTCAATGGCGCTAGGCCGCAACCTCTTCATCTTTGGTAATCACACTCTTTTTGTTGTCGCAAAGAACTTATTCAATCTCCAACCCGAGTATGCATATCTTCTTTTCAAGTATGCCGTTGTCGTACAGGCACCACTCGCAATCATTGCCTGTTGGGTGCTCGCGCGAACTGTTACTCGTTCACTCCACACCGCAACTGTAGCGGCGTTACTGCTTGTTTGTTCGCCAGTCTTTGTTCTGTATGGCGGCCAGGTAATGACTGACGTTCCTTCGGTTCTCTTACTCGAAGTAGCACTCGTTGTTCACTTCTGTGGGATTCAACGAAAAAGTCTTTGGTTGATATTGGCCGGCGCAGCGTTGATGGGTTTAGGCGTAAACCTTCGAGAGACCATCGGCTTCTACGCTCCATGGCTTGTTCTCGCCCCATTTGTCTGCGGATGGAAAGTGGGCCGACGCGAGATTATGTGGGTCGTCGTCTCCTGCGGAGTTTTTGGGCTATTGGCTTTTGGCTGGTTTGCTTATTGGTTCATCACGGATCCTTACTACCGACACATCTGGTATGGCTGGCGCGAGTCGATGGCAGATGAGTCTAGCCGGCATCCTGTTGAGTTTAAGAACCTCAAACCGTATCTGACGTACTTGTTCATCACCGGTCCATTCGTATTCATTACCCTTCCGTTCGCACCAATTGTTGAATGGCATAAGCGACGTCTCACACCGCTGTTGCTCTTGTGGTTGGTCGGGCTTTTTGCAACCGCGTTGTTGTTTTTCAACTACAGCACCACGGTCAACTGGCGTTACTTCTTAACTGGCCTACCCGCTTTGGCGCCACTATCAGCTCAATGGTTGTTGCTGGTCGGAACACGTTTGCTGGGGAACGTTCGTCGCGCCCTGGTTGCCTGTATAGTCGTGATCGTTGGATTTGCGACTGTGTTCAGCATCTCGATGAGGCCGGTGAGTTTTGAATTCATTGAGCGTCGGGCGATGAGCAAGAACTACAAGCAACGACTCGAACTGCTGCCATCCGATGCAGTTATGATTTCGGGTTCACAAACTATCGCCGTTACCTACTGGGCCTCAATCGGTGCAGGGCATTGGGAAACGATAGGCACCGGCGGCGGTTGGCCGGGCGATGGATTGTTCGCTGTCGTTGAAGGTCATCTCGCTAAGGGGAAACGAGTCTTCATCGACAGTGATCCTCGCTGGTGGCTACCGTGCGGTTGGCAGCGCGATGAGATTCCAAGGATAGTAGAACTCGAACAGCATTTCAGGTTTCGACGAGTAACCGATGTAATCTTCGAGTTGCGACCAATGACCGACAGCACTGCGCAAGACACACCAGACCTCAAACGCTTGCTTCCGGAGAACAGGCCGGAAGACGCGAAGAAATGTCCCAGTAGTCGAATCTAACTGCACATTTGTGATCGATGTCTTACGAAGTTTTTCTAGCATTTCGCTATCTCCGTTCGCGACATAAACGCCGCCTCGCGCGAATCACTGCGCTGGTAGCCGTGTGTGGGATTGCCATGGGTGTTGCGGCTCTGATTGTTGCGCTTGCCTTATCGAACGGCTTTCGCGACGAGATGCGCGACAAGATTCTTCAAGGCACTGCTCACATCAATGTACTGCGATCAGACGGCCTTCCGATCACGGACAACGACGTCACAAGTCAAATCCAAAAAGTGGATGGCGTCATAAGCGCCTCTGCGACGACATACGATGGCGCAGTTGCGCGCGGCCCGAAGGGTTCGGCTTATGCAGTCTTGCGCGGAATTGAGAGCGGGGCTGGTGAAGCGCAATCGTTGCAGCACTGGTTAGCGGCTGGGTCCATGTTTTCTACGGCTGCGAGCAGTGGAGAGCCTCAGGCAGTGGTTGGTGTTGAACTGGCGAACCGAATAGGCGTGTCGACGGGTGATGTTCTATTGGTTATTCCAGCGGGTGCTGCTGCCAACGCGACGAATGTCTCAACCAGAAGACTGCGTGTCAGTGGTGTCTTTCGTTCTGGATTATTCGAATACGACTCAACCTGGATTTACCTACCTCTTGGTGTGGCTACGTCATTCATCAGCGAGAACCATTCGGCTTCAATTGTCAGTGTCCAGGTGAATAGTCCTGAGGATGTAAAGCTCGTTGCCGCCAACATCAAAAAAACGCTTGGCGGGAGTTACAGCACAATTGACTGGCAGCAGGCAAACCAACCACTCTTTGCTGCACTCGCGCTGGAACGCCGCATGGGGTTGTTCATCATTGGACTAATCATCGCCATCGCAGCCTTGAACATCACGACGATGTTGATTCTGGTTGTTGTCGAACGCCGACGTGATATTGCTGTGCTGAGGGCGCTGGGTGCTAAAGCAAAGGGCGTCATGCTGGTGTTTGTAATTGAGGGCGCGGTTGTTGGCGCAGTGGGAGCATTAATCGGAATCGTGGTTGGTTTGTCAGCGTGCGCAATTGGGAACTACACCAAGGTTGTGAGTTTGCCTGCCGAAGTTTATTCGATTAGCAACGTGCCATTGAATGCCAGGTTGAGTGAAACGCTTATTGCAGGTGTCGTCGCTTTTGTGCTGAGTGTAATCGCCACGTTATATCCAGCTCGGGCGGCGGCAAGAATGCGACCGGTTGATACATTGCGTGATTCATGAAATCTGAACCAAGCGAGATCTAGTTTTGCAGGTAACACAAACCGATTCGATTTACGAACCAACTCCAATCTCACCAATCAAGGTGGGAGAAGGCGATTTGCGTGTCGTCGATCTGAGGAAGAGTTTTGCTTCACCTGCCGGCGAAAGAGTCGACGTGCTGCGTGGGGTGACATTTGATGTCAAAGCTGGGGAGTCAGTGGCGATTACTGGTGCCTCGGGTTCTGGCAAGTCGACCTTGCTCCATTTGTTAGGAGGACTCGACGCGCCTGACCACGGTTCGATATCTTTCGCCGGAACGGAGCTCGGTAGATTAGAAGGCGACGCGTTGGCAGCTTTTCGGCAACGCAGCATCGGCTTTATCTTTCAGTTTCACTATCTTCTCGCCGATCTTTCGGCCACTGAAAACGTCGCGTTGCCGCTAATGATCTCCAGGCAATCGTTCAGCGATGCAAAACGCTTGGCCCGAGAACGGCTAAGAGAAGTGGGGTTGGGGGATAGAGTGGAATTCCCCACGTCACATCTGTCAGGTGGTGAACAACAGCGGGTTGCGCTGGCGAGAGCGCTCGTCTCTTCGCCACCAATCCTGCTAGCCGACGAGCCAACAGGCAATCTGGACGCCTCGATCGGCGATGAAATTGGAAAAACACTAGTGAACTACGTCCGCAGCAGAAATGGCATCGCAATCATTGCGACTCACAACGATAGTCTAGCCGGTCTGTGTGATCGAGTAATGCTACTGGATGAGGGTCGTATTACGAGAGTTTGATGGTTCTCCATCTGAAAAAACCATCGAGTTATGTCTTTATATCTAATTGAAATCGTACAAAGCTTCTGGAGCCCTCTAGTGATGGGTTATAATGCCAACGCTTGCCGGGCTAATTAAATTTCGCCAGGCGCGATAATCATAGGAACCTTTTCGACAAAACAAGATGTTCGAACGCTACACAGAAAAAGCGCGCAGAGTCATCTTCTTCGCGCGTTACGAAGCATCCCAGTTTGGCGCTCCCGCAATTGAGCCTGAGCATCTCTTACTGGGTTTAATGCGGGAAGACAAAACCTTAACAGGCCGTTTTTTTCCGCGGGCTCAGGTCTCCATTGAGTCGATTCGTAAGGAGATAGAGGGCCGAACTCTGTTACGAGACAAGATTTCGACGTCAGTAGAACTGCCCCTGGCGCCCGAGACCAAGCATGTTCTCGCTTACGCCCACGAAGAGAGCGATCGTTTACAACACCGTCATATCGGTACCGAACATTTGCTTTTGGGGTTACTGCGTGAAGAGCGGTCAATGGCCGCTGAGATCTTGTATGAACGCGGACTGCGCCTCAATGCTGTTCGAGATGAAATTGCGAGACAATCCGGTGCCGATGCGCGAACCTCGCAAAAGAAAGACACGCCCCACCTTGTAGAGTTTTCTCGTGATCTCACCGAAGATGCGTCTAACGACAAGTTAGATCCATTGATTGGTCGTGAAGCTGAGATCGAAAGAGTAGTTCAGATTCTTTGTCGACGTACCAAGAATAATCCCGTCTTGATTGGTGAGCCCGGTGTTGGCAAGACCGCTATCGTCGAAGGACTCGCTCAGCGAATCGTTCGCGGTGAGGTTCCTTCTTTTCTTGAAAACAAACGAATACTTTCACTCGACTTGTCGCTGATTGTTGCCGGAACTAAATATCGGGGTCAGTTTGAAGAGCGCTTGAAACAGATCATGCGCGAACTGGTTGAGAATCCGCAGTACATCGTATTCATTGATGAGTTACACACCCTTGTCGGCGCTGGTTCCGCCGAGGGGTCGTTAGACGCAGCAAATATTCTGAAGCCGGCATTGTCGCGAGGCGAAATTCAGTGCATCGGTGCTACGACACCCGCCGAGTTTCGTAAGTCGATTGAAAAAGATCGTTCTCTAGAACGTCGTTTCCAGGCTGTAAAAGTTCCACCACCTTCAGAAGAAGAAGCCGTTAGTATTCTTGATGGCGTGCGCGAGCGGTACGAGAGTTTTCACCAGGTGCGTTATTCGGACGACGCCCTTGAAGCTGCGGTCTACCAATCTCATCGCTACATCCCAGATCGTTTCCTGCCTGACAAAGCTATTGACGTAATTGACGAAGCCGGTGCGCGAGTAAAGCTGCGTGTCAGACGCGAACAGGGCAATCTTGCTGATTGGAACGAAATAAACGAATGGTCACGTAGCTACGGCGATACTTCGGGTTTGCGAAACCAGGAAGACGCACTGGTTTCGGCCGAGGTTACTCGCGACGATGTTGAAGATGTTATTGCGCGCTGGACTGGAATCCCGGTTAATTCGCTGAAGGAAGAAGAAACTCAGAAGCTACTGCGAATTGAAGTTGAGCTTCACAAGCGAGTTGTTTCCCAGCGCCCGGCAATTTCCGCACTGGCCCGTGCTATTCGACGTTCACGCGCTGGACTGAAAAATCCGTTACGGCCAGTCGGATCCTTCCTTTTCCTTGGGCCTACAGGTGTTGGGAAGACCGAAGTTGCGCGTTCTCTCGCCCAGTTTCTGTTTAGCAGTGAACGGGCTCTGATACGTTTTGATATGTCAGAGTTCATGGAAAAACATTCGGTTTCGAAGTTGATTGGTTCGCCGCCTGGATACGTTGGGCACGAAGAAGGTGGGCAACTAACCGAACGCATCAAGCGCTCGCCCTACGCAGTTTTGCTTTTTGACGAGATTGAAAAGGCCCATCCAGACATCTTCAACATTCTCTTGCAGGTGTTTGAGGACGGTATTTTGACAGACGCCCTGGGTAATACAGTCGACTTCAAGAATGCAATCATCATCATGACGTCTAATATCGGTGCCCGTTTTATTCAGAAGAAGGGCACACTCGGCTTCCAGGCCAATGTCGATGCAAGCCGCGAGAAGATGGAAGAAATGGTCATGTCGTCTGTACGTCAAACCTTCAATCCGGAGTTTATTAACCGCCTCGACGAAATAATCATATTTGATGAACTCGTCGACAAAGAGTTGCTGGAAGTGGTTCAACTCCAAGTCGACCAGATGAACCGAACGATGAGCCGTCACGGCTTTGAGGTGAGGCTGTCTGAAGAAGCAAAGCGCTGGATTGTCGACAAGACTTGTGCTGACCGATCATATGGAGCCAGGCCTTTGCGACGAGCGTTGCAAAAACACGTTGAAGACCCGCTCTCCGAGGCGCTTATTCAGGGGCAACTTACCGGTTCATCGTTGGTTGAAGTGTTTCTTAGTGGTGATGAACTCGATTTTCGACCCGCAGGAATCGAGACGGCAGACGACGCGCTACTGATTCACTAATTAGGTTAGACGAAACTACTTAGTCCAAAGTCAAAAGTCCATGCAAGTCAATCCGCTGGCTGGACTTCGGGCTTTGGACTTTACGCTTTACACCCTATATAATGCGCCACTTTGCTGGGCGCGAAGCTGGCAACTGGGTACCCCTTGCGAGAATCATAGTTGCTGTCTTCGAGCCATTTCGTCACTAGGCGGTTTGCCTTTATTTTTCTATCTCTGGATTATTATTCACTCAAAAGCTCCCCGAAGTTTCTGAGGCCCGGTAAGAACTACTGAGGGAATTGGTGCCTATGCACTTATATCGCGCGTCTTTGCTCTTCTTTTCGAGCCTTTTGGTAGGAATCATTGCAGTTTTTGCGGCACCTGAACGCATTTCGGCTCAGCAGCCTCAACCGGCACCTCAACAACTCGTAGAGTCCGTTGATATCACGGGCAATCGTCGTCTACGCAAAGACGATATTCTCTATTACATTCAAACCAGACCTGGTGATCCGTACAACGTCGATCAGGTTCAGCGTGACTACCAGACTCTCCTGTCCTTGTCGTTCTTCGACAAAGTAAAGACTCGCGTTTTTACTGAACCCGGCCCGCGCGGTGGAGTGGCCGTCACTTTTGAGGTCTTTGAGTTACCGATTATTCGGGACCTTACTTTTGAAGGTTTGAAGAGCGTTCCGGAGTCGGATGTCTTGAAGGCATTCCGCGAACGACGCGTTGGTGTTTCGAAAGAGAGTATCTACGATCCGGTAAAAGTTCGAAACGCGATTCGCGTTATCAAAGAGCTGTTAGCTGCCGGTGGTCACCCAAACGCCACGGTTGAAGAGCGTACCGAAGAGGTTTCAGCAACGTCCCTGGCGATAACCTTCGAAGTTCACGAAGGTGACCGGGTGCGTGTCGTGGAGATCCAGTTTGAAGGAAACACCGTTTTTAGCGACAAATCGTTGCGTGGGGTGATGAAGTATGTAAAAGAGGCAGGCTTGATCACGCGCTTCAAGAGCACCGACATACTTAACCGTGAGAAGCTCGATTATGACCTTCACCTGGTCGACAATTACATGCGCTCGAAGGGATACCTACAGGCGAGGCACGGCGAACCACGAGTTGAAGGCATCGGGCCAAGGCGTACTGGTTTTCCAGTTTTGCCACTCCCGTTTCTTTCCAGCACCGATGAAGCTCTGCGAATTACTGTTCCAATCGTCGAGGGCAAGGTTTATCGATTAGGCGAGTTTAAGGTAACTGGTAATTCGATTTTTTCTGAAGCGCAGATACTCGCTGTTATCGGATTGAACAAAGGCGATATCGCAAACGGAGAGAAAGTCAGCAAGGGACTTTTCGAAAATCTCAAAAAGTACTACGGCGGCCAGGGCTTTATCGAGTACACAGCCGAACCAGTTCCAACCTTCAAAGACAATCCAGCAAATCCGAATGAAGGCATCGTCGATTTTGAGGTGACGGTGGAAGAAGGTAAGCAGTTCACGCTGCGACGTCTTGAGTTTATTGGTAATACGTTCACGCGTGACAACGTTTTGCGGCGCGAAGTTCTAATTAACGAAGGCGATATCTACAACGACAACTACTGGGAATATTCAGTCGTCAAACTTAATCAACTCGGCTACTTCAATCCGATTGATAAAGACAAAGATGTAGATCGCCGAACAAACGATGAAGAAGCAACTGTAGATCTGAACCTGAAAGTCAGCGAGCGCGGTCGTCAACAGATTTCATTCAATGGTGGTATTTCCGGAATCGGTGGCTCGTTCTTTGGTCTTGAGTATTCAACGAACAACCTGCTGGGTCGAGGCGAAGTCCTGTCTTTCAATGTGGCAGCCGGAAATCGACAACGATCGTTCCAGTTCTCTTTCACGGAGCCTTACATCAAGGATCGACCGATCAGTGCCGGGTTTTCGCTTTTCGCCTTCACTCAGAAGTTCTTCGGAGAGGGAACCTTTCTTTCAGGAAATCTGAACGCACAACAGGATCTGATCAATTCCCAATTCAATCCCAACGACGTCAACGAAGAGAACCTCTTTACCCGCGACTCGTATGGCGCCTCGGTCTACCTCAGTGCCCCGTTGTCGGAGTTTTATAAGAAGCGAAGGTTCACGCAGTTTTCCAGGGTTGGCGCTTCGTACCAAGTCTCTATCTCTAGTGTTAAGGATCCGCAAACAAACGCTGATCCCACAAGTGGAGCCTTCATCCCTGTGATTTACAGTCAGCCAAACATCCTGACGAGCCGAGCCACACTAACGTTCACTTACGACACCCGTAACGCCAGTGTCGATCCGACGAGTGGTCGCGAGTTGTCGGCTGCAATGGCCGTGGCCGGAATCTTTGGCGACGTTCGTACTTATCAACCTTCGCTTTCGTACACGCAGTTCTTTCCTGTCAGACGAAAGAAGTCGACGCGTCCTGAAGTATTTGGTTTCCGCCTCCTGGCTGGAACTGTTGGAAGCTTCGCTATTACGGACAAGGTTAAGAATGCCAACTCTCTTGCCTTCGTTGATGGTGTTCCGATCTTTGAGCGCTACTTCCTGGGTGATGAGTTCACAATTCGTGGCTACAACGTCCGGTCGATTAGTCCGGTCGCCCCCGTTGACACATTTATTACGTCACAGAATGTGCAGTTTGCATCGAATGCATCGGGAACACCTGTTAACGTCCCAGGTTTGCCGGCTAGTGCACTTAGCCTGGGAACTTTTACAGGTTCGTCAGGAAGTAACGTAGTTGGTCTGCCTCATTCGTTCACCTCGATCGGCGGTGATACGCAGTTGCTTGGCAACTTCGAGTATCGCATTCCGATCATTGGCGACGCCGTAAGCATTGCAGCATTCGCTGACATCGGTACGGCATTCAATATTAGAACCAAGAGCGACCAGACGTTCTCTAGCAATTTCCTGGACGATCAACCCTTCTTGTCGACGGTTGGCGTGGTTCCCTGTCCGCGATTCGCCACTGGTTTTGCGCCCGTCAGTCTCAGTTCGCTGGCACTCTGTAAGAACCCGGCCATCGCTGCATCGCCATTGCTTAGCTTGGTAGCTCGCGATAATCGCATCGTTAGCCAGGAAGAGCTTAACGCCGCGGGTACAGGTGAAATAAATCCAGCGACCTTGTTGCCGATTGGTTTTCAGCCCGTGTACCTTAGAGGCCAGGCGCAGACAAACAGCGTCGTCAGACTGTCACAGAGTTTATTCGCGAATATAGGTGATTACCGTTCAAGTTTGGGTATGGAAGTGCGCGTGCAAGTACCCATCATCAATGTACCGTTTCGCTTAATCTTTGCGTATAATCCAAACGCTCGGAAAGACCAGGTAATTGATGGTTTTCCGTTTTTCTTCAATGAGAAAAAGAAAGTCGTACGCTTCAGCGTAGGACGAACCTTTTAACCATTTGAGCCAACCTGGGTGGGTAGATTTACAACTAACAAGTTTATCTGACCGCCTCAAAGTAAGGAGTATTACTAGAAAGTTATGAAGATAGTTCGCCTATTTGCCGCAGTCGCACTGCTGACGACCGTCGCAAACATTTCAGTTTCAGCTCAACAGCCGAAGCCAGGTGCCAGTGCGCCGGCGGCGGCCCCCCAAAGCAACGTGGCTGTGCCGGACAGCAAGATGGCGTTGATTTATTCCGACGCTTTTACTGATCCGAAGAATGGCATCGCTCGGTTCGGAACCTTGCTTACCACTTTGAATAAAGAATTTCAGCCGCGCCAAACTGAGCTCACTAGCATGGATCAAAAAATCCAGCAGCTTACGAAAGAAATCAACGATACCCAGGCGGTCGCAGATCCAAAGACGATTGCGCAAAAGCGAGATCAGCTCGAATCGCTTAACCGTGACTTCAAACGTAAGGGCGAAGATGCGCAGGCTGCTTATGGTCGACGTCGTCAGGAAATCTTCCAGCCATTGCAGGAAGACATCGGCAAAGCTCTTGAAGCGTTCGCAAAGGCGCGTGGTATTACGGTCATCGTAGACGGTAGTCAAGTGCCTGTTGTTTATGCTGCCGACAGCATTGATGTTACAAAAGCATTCATCGCCGATTTCAATAGCAAGAATCCGGCAACAGCGTCAGTTACCCAGCCGTAGTCGGGCGCAGTTTTCATAAATGGCATTGCCAGGGAAGGGCCTCGGGTTAACCCCGAGGCCTTAATGGCCAAATCAATGAAGAGATATCAATTCCTATCAGCCGGCTTGTTGACGATTCTGACTGCCTTGTCAGTTTCAGCTCAACGACCGGCCGCTCAGGCTACACCAACTCCAGCGCAACGACCTCCGGCACAAACAACTACTCAGACACCTCCGGCGAATGTCTCGCTGCCGATGAGTAAAATGGGAGTGATTTACACCGAGCTGTTTCTCGACTCTAAGGAAGGCATCCTGAAGTTTGCTACCTTGGTCACAAAACTC
>Ga0207675_100000576_pt1 | contig 35873 bp, 32 predicted proteins | sample KBSSwiS42_FD_184305 | JGI IMG/M metagenome (GOLD analysis project Ga0207675, IMG submission 184305) | Switchgrass rhizosphere microbial communities from Kellogg Biological Station, Michigan, USA - KBS Switchgrass S4-2 (SPAdes) (version 2) | ecosystem: Host-associated > Plants > Roots >...
CGAGACCTACGCGATCGGCCTGCGCTCGTTCATCAACGAGGCGCGCCTGCTCGCCCGCTTCGACCATCCGTCGCTGGTCAAGGTCTATCGCTTCTGGGAAGACAACGCCACCGCGTACATGGTGATGCCGTTCCTGCAGGGGACGACACTGCGCGACACCCGCCGCGGCATGGCGCATCCGCCCGACGAGGCGTGGATCAAGAGCGTCATCACGCCGATCCTGTCGGCGCTCGAGCTGCTCCACCGCGAAGGCGTCTACCACCGCGACATCGCGCCCGACAACATCCTGCTGCCGCGCGACGGCCCGCCGGTGCTGCTCGACTTCGGCGCCGCGCGGCGCGTCATCAGCGACCGGACGCAGTCGCTGACGGCGATCCTCAAGCCCAGCTACGCGCCGATCGAGCAGTACGCCGAGATGACGCAGCTGCGCCAGGGGCCGTGGACCGACCTCTACGCGCTCGGTGCTGTCGTCCACTACCTCGTCTTCGGTGTGCCGCCGGCGCCGGCGACCGCGCGTGCCGTCGCCGAGGACGGCGACGCGATCGAGCACCGCGTCGTCCCCGGCATCTCGCCGCGCTTCATCGAGGCGATGGCGTGGATGCTCGCCGTGCGCCCGAACCAACGCCCGCAGAGCGGCGAGCAGTTGCGCGCAGTGCTCGACGGCCACGCCGAGATTCCGCCGCGCGGCCGTCCCGGGATGACGATCCCCGGCACGCTCGCACCACAAGGCCCGCAGATCGAGACCGCCGCCGACGCGACGCGCATCAACACCGCGTACGTGCCGACGCAGATGCCGACGTCGCGCAACGTTCAGCCGACGTCGTTCCACCCGACGACGCAGATGCCGACGGCGCGACAGACGCCCGGGCCGCGACAGGCCACCGCGGTGCAGCCGCCGGCGCAGCAGACGCCGCCGCAACCGACGGCGCCAGCGACGCAGCGGCCGCCCGCCGCGGCGACGCCGCCGACCGCGGCGCAGCGCGCGCCCGCAACGGCGGCGCCGCCGACGACGCAGCGTCCGGCGACGACGACGCAGACGCCGCGCGCGCCAGCGACGGGCGCGCCGACGACGACCGCCGCTTCCGACGCCGCCGCCGCCGCGCGCAGCGGTCCGCCGTCGGTCTCGCCACCGCTTCCCGGCGCGGCGTCGGCGAAGGCGCCCGCCCGCAGCGGCGCGACGTCGAAGCCGGCACCGCTGGCCGCGACCGGCGCCGACAGCCGTCCCTCGCAGTTCCCGGCGTCGCGACCCGCGCCGCTTGGCGCTGCGGGTGGAGAAGCGCCGCCCAGCGCTCAGCGTTCGAAGCCTTGGCTCCTCATCGCCGGCGGTGGCGTTGTGGTCGCGGTCGCGATCGCAGCCGCGGTCCAGCTCACCGGGCGACGCGATGCAGCGGGCGCAGCGTCGCCGGCACCGGCCGCCGCGTCCTCGATTGCCGTGCCGTCGACCGTGCCGGTGAACCAGTCGACCGGCCCGTCCGAGACGATCATCGAGGCGCCGAAGAGCGTCGCGTTGCCCGCCACGCCGCCGGCGGTCCCGGCGACCGGCACGAATACGTCCGGCAACGAGCCTGACACCGCGCCCAAGCCCGACACGATGGCCAAGTCGACCGCGCCAGTCACCGATGCGGGGCTGGCGGCGAGCGCGGCGCGCGCACGTCCGCCCGGCCGGCCGGTGCCGAAGGCCGAGGACGCTGCGGCGAGCAGCGCGATCGGCAGCGCGACCGCACCGCGTCCGAGCGAGGGCACGACACCGACTCCGCCGGCAAACGGGTACCCGCAGGCGCAGCAGCCGAGCACGACGCGGCCGCAGGCGCAGCCTTCGCCGCGAGATTCGTATGCGGCGCCGCGCCATGAAGAGACCGCCGCCGAGGTCTGCAATCGCACGGCGAGCGGCTTCTTCGCGCTCAACGTCTGCAAGGACGAGAAGTGCGAAGAGCCGCGCTACCGCAACACCGGCGACTGTCCGGCGGTGATCGCGCGCAAGCGCCAGCGCGAGCACTAGCCCGCCGAAACGCCGGCGTGGTCTTCGGGAAGGTGCGGTAGCCGGCCCCGGCGCGCCTCGCTATACCGGGCGTTCCTCGACGACGGGAATGTCCGTGCCGACGCCATCCGAATCCGATTTCTCGGTCCCCGCCGACCGTCCGCATCTCAAGATCTGGCCGCGCCGCCTGCCGCGCGCGGTCATCGCCCCCGAGACCTCGCTCTGGTTCAACCTCGAGGTGACCGCCAGGCGATTTCCCGACCGCACCGCGTACCTCTTCTTCGGCCAGGCGCTGACGTACCGCCAGCTCCACGACGAAGCGGTCGCGCTCGCCGGCTGGCTGCAGCGCGCTGGCGTGCAGGCCGGCGACCGAGTCGCGGTCTACCTGCAGAACTGCCCGCAGTTTCCGATCGCGCTGTACGCGGTGCTGCGCGCCGACGCCGTCGTCGTCCCGGTCAATCCGATGAACAAGGCCGACGAGTTCCAGCACTACATCAGCGACCCGGGAACGAAGGTCGTGATCTGCAGCGCCGACCTCGCGGCGACCGTCGAGGCCGCCAACGCAGCGCTGCCCGAGCACGAGCGCGTGCGCGCCATCGTCGCGACGCGCTACAGCGACACGATGCCGGCGGGCACGATCGCCGAGGCCGACGCGCCGCCGCCGGCGATGGAGCAGTGGCTGCGGAGCGACCCGCCGCTGCCCGCAGGCTGCACGCGCTGGCGCGACGCGATCGGCGAGCGGCTCGTGCCGACGCCGGCACGCGCCGGCCCCGACGACCTCGCCCTGCTTCCCTACACCTCGGGGACGACCGGGCTGCCGAAAGGCTGCATGCACACCCATCGAACGCTCATGCACAACTGCGTCGGCGGCCAATGGGGCTATGCGGGCGGACCGGAACCGGTCGTGCTCGGTGTCGTGCCGATGTTCCACATCACCGGCATGCTCTACAGCGTGCTCGGCTCGGTGTATTCGGGCGCGACCGTCGTCGTCATGCCGCGCTGGGACCGCGAGCTCGCGGGCCGCCTGATCTCGGCGCACCACATCTCGCACTGGGTCTGCATTCCGACGATGGTCATCGACCTGTTCGGCAGCCCCAACTACAAGAGCTTCGACCTGTCGAGCCTGCGCAGCATCAGCGGCGGCGGGGCGGCGATGCCGCATGCGGTCGCCGAGCGCCTGCGCGACGAGTTCGGCCTGACGTTCGCCGAGGGCTACGGCCTCACCGAGACGGCGGCACCGAGCCATTCCAACCCGCCCGAGCGTGCCAAGCTGCAGTGTCTCGGCATCCCGATCTTCTCGGTCGACTCGCGCGTCGTCGATCCGGTCACGCTCGAGGAGCTGCCGCCGGGCGAAACCGGCGAGATCATCACCCGCGGGCCGATGGTCTTCACCGGCTACTGGAAGCACCCCGAGGCGACCGCCGCGGCGTTCATCGACTTCGACGGCCGCAAGTTCTTCCGCACCGGCGACCTCGGCAAGATGGACGAGGAAGGCTACTTCTTCATGACCGACCGGCTGAAGCGGATGATCAACGCGAGCGGCTTCAAGGTCTGGCCGGCCGAAGTCGAGATGCTGCTCTACAAGCACCCGGCGGTGCAGGAGGCGTGCATCATTTCCGCGCGCGACGCGTATCGCGGCGAGACGGTGAAGGCGGTCGTCGTCCTGCGCGCCGACGCCAAGGGCAAGACGACGGCCGAGGACATCGTCGCCTGGTCGCGCGAGCACATGGCGGCGTACAAGGTGCCGAAGATCGTCGAGTTCGTCGACGCGCTGCCCAAGTCGGGCTCGGGCAAGGTGATGTGGCGGTTGCTGCAGGACCAGGAGTCCGCGCGCTGAGCCTGCGGCTCAGCGCTCGATCCAGCGCTCGCCCTCGCGCTCGAAGCGCTCGCTGCCGGCGGGCCTGAACGCGCCCGCGTCGCGTTCGAAGGCCCAGCGCTCGACGACGATCTCATTCCTCTGGATGCGCACGACGTTGAACGAGTTCTCTTCGCCGCGGCCGCGCGTCGAGGTCGCCGTCCCCGCCTGCACCGCGAGCGCCGAGTAGCCGGCGATCGCGTCGCGCGTCGTCTCGCCCGACTGGCTGACGTGGAAGTGGCCGGAGAGCAGCAGGTCGACGCCGCACTCCGAGAAGACCGCCATCGCCTTGCGCGCGCGGCCGACGAGGTCGACGTCGCCGGACTCGTCGGGAACGTCGAACGGATGATGGGTGACGACGACCTTCGTCACCGCATCGCCGAGCGGCTTCAGGCGGCGCTCGATCGATTTCATCTGCTCCTTGTTGATGCGGCCGCCCTTGAACGTCAGCGCGCGCGCGGTGTTGACGCCGAGCACCGCGATCTCGCCGTCGACGTACGACGGCTCGAGGTCGCTCTGCACGATCCGCTGGTACTTGCCGAGCGGACTGAGGAAGCGCTCCCAGACGCGGTAGAGCGGAACGTCGTGGTTGCCGGGGACGACGATGCGCGGCGCCGCGATGCGCGCGAGAAAGTCGCGCGCCTGCTCGAACTGGGTCTTCCGCGCGCGCTGCGTCAGGTCGCCCGAGACGGCGACGACGTCGGCGCGGATGGAGGCGATCGCCGCGAGCAGCGGCTCGAGCACCGCTTCGTCGATGCGGCCGAAGTGAAGGTCGGAGATGTGGGCGAGCGTGCGCATGAATGCAGTCAGGAGGGCGCGGGCGGTTCGCCGGCGACCACGAGCAGGCTCGCCGGCCGGGTACGGTAGCGCAGCGGCGGCGTCATCATCGTGATCTCGCCGTCGGTCGCGACCCGCAGCCGCCGCCGCTTGCTCTCGACGTCGATGCCGGCGGCGCACATCGCGTCGAAGTCGCGCCCCTGCTCGAGCCTGCCGAAGAGCGCGTGCAGCGCGAGCATCAGGAGCTTCAGCCTGCCGGCGCGCTGGGCAACGTAGAGGCTGAGGCAGCCGGCGTCGAGCCGCTCGCGCTCGCCGATCGTGAAGCCCTGCATCGAGTAGACGTTGTTGCCGATGAAGACGAACGGCGTTCGCCGGAGCGCGGCGCGGCCGTCGATCGAGAGGCGCACGCCGAGGAACGGGAAGCGCCGGAGCGCGCCGATCGACGCCCACACGAGCGCCGCCCACTTGCCGCGGCCGAGGCGGCGTTGCTGGCGCTCGCGCTCGCGAACGATGTCGGGATAGAGGCCGAGGCTCGAGTTGTTGACGAAGACGCGGCCGTTGACCTCGCCGACGTCGACCCGGTGCATCTGGCCGCGCGCGATTCGCTCGACCGCGGCGTCGAGCTCGAGCGGCAGGCCGAGGTCCTTGGCGAAGTGATTGAGCGTGCCGAGCGGCAGCACGCCGAGCGCGATCGGGCCGTCGACGAGCGCCGCCGCGACCGAGCCGACGGTGCCGTCGCCGCCGCCGGCGACGATCGCATCGGGCCGGCGTTCGATCGCTGCGCGGAGCGCGGCCGCGAGGTCGTTGCCGTGCACGAGGTGGACATCGGCGTGGGCACCGGCGGCCTCGAAGAGCGCCGCGATGCGCGCCGCGAGCGCAGCGTCGTTGCCGCCGCCCGAGCCGGCGTTGAGCAGCACGACGACCGACCGCGTCACACCGGCTCCGCGGCGGGCGCGCGCGGCGCATCGCGCCAGAACGCGGCGAGCGCGCCGACGCTGATCGCGAGCCACGCGATCCCTTCGACGAGCGCGGCGAGGACGTCGCTGAGGTAATGCGCGCCGAGCAGCATGCGGCTGAAGGCGACGAGCGCGACCGCGAGCAGGGCGGCGACGAGCGCCAGCACGCGCCAGAGCGGGCTCGTCGTGCGCGCGAACACCGCGACGACGGCGAGGCCGTAGAAGATCGTGCTGCCGGCGACGTGCCCGCTCGGAAAGCTGTACGTCGCGAGCGTCAGCAAGGGATCGTCGAACGACGGCCGCGCGCGGTGGAACGCGAGCTTCATCAGCGCATTGAGCGCGAGCCCGCCGCCGACCGCGACGACGACGAGCGTGGCGCGTCGCCAGCTGCGCTCGACGGCGAGGACGAGCGTGGCGATCGCGGCGTAGGCGCCGACCGCGACGGTCGAATGCAGCTGCGTCCAGAGGAGCATTGCGGTCACGAGCGGCGGCGTCGCGTGGCGGTGCAGCCAACTGGCGATCTCGGCGTCGACGACGGTCAGCCGCGCGCCGCTCGTGACGTCCTCGGCGAGGAATGCGAACAGCGACGCGGCGGCGACCAGCAGCACGGCGGCGACGACGAGGCGCCGGCAGAGCGCGGCCCGTGCCGCGCGCGTTGCACGGGCGCGCGACGCGTCGCTCTTCGCCGCGTCGACGGCCGTGAACAACTCCTAGAGGTCCTTGGGGATCGGCACCGCGTTGCCCGACGCGTCGCGGCCGGACCCGACGCCGATGACGCCGCACGCGATGCGAGCACCCGAGTTGCCGGTCGGCTGCGTCGTGTAGTCGTCGGGCGACGCGTGGACGACGAGCGCCTTGCCCGCGATGTCTCCTGCGCCGGAGCCGAGCAGCGTACCGGCGATGCGCGTGCGCACGGTCGCCACGCCGTTCGCATCGGCCTTGATCGACGGCACGTCGCCGGCGTGGTGCTCGCCGGTCGGCGGACCGTGGCGCTTGCCGTCGGGGTTGAGATGGCCGCCGGCGCTCATCGCATCGTCGCTCGAGCAATCGCCTTTCTCGTGGACGTGGAAGCCGTGCTCCTGGTTGGCGACGAGCCCGGTGATGCGACCGCGCATGACGACGTCGCCGCCTTCCTGCGAGAAAAAGACCGTGCCGGCGGCGGTGTTGCCGCGCGTCGGCTTGAGCGACGCGACGACGTAGTCGGACGACGGCGGCGAGCTCGCCGAGCTCGGCGCGCCGGCGCAGCCGGCGAGCGCTGCCGCGGCGAGCGCGACGGCAACGGCAGGGCCCGGGTGCGTGGTGTTCATCGCGATCGAACGTGAGCGGAGTTGCAAGCCATCATACGGCGCGACCGCGGTGCTCGCTCAGTACGTCGCGCGGCCTCCCGAGAGGTCGAACACCGAACCGGTCGTGAACGAGCAGTCCTCGGACGCGATCCAGGCGACCGTCGCGGCGATCTCGCGGACGTCGATGAAGCGTCCCATCGGAATCTTCGAGAGCATGAAGTCGATGTGCTGCTTGGTCATCGTCGCGAACATCGCCGTCTTCGCCGCCGCCGGCGCGATCGCGTTGACGAGCACGCCCTTGGTCGCGAGCTCCTTGGCGAGCGACTTCGTGAGCGCGATCAGGCCGGCCTTCGATGCGCTGTAGTGCGATGCGTTCGGGTTGCCTTCCTTGCCCGCCACCGAGGCGACGTTGACGATCCGGCCGTAGCCGTTTTCGATCAGGTGCGGGACGATCGCGCGGCAGACGAGGTACGGCGCGACGAGGTTGACCTCGAGGACGCGGCGCCAGACGTCGGGCGCGAGCTCCCACGTCGTGCCGTTGCCGCCGGTGATGCCGGCGTTGTTGACGACGATGTCGATCTTGCCGGCGGCGGCGATCGTGCGCTGCGACGCGGCCGCGACGTCGGCGTCGCTCGTCAGCTCGACGCGCTCGGCGAACACCTTGCCTGCGTGGCCGAGCGCGCTCTTCGCTTCGGCGAGCTTGCCGGCGTCGAGGTCCCAGAGCGAGACGGCGGCGCCCGAGGCGAGCATGCGCTCGGCGATCGCGTAGCCGATGCCCTGCGCGCCGCCGGTGACGACTGCGACCCTGCCTTCGAGATCGATCCTGTTCATGCGCTCACCCTGCGCGGATCGAGTCCCTTCAGCGCCTCGGCGCCGTCGGGCGCGGCGCGGCAGTCGGCGATGTAGCGGCGGATGACGTCGGCGAAGCTCTTCTCGGGCAAGAGGCCGAGCTTCTCGGCGCGCTTCGCGGTGGCGCCGCGCGGCCAGTTCGCGACGATGCCGGCGATCGTCTCGTCGCGGACGAAGCGGACCCGCTCGCGCACCTCGGGGCCGGCGACCGCCTCGAGCGCTGCGAGCATTTCGGCGACCGTCGCGTTCAGCCCGGGCAGGTTGAGCGCGAGGCGGCCGCCGAGCTGGTCGACGCTTGCCTCGTACACCGCGATCAGCCCTTCGACGGTGCGCGCCGCCGACGTCAGCGGATGCGAGACGTCGGGCGAGACCGGGCAGATCGCCTCGACGCCGGCGAGCGGCTCGCGAACGATCCCCGAGAAGAACGACGACGCGGCGCCGTTCGGCCGCCCGGGTCTGACGGTCACCGTCATCAGCCGCGCCGAGCGGCCGTCGATGAAGCCCTTGCGGGAATAGTCGGCGACGAGGTGCTCGCACATCAGCTTGTGGGTGCCGTACGAGGTCTTCGGCGCCGGCAGCGTGTCGTCGCCGACGAGCGCCGGCAGCGGCACCGACGGATCGGGGCCGAACACCGCGACCGAGCTCGAGAAGACGAGCCGTGCCGGTCGCACGCCGCGCGCCGTCGTCGCGCGCAGCGCGTCGAGCAGCGCGCGTGTCGTGTCGAGGTTCGAGCGCAGGCCGAGATCGAAGTCGGCCTCGCATTCGCCCGAGACCGCCGAGGCGAGGTGGAAGACGCCGTCGAAGCCTTCGCGCGCGAGCACGTCGCACTGCTCGGCGAGCTTGCCGACGCGGGTCTCGACGCGCGGATTGCTTGCGAGCTCCGCGCGCGGCGCGACCTGGTCAGCGAGAACGATGCGCTCGATCGCCGCGCCGCCGAGGCGGCCGCGTGCGAGCAACGCGGACGCGAGGCGCGAGCCGATGAAGCCGCCCCCGCCGGTGATGAGGATCTTCATGTGCGAGGGCCTCCCTGCTGGAGCCGAGCATCGTAGCGCGCCGCTCGCCGCACGCTCTCGCCGCTCTACCGGTTTGCCCTCATGGCGGCAGGGCCGCGGCTGGCCATACTCGCCGAGCCGGGGATTCGACCCCGCGTACCCCCATGGCCAGCGTCACCATCCAGTCGGTCCGCAAGACCTTCGGCGAGACCGCCGTGCTGCACGGCGTCGACATCGACATCGCCGACGGCTCGTTCACCGTCCTGGTCGGCCCCTCGGGGTGCGGCAAGTCGACCCTGCTGCGCATGATCGCCGGCCTCGAGGAGATCTCCGGCGGCGAGATCCGCATCGGCGACCGCCGCGTCAACGACGTGCCGCCGAAGGAGCGCGACATCGCGATGGTGTTCCAGAACTACGCGCTCTATCCGCACATGACGGTGCGGCAAAACCTCGCCTTTTCGCTCATGCTCGCGAAGAAGGACAAGGCGACGATCGAGCAGAAGGTCGGCCGCGCCGCCGAGATCCTCGCGCTGTCGGCGCTGCTCGACCGCTATCCGCGCCAGCTCTCCGGCGGCCAGCGCCAGCGCGTCGCGATGGGCCGCGCGATCGTGCGCGACCCGCAGGTCTTCCTCTACGACGAGCCGCTCTCGAACCTCGACGCCAAGTTGCGCGTGGCCATGCGCAGCGAGCTCAAGGAGCTGCATCAGCGCCTGAAGACCACTTCGGTCTACGTCACCCACGACCAGATCGAGGCGATGACGATGGGCGATCGCATCGTGGTGATGCGCGACGGCCGCATCGAGCAGGTCGGCTCGCCGCTCGATCTCTACGACCATCCGACCAACGTCTTCGTCGCCGGCTTCATCGGCTCGCCGGCGATGAACTTCCTGCCCGCGACGCTGCGCCGGGAAGGCGGCAACGCGCGTCTCGTCCTCGACGACGGCACCCAGATCGCGGCGCCGCTCGGCGCCGGCGGCAGCGACGGCCAGACGGTCGTCCTCGGCACCCGCCCCGAGCATCTGCAGCTGGCGAGCGAAGGCGGCATCGCATCGAAGGTCATCGTCCTCGAGCCGACCGGCGCCGACACGCTCGTCGCGTGCCGCCACGGCAGCACCGACATGGCCGCCGTCTTTCGCGAGCGGCACGACTTCGCGCCGGGCAGCACGATCCGTCTGATGCCCGACCTCGCGCACGCGCACCTCTTCGACGCCGCGAGCGGCGAGCGGCTCGCCGCCTGAGCGCGCCGCCGCGTTCGCGCACCCTTTTCATCGACCACAGGAGATCCAGATGAGCGAATCGTCATTCAACCGCCGCAAGTTCCTCGAGGGCTCGGCCGGCGCGGCCGCGGTCGCCGGGCTCGGCACCGGCAGCGTGCTGTGGTCGCCGTCGGCGTCGGCGCAGACGCTCGCGCTCAAGCCCGAGAAGGACGCCAAGCTGCGCGTCCTGCGCTGGAGCCGATTCGTCCAGGGCGACATCGACTCCTACATGGTCAACGTCAAGAAGTTCACCGAGAAGACCGGCATCGACGTGCGCGTCGACAACGAAGGCTGGGAGGACGTCCGTCCGAAGGCGGCCGTCGCGGCGAACACCGGCGCCGGTCCCGACATCATCCTGTCGACCAACGACGACGCGAACCTCTACCCCGACAAGCTGCTCGACGTCACCGACGTGTGCGAGTATCTCGGCAAGAAGTACGGCGGCTGGTACCCGGCGTGCCTCGCATTCCTCAAGCCCGACGGCAAGAAGTGGATCGGCGTTCCGCTCGGCTCGGCCGGCTCGATGATGGTCTACCGCGGCAGCGTCCTGAAGTCGGCCGGCTTCGATGCGTTCCCGAAGACCACCGACGACTTCCTGAAGATGGCCAAGGCGGTCAAGGACAAGATGCCGGGCGGCATGGCGCTCGGCAACGCCACCGGCGACGGCCTCTGGTGCAACTGGCTCGTCTGGGCGTTCGGCGGCAAGCTCGTCGACCAGAACAACAAGGTCGTCATCGACAGCCCCGAGACCGCGAAGGCGCTCGAGTACGGCAAGGAGCTCTACGCCAACTTCATCCCGGGCACGCTCTCCTGGCTCGACCCGAACAACAACAAGGCGTTCCTCGACGGCCAGATCTCGTACACGAACAACGGCATCTCGATCTACTACGCGGCGAAGAACTCGCAGGATCCCAAGGTCAAGGAAATGGCGGCCGACATCCAGCACGCCTCGTTCCCGGTCGGGCCGGTGGGGCAGCCGACCGAGTCGCACCTGTTCTTCAACCAGATGATCATGAAGTACACCAAGTACCCGCAGGCCGCCAAGGCGTTCCTGCAGTTCATGATGGAGCAGGACCAGTTCGCGGCGTGGCTCACCGCCGCCGGCGGCTACATCGCACCGCCGCTGGATGCCTACGCGAAGATCCCGGTGTGGACGGACGACCCGAAGAACACGCCGTACCGCGACGCCGTCAAGAACCTGCGTCCGGCGGGCTACGCCGGCAAGCTCGGCTACGCCTCGGCCGGCGCCGCCGCCGACTTCATCATCGTCAACATGGTGGCCGAGGCGATCAGCGGCTCGAAGTCGCCGAAGGAGGCGATGGAGCGGGCGCAGAAGCGCGCCGAACGGTACTACCGGCTCTAGAAGGCGCTGACGCCAAGTCTTCCTGGTGGCGGCTCGCTTCGGCGGGCCGCCGCGGCTTCTAAACCGATGACAGCTCTCGAACGACTGCAGAACAACCGCAACGCGCTCGGCATGCTCTTCATGCTGCCGGCGGCGGTGATGCTGCTGCTGTTCCTGACGTATCCGCTCGGGCTCGGCACTTGGCTCGGCTTCACAGACGCCAAGGTCGGGCGGCCCGGCGTCTGGGTCGGGCTCGAGAACTACGAGTTCCTGTGGAACGACGCGGTCACCCGGCTCGCGCTCTTCAACACGCTCTTCTATACGGTCGTCGCGAGCGTCATCAAGTTCGTGCTCGGCCTCTGGCTGGCGCTGCTGCTGAACCGCAACATCCGCTTCAAGACCTTCTTTCGCGCCGTCATCCTGCTGCCCTACATCGTGCCGACGGCGCTCTCGGCGATCGCGTTCTGGTGGATCTACGACGCCCAGTTCTCGATCATCAGCTGGGTGCTGATGAAGATGGGCTGGATCGACAAGTACATCGACTTCCTCGGCGACCCGTGGAACGCGCGGCTGTCGGTGATCGCAGCCAACATCTGGCGCGGCGTGCCGTTCGTCGCGATCACGCTGCTTGCCGGGCTGCAGACGATCTCGCCTTCGTACTACGAGGCCTCGGCGATCGACGGCGCGACGCCGTGGCAGCAGTTCCGCCACGTCACGCTGCCGCTCCTGACGCCGATCATCGCCGTCGTGATGACGTTCTCGGTGCTGTTCACGTTCACCGACTTCCAGCTGATCTACGTCATCACGCGCGGCGGGCCACTCAACGCGACGCACCTGATGGCGACGCTGTCGTTCCAGCGCGCGATCTCCGGCGGCGCGCTCGGCGAAGGCGCGGCGATCTCGATCGCGATGGTGCCGTTCCTGCTCGCAGCGATCCTGTTCAGTTTCTTCGGCCTGCAGCGCCGCGCCTGGCAGCAGGGCGGCAAGGACACGTGAGGCCTACCGCATGAGCGCCGTCCCTGCGCCCGCCGCGAGCGACAGCACCGGCATGGCGTTCCTCGAGACGCGGACGCGCCGGCTCGTCACGGTCTACCTGCCGCTCGCGATCTTCCTGTTCGTGCTCCTGTTCCCGTTCTACTGGATGGCGATCACGTCGGTGAAGCCCGACCAGGAGCTGCTCTCGCGCGAGGGCAATCCGTTCTGGGTCCGCTCCCCGACGCTCGCGCACTTCCACCATCTGCTGTTCGAGACGACGTTTCCGCAGTGGGCGTGGAACACGGTCCTGGTGTCGGTCGTCGCGACGGTCGGCTCGCTCGCCTGCGCGGTGATGGCGGCGTATGCGATCGAGCGGCTGCGCTATCGCGGCGCCAAGCACGTCGGCCTCGCGATCTTCCTCGCCTACCTCGTGCCGCCGTCGATCCTCTTCATCCCGCTCGCCGACGTCGTCTACAAGCTCGGCCTCTTCGACACGCGCTGGGCGCTCATCCTCACCTACCCGACGTTCCTGATCCCGTTCGCCACCTGGCTCCTGATGGGCTACTTCCGCTCGATCCCGTACGAGCTCGAGGAGTGCGCGGTGATCGACGGCGCGACGCGCTGGCAGATCCTCACCAAGATCGTGCTGCCGCTCGCGGTGCCGGGGCTGATCTCGGCCGGCATCTTCGCGTTCACGCTGTCGTGGAACGAGTTCATCTACGCACTGACGTTCGTTTCCTCGTCGGAAGTGAAGACGATTCCGGTCGGCGTCGTCACCGAGCTCGTCGAGGGCGACATCTACCACTGGGGCCCGCTGATGGCCGGAGCCCTGTTCGGATCGCTGCCGGTCGCGTTCGTCTATTCGTTCTTCGTCGAGTACTACGTCTCCGGGCTGACCGGCTCGGTCAAGGAATAGCGCACATGAGCGAGAAGGGCGGCAGGAAGCGCCGCGAGAACCTGCGCAGCCGCCAGTGGTTCGGCCGCATGGACCGCGACGGCTTCGTCTACCGCAGCTGGCTGAAGGGCAAGGGCATCCCCGACGACGAGTTCGACGGCCGCCCGGTGATCGGCATCTGCAACACGTTCAGCGAGCTGACGCCGTGCAACTCGCATTTCCGCACCCTCGCAGAGCAGGTCAAGATCGGCGTCTACGAGGCGGGCGGCTTCCCGCTCGAGTTTCCGGTGATGTCGCTCGGCGAGACGCTGCTCCGGCCGACGGCGATGCTCTATCGCAACCTCGCGAGCATGGACGTCGAGGAGTCGATCCGCGGCAACCCGATCGACGGCGTCGTCCTCCTGATGGGCTGCGACAAGACGACGCCGGCGCTGATGATGGGCGCGGCGAGCGTCGATCTGCCGACGATCGGCGTCTCCGGCGGGCCGATGCTGAACGGCAAGTGGCGCGGCCAGGAGCTCGGCTCGGGAACGAGCGTCTGGAGCATGAGCGAGCAAGTGCGCGCGGGGTCGCTGCGCCTGAAGGACTTCCTCGAGGCCGAGAGCTGCATGAGCCGCAGCCACGGCCACTGCATGACGATGGGAACGGCGAGCACGATGGCGAGCATGGTCGAGGCGCTCGGCGTCGGCCTGCCCGGCAACGCCGCGTATCCGGCGGTCGACGGCCGCCGCAACGTCATCGCCCGGATGGCCGGCCGGCGAATCGTCGACATGGTCCACGAGGACCAGAAGCTCTCGCAGGTGCTGACGCGCCAGGCGTTCGAGAACGCGATCGTCACGCTCGCCGCAATCGGCGGCTCGACCAACGCGGTGATCCACCTGATCGCGATCGCCGGCCGCATCGGCGTCGAGCTCGGCGTCGACGACTTCGATCGCATCGCGAGCCATCTGCCGTGCCTCGTCAACCTGCAGCCGTCGGGCGAGCACCTGATGGAGGACTTCTGCTACGCGGGCGGGCTGCCGGCGGTGATGCAGGAGATCCGTTCGCTGCTGCACCTCGACGCGGTGACGGCGAGCGGCAGGACGGTCGGCGAGAACATCGCCGACGCGGAGAACTTCGACCGTCGCGTCATCAAGACGGTCGAGCAGCCGTTCAAGGCCGAAGCGGGAATCGCGGTGCTGCGCGGCAACCTCGCGCCGCGCGGCGCGATCATCAAGCCGAGCGCGGCGACTCCGGCGCTGATGACGCACCGCGGCCGCGCGGTCGTGTTCGAGAACGCCGACGACTTCCACGCGCGCATCGACGACGACCGGCTCGACATCGACGAGACGTGCATCATGGTGCTGCGCAACTGCGGCCCGAAGGGCTACCCGGGGATGGCCGAGGTCGGCAACATGCCGCTGCCGCCCAAGGTGCTGAAGAAGGGCATCACCGACATGGTCCGCATCAGCGACGCGCGCATGAGCGGCACTGCTTACGGCACCGTCGTGCTGCACACTTCACCCGAAGCCGCCGACGGCGGTCCGCTCGCCGCGGTGAGGAGCGGCGACTTCATCGAGCTCGACGTGCCGAACCGGCGCCTCCATCTCGACGTCTCCGATGCCGAGCTCGCCGAGCGCATGCGGTCGTGGCAGCGGCCCGCGCCTCCGCTTTCAGGCGGCTACTGGAAGCTCTACGTCGACCACGTCCTGCAGGCCGACCGCGGCGCCGATCTCGACTTCCTCGTCGGCAAGCGCGGCGCGTTCGTGCCCCGCGACAATCACTGAGCGGCGCGGGAGTCCACACCGCTGACCCCCGGGTCGCGGGGGTCGTTCACCTTCATTCACGCGGCGCGGCGCAGGACGACACGTGCGCCGGAGTCTCCCTACAGCGCGTGCGCACCGCTTCCGATGGGCCGCGGCAGCGCCGCGCGGCACGATCCTTGGCGTCATTGACCAAGGAGAAGTGCATGCTTTCGAAGATCAAGACCCTCGCCCTCGTCGCCGCCGCGTCGGCCACGCTGTCCGTCGCGACTGCCGCGCCGGTGATCGATGTGCGCATCGCGCCGCCGCCGCCTCGCCACGAGGTCGTTCCCGCGGAGCGGCCCGGCTACGTCTGGTCGCCCGGCTACTGGAACTATCACGGCCACCGCTACGTCTGGGTGAGCGGTCACTGGGTGCATGCTCGCCATGGCTACGCGTATCGCTCGCCACGCTGGGAACAGGACGGTGACCGCTGGGTGCTGCACCAGGGCGAATGGGCACGCGGCGACCGCGATCACGACGGCGTTCCGAACGCCGTCGACCACCATCCCGACAACCCGCGTCGCCCCTGAGCGCTGCGTGCCGCCGGCTCAGAAGCCTGAGCCGGGCTGGCGCAGGAACTCGATCTCCTCGGCCGTCGATCGGCGGCCGAGGATTGCATTGCGGTGGGGAAAGCGGCCGAACCGCTCGATGATCGCGCGGTGCCGGTGCGCATAGTCGAGCATCGACTGCTGCGCGGGGTCGGCCGCCGCGAGCCTCGTCAGCAGCCGGATCGCCTCGTCCTGCATCGCGAGCCCTTCGGCGTGCTCGTACGGCAGGTAGACGAAGCCGCGCATGAACGTCGGCAGCTCCTCGTCCTGCCGCAATCCCACCATCCGCGCCGCCGCTGCGAGCGCGCGCGGGTCGCCCGCGAACGCGCGCGGCGTGCCGCGAAACGCGTTGCGCGTGAACTGGTCGAGCAGCAGCACCTGCGCGAGTGCTGAGCGCGGCTCGTCGCCCCAGTCGTCCAGCTCGCCGCGCAACGCCTGCTCGATCGGTGCGGCGAAGCGCTCGCGGATCTCGGCATCGAAGGCATCGTTCTTCGCGAACCAGGCCTTGCGCGCGCTGCCGTGCTCCGTGCTCCCCGGTGCGCCGAACCAGAAGTCGAGGACCGCGGTCGCCTCCGCCCGTCCGTCGCTCTTCATCGGCGCTCGGCGGAGACGCGGCACGGATGGAGCTCGACCGAACGCTCGCCGTCGGCCACCCAGACGATCCCGTCCTGCCGGTTGATCTGCAACTGCATGCTGCGCTCTGCCAGCAAGGCGAGGGCCCGGCTCTGCTCGGCAGGAACGAGCCATGCGTCGACGTTGCCGGCGCGATCGGCGCGGCCAGCGAGCCCTGCCCACCATGCCTGGGCGTTGCTGCCGAAGGCGTACACGGTCACGCGGTCGGCACGACCGCTCGCCTTCGTCACCCGACGCTCCTCGGGTTGCCCGACCTCGATCCACTGGACGATGCGCCCGGTCAGGTCCTTCTGCCAGAGCTCGGGCTCGTCCGGATCCCACATTCCCTTTGCGAACTCGAGCGCGCCGTCGCGCTCGTCGCCGGGGACGTTGAGGGCGAATGCGAGCAGGCGAACCATCATCCGCTCGTCGGTTTCGGAAGGATGCCGCGCCAGCGTCACCTGGCGGTCGCAGTAGATCGCACGATCGACGTCGGCGAGCTGCACCGTCGCCTTGCAGACGGTCGCTTTGAGGGCCATCGGCCGACTGTGCCACAGCACGCCACAATCACGGTTTCGCACCACGTCGCGGGTCGCTCATGAGCATGAAGAAGTCCGATCTCGACAAGCTCCTCGGACGCAAGATCGGCGGGCAGATGAAGGCGGCGGGGATCCCGGGCCGCTTTGCGCAGGGCGCAGCGGAGGTCCCCGATCGGCGCGAGCAGCGTCGCCTCGACGCTGCCGCTGGCCTGGTGCCGTTCGCGTGCAAGTTGCCGGCGACGCTCGCGGCGACGCTGCGCGAGAAGAGCGCCGATCGCCCCGACGGCATCAACGGCCTCGTGGCCGAGTTGTTGCAGAAGGCGCTGAAGTGAGCGTCGCCGCGACGCGATGAGCACGGCCGGCGACTTCGACCTCTTCGTCATCGGCGCCGGCAGCGGCGGCGTGCGCCTCGGGCGGCTGGCGGCGCAGCGCGGCGCGCGCGTCGCCGTCGCGGAGGACGCCGCGCTCGGCGGCACTTGCGTCAACGTCGGTTGCATTCCGAAGAAGCTCTACAGCTTCGCCGCGCACTACCACGAGAGCTTCGAGGAAGCGGCGGGCTTCGGCTGGAGCGTCGGCGACTCGCCCGCGTTCGACTGGGAGACGCTGAAGGCCAACCGCCGCGTCGAGATCGCGCGGCTCAACACCGTGTACCGCCAGCTTCTCGAAGGCGCCGGCGCGACGATCGTGCGCGGCCGCGCGCGCGTCGTCGACAGCCATGGCGTCGAGGTCGCCGGAACGCACTATCGCGCCGAGCGGATCGTCGTCGCGACCGGCGGCTGGCCGGTACCGGCCGACGTCCCCGGCGGCGAGCGCGCCATCAGCTCGAACGAGATCTTCGACCTCGCGAGCTTCCCGCGTCGCCTCGTCGTCGTCGGCGGCGGCTACATCGCGTGCGAGTTCGCTTCGATCTTCAACGGCCTCGGCGCGCGCGTCACCCAGCTCTACCGCGGCGAGCAGATCCTGCGCGGGTTCGATCTCGACGTGCGCAACTTCGTCGCCGCCGAGATGGCGAAAAAGGGCGTCGACCTCCGCGTCGGCGCCAAGGTGCGCGCGCTCGAGGCCGGCGCGGGCGGCGCGACGCGCGTCGTGCTCGCCGACGGCGGCGCGGTCGACGCCGACGCCGTGCTCTGCGCGACCGGCCGCGCTCCCCGCACCGCCGGGCTCGGCCTCGAGGCGGTCGGTGTTGCGCTCGACGTCAACGGCGCGGTCGTCGTCGACGATCGCTACTGCACCAACGTGCCGAGCATCTACGCGGTCGGCGACGTCATCGACCGCGTCCAGCTGACGCCGGTCGCGCTCGCCGAGGCGATGGCGCTCGTCGACGACCTGTTCGGCGGCAGCGGCCGCCGCGTCGACTACCTGCACATCCCGACCGCGATCTTCACGCATCCCAACGTCGGCACGATCGGCCTCTCGGAGGAAGCGGCGCGCGGCATGTTCGAGCGGATCCGCGTCTACCGCTCCGAGTTCAAGCCGCTGCGCCATACGCTCTCGCGCAGCACCGAGCGCACGCTGATGAAGCTCGTCGTCGACGACGCCAACGACAAGGTCGTCGGCCTGCACATGGTCGGCGCCGATGCCGGCGAGACGATCCAGGGCTTCGCGGTGGCGATGAAGGCGGGCGCGACCAAGGCGACGTTCGACGCCACGCTCGGCATTCACCCGACCGCCGCCGAGGAGTTCGTGACGATGCGCGAACCGGTGGCATGATCGCGGACCGTTCTGTGTGTTCAGCCATGAAGCCCAACGCGATGCTCCCGCCTCCGCTGCGCGCCGCGCTCGCCGCGGCGGCGCTCTGCGCATTCGCCGCCGCCGCCGTCGCTGCCGACAAGTCGAAGCCGGCGGCGACCAAGCCCGATTCGATCCTGACCCCGGCGCAGCTCAAGGACTGCCTCGAGAAACAGCAGCGCCGCGACAGGGCGACCGACGCGGCGTTGAAGACGAAGGGCGAGATCAACGCCGAGAAGGCCGCGCTCGACAAGAGCGGCGCCGAGCTGAGCGACGCCGCGACGACGCTCGACAAGACGAGCGAGGACGCGGTCAACGCCTACAACGCCAGGGTCGACGAGCGCAACAAGCAAATCGAGACGTACGAGGCCAAGGTCGCCGCGTACAACAAGGACGCCGAGGGCGTCCGCGCGCTGGGCGACGAGTACGCGAAGTCGTGCGCCAACCGGCGTTACGACGACCGCGATCTCGCCGACATCCAGCGCAAGAAATGACCAACCCGCTGCTCGCGCCGTGGACGGCGCCGTTCGGCCTGCCGCCGTTCGCCGACGTGCGCCCGGAGCACTTCGCGCCCGCGTTCGCCGAGGCCATGGCCAAGCACCTCGCCGAGATCGACGCGATCGCCGGCGCCGGCGAGGCGCCGACGTTCGAGAACACGATCGCGGCACTGGACCGCGCGGGACGCGATCTCGTGCGCATCGAGTCGCTCTTCTGGAACCTGACGTCGAGCGAGACGTCGCCGGCGCTGCAGGAGGTGCAGCGTGCGATGGTGCCGCAGCTCGCCGCCCACGAGAACCGCGTCCGCACGCGCGCCGGCCTGTTCGCGCGGATCGACGCGCTGCACGCGCGCCGCGATTCGCTCGGCCTCGACGACGAGCAGCGCCGCCTCCTCGAACGTTTCCATCTCGATTCAGTCCGCGCCGGCGCGCGGCTCGCGCCTGCGGCACAGGCCCGCCACGCCGGGATCGTGCGCCGGATCGCCGAGCTGATGACGCGCTTCGGCCAGAACCTGCTCGCGGACGAGAGCGCGTTCAAGCTCGTCCTGCGCAGCGAGCGAGACTTCGCCGGGCTGCCCGAGTCCGTCCGCGCGGCGGCGCGACAGGCGGCGCTTCAGCGCGACGTCAACGACGGCGCGGTGATCACGCTGTCGCGCTCGCTGATCGTTCCGTTCCTCACGTTCTCCGAGCGGCGCGACCTGCGCGAGGCGGCGTGGCGCGCGTGGACGTCGCGCGGCGAGCACGCCGGCCCGAGCGACAACCGCGCGGTCGCCGCCGAGATCCTGCAGCTGAGGCTCGAGCAGGCGCGTCTGCACGGCGACGCCAGCTTCGCCGACTTCGCGCTCGGCGACACGATGGCGCAGCGCCGCGAGGCCGTCATGGCGCTGCTCGAGCAGGTCTGGCGGCCGGCGCTCTCGCGGGCCGAAGACGATCGCGAGGCGCTCGCCGCGCTCGCGCTCTCGCGCGGCGAGAGCGCGACGATCGAGCCGTGGGACTGGCGCTTCTATGCCGAGCAGCTGCGTCGCGTCCGTTTCGATCTCGACGACGCCGAGGTCAAGCCGTACTTCCCGCTCGACGCGATGGTCGCGGCGGCGTTCGACTGCGCACACCGGCTGTTCGGCCTCTCGTTCGTCGAGCGGCGCGACATCGTCGCCTACCACCCGGACGTGCGCGTCTACGAAGTGCACGGCGCAGCGGGCCCGGTCGGCGTCTTCCTGCACGACAACTTCGCGCGCCCGACCAAGCGCAGCGGCGCCTGGATGAGCGAATACCGCGCGCAGTCGCGGAACGGCGGCGACGGCGACACGCCGGTGCTGCCGATCATCGTCAACAACAACAACTTCGCCAAGGCCGCTTCCGGCGAGCCGACGCTGCTCAGCTTCGACGACGCGCGCACGCTCTTCCACGAGTTCGGCCACGGCCTGCACGGGTTGCTCTCGAACGTCCGCTACGAGCGACTCGCCGGGACGAGCGTCCTGCGCGACTTCGTCGAGTTGCCGTCGCAGCTCTTCGAGCACTGGCTCGACGAGCCGGCCGTGCTCAAGCGCCACGCCCGGCACCACCGCACCGGCGACCCGATCCCCGACACGCTGATCGCCAAGCTGCAGCGTGCGCGGCATTTCAACCAGGGCTACGAGACCTTGCGCTACACGGCGTCGGCGATGGTCGACATGGCGGTGCACGCCCGCACGTCGAGCGAACCGGTCGACGTCGTCGAGTTCGAGCGCGCCGAGCTGGCGCGGATCGGGTTGCCGCACGGCGTCGGCGTCAACCATCGGCTGGTCCACTTCCAGCACCTGTTCTCGGGCGGCTATGCCGCGGGCTACTACGTCTACCTGTGGGCCGAGGTGCTCGACGCCGACGGCTACGATGCGTTCGTCGAGGCCGGCGATCCGTTCGATCCGGCGATCGCGCGCCGCCTCGTGCGTTTCATCTATTCGGCGGGCAACTCGATCGAGCCGGGGGCCGCGTACCGTGCGTTCCGCGGCCGCGACGCGGTCGTCGAGCCCATGCTCAGGGAGCGCGGCCTGCTCGAGGCGGTCGCGACCTGAGCCGGCGCTACCCGCCGGCCGAATGCGCCGGCTCGGCGGCGGGCGTCTCCGCAGGATGCGCCTGCGCGAGCCTCGGGAAGATGCGCTGCAGCGAAGCGACGAAGACCGCGAAGTCGATCGGCTTGGTCCAATAGTCGACGAAGCCGCTCGCGAGGCCGCGGTCGACGTCCTCCTGCATCGCGTTCGCCGACAGCGCGACGCAGGGGATCGCGTGCGTGCGCGCGTCGGCGCGCAGCCGCCGCAGGACCTCGTAGCCGTCGAAGTCGGGCAGCTGCAGGTCGACGAGGACGAGGTCGGGCTGCAACGCGATCGCGCGCTCGACGCCCGCGGCGCCGGTCGACTCGGAGGCCATCGCGAGGCCGCCGATGCTCTTCACGAGCTCCTCGACGAGGAGGACGTTGACATGGTTGTCCTCGATGTAGAGGAGCGTTCCCACCTCGCCGACCGGAAGGCGGTGTTCGGCGCCGAGCTCGACGGCGCGGACCGCGCGTCGCGTCGCCGCCGCGTTCTGCGACGCGGCGCTCGCTGCAGCGAGCGCGATCCGGAACGCCGTTCCGTCGCCGGGGTGGCTTTCGACATCGATGCGGCCGCCCATGACGTCGACCAGCGTCTTCACGATCGTGAGGCCGATGCCGGTGCCCTCGATCCCTTCGTGCTCGACGCCGAAGCGGTTGAACGGCTCGAACAGCCGCGCAAGCTGCTCGCTGTCGAGGCCGCGGCCGGTGTCGCGCACCGTCAGCGTCGCCTCGCTGCCGTCCGAGGCCGCCTCGACGACGACGCTGCCGCCCGGCCGGTTGTACTTGATGGCGTTCGACAACAGGTTGATCAGCACCTGGCGCAGCCGCGTCGGATCGGCGCTGGCGACGACGCCGTCGACGCGACCGATCGCGAGATCGACGTCGAGCTGGACCGCGAGCGAGTGCACCAGCGGCAGCGACTGGCGGACGAGCTCGGCGAGGTCGACGGGCTGCAGCGTCAGGCGGATCTCGCCCGACTCGAGCCCGGAGAGGTCGAGGACATCGTTGATCAACGAGAGCAGATGGTCGCCGGCGTCGCGAATGTGCTCGAGCTTGGCGAGCTGCTCGGCCTGGCCCGACTGGCGCGCCTCGATCTGCAGGAGCTGGGTGAAGCCGAGCACCGCGTTGAGCGGCGTGCGCAGCTCGTGGCTGATGCGCGACAGGAACTGCGACTTGGCCTGGATCTCGCGCTCGGCCAGCGTCGCCTGCTGGCGCGCGAGTTCGGCGTTCTTGCTCTCGGTGACGTCCCAGTTGACGCCGACGCGGCGCACCACGCGCCCGGACTCGTCGAACACCGCCGCCGAACGCGACGCCAGCCAGCGCCATTGGCCGTCGGGCAGGCGGACGCGGAATTCGTACGCCATCGGCACCGCCGCCGCTGCGTCGCTCCACGCATCGCCGACCTGCGCTGCATCGTCGGGATGAACGAGCGCCATCCACTCGTCGCGGTCCGGCGCGCTCTCGCGCGGCGCAAGGCCGCGGAGCAGGAACATCTGCTCGTTCCAGCGCCGGCAGCCGTCGGCGTCGGCTTCCCAGGTGCCGACGCCGGCGTGGCTGGTGATCATCGCGGCGCGCTGACTCGCCTCTTGCAGCTCGTCGAGGGTGCGGCGCTGCGCGGTGACGTCGAGCGCGATGCCGAAGACGCGGCGCGGCCCCGAATGATGTTCGCGGTCGACGTCGGCGCGCAGCACGATCCAGCGCACGCTCCCGTCCTTGCGCAGCGCGCGCAGCTCCATCTCCGACTGGCGATCGCCGCGCGCGAAGTAGGTGTGGGTGAGTTCGCGGATCCGCCCGCGGTCGTCGGGATGGACGCTTTCCTGCAGCCAATCGCGAAAGCGCGGCGCATGCGGCGGCTGGTGGCGGTCGAACAGCTCGAACATCTGCGCGTTCCAGTCGGTCGCCTCCGGGTCGACCGTCGTCGTCCAGATGCCGATGCCGGCGGCGCGCGACGCCGAGTCGAGGCGGCGTGCGAGCTCCTCGGCGTGGCGCAGGTGCTCGACGCGCTCGGTCGTGTCGAGCGTGACGCCGACGAAGGCGATCGGCTGGCCCGCGCCGTCGCGCTCGACGACGCGGCGCGACAGGAAGTAGCGCCAGCTACCGTCGCCGCGGCGATAGCGCGCTTCCGAGTCGACCGGCTCGTCGGTCTCGAGCGCCTGCTTGTTCGCTGCCGCGACGAGCGGAAGATCGTCGGGATGGATGAGCGCGCGCAGCTCGTCGACCGAGAGGCTCTGCGGCCGCGGAAAGATGCCGAGCAGCTCGAACTGGTGGTCGCTGAAGGTGATGCGCCCATTGCGCAGGTCGCGCCGCCAGCTCGCGATCCTGCCGAGCTCGACTGCGAGCCGCAGCTGGGCGTTGACGTCGTCGAGCGCGCGCGCCGCCTCGTACGCTTCGGTGTCGTCGACCATGACGCCGATGGCGCGGTCGGGGACGCCGCGCGGGCCGTTCTTCACTTCCCACTGCGAGTGGATCCAGCGCGTCTTGCCGTCGGGATGGACGACGCGGTAGCGCTGCGAATAGCGACCGGCGCGTCGCGTCGACTCCGGGTAGATGCTCGCGGCGCGGTCGTCGGCGTGGATGCGCTCGATCGCCTGGCTGTAGTTCGGGGTGCCATCGGCGGGGTCGAGCCCCCAGAAGCCGAACACGTGCTTGTCCCAGCGCCCTTCGCCGGACGGGATCTCGCGCTCCCAGATGCCGAGCCGGCCGAACTCCTGCGCGGTCTCGAGGAGCTCCTCCTGGCGCGCGGCGCGCGCCGCGAGCGCGCGCGTGATCGTCACGTCGACGAGCATCCACGCGATGCGGCCGCCGCCGACGCGCACGCAACGCGCATCGACCCAGAACGGCTCGCCGTTGCCGCCGAGCAGCTGGAAGACGCCGTTCTCGCGCTCGCGCGCACTCAGCATGCGCGCCAGCGACAGCCTCGCTTCGGAGCCGGCGGCGCCGGGCAGGGTGTAGTCGAGCAGCGTCGCGGTCGGCCGGCCGTTGTGGCCGGTCGACGCCGAAAAGCGGGCGTTGACCCAAAGCAGCCTGCCGCTGCCGTCGGTGACGGCGAGCAGCTCGCGGCTTTCGACGAGGAATGCCTGGAGCAGCTCTGTCGACAGCGCTCCCGGGCCCGGATCGTACGGAGCGTCGCTCATCGGGCCAGGGCAGATCCCGTGGTGGCTGCGGGGAGCCCCCCGCACGGCGGTCCGGAGTCTAGCCGCTGGCGCCGCCCTCCACCGACCACCGGTCAGCGCTCGGCGACCTGCAGGATGAGCTTGCCGAAGTTCTCGCCGCGAAAGAGCTTGAGCAGCGTTTCGGGGAAGGTGTCGAAGCCGGCGACGATGTCTTCGCGGCTCTTGATCCGGCCGTCCTTCAGGTACGACGCGAGCTCGGCGATCGCAGCGGGGAAGCGCTCGACATAGTCGAACACGACCATCCCTTCCATCCGCGCGCGGTGGACGAGGAGCGACAGGTAGTTCGCCGGGCCCTTGACGGCGTCGGTGTTGTTGTACTGACTGATCGCGCCGCAGATGACGATCCGCGCCTTGCGGTTGAGCCGCGTCAGGACAGCATCGAGGATCTCGCCGCCGACGTTGTCGAAGTAGACGTCGACGCCTTTCGGGCAATTCGCCTTCAGCCCGTCCTTGATCGGGCCCGACTTGTAGTCGATGCAGGCGTCGAAGCCGAGCTCGCGCACGACCCAGTCGCACTTCTCCGGTCCGCCGGCGATGCCGACGGCGCGACAGCCCTTGACCCTGGCGAGCTGGCCGACCGTCTGGCCGACCGCGCCGGCGGCGCCCGAGACGACGACCGTCTCGCCGGACTTCGCCAGGCCGACGTCGAGCAGACCGAAGTACGCGGTCATGCCCGGCATCCCGAGCACGTTCAGCCATTGCGCCGGCGTGCCGAGGCGAGGGTCGATCTTCGCGATGTCGCCGCGCGTGAGCGCGCGCGCATCGAACGACGCGTACTCCTGCACGCCGAGCAGGCCGCTGACGTGGCTGCCGGGCGCGAAGCGGGCATCCTCGGACGCGACGACGACGCCGATGCCGCCGGCGCGCATCACCTCGCCGATCCCGACCGGCGCGATGTAGCTCTTGCCTTCGTTCATCCAGCCGCGCATCGCCGGATCGAGCGAGAGCATCAGCGTCTTGACGAGGACGCCGCCGGCCTCGGGCGGCGCGACCGGCTCGGCGGAGAACGTCCAGTCGGTGCGCGCCGGCAGGCCGACCGGGCGGCGGGCGAGACGGATCTGGTGGTTGGTGGTCGCGGCCGGCGTGGTCATGGGCATCTCCCGGTGTCGTGCGCACATGCTAAGGCGCGGGACGAAAAAAAGCCGCGGCGAACCGCGGCTTTCTGCGTCTGGCCGGAGGCGATCAGAGCACGCGAATGTTCGCTGCCTGCAGGCCCTTTTGGCCTTGCTTGACTTCGAATTCGACGCGCTGGTTTTCCTGCAGCGTCTTGAATCCGTTGCCCTGGATGTCGCGGAAGTGGGCGAAAAGGTCGGCGCCGCCCGAGTCCTGGGCGATGAAGCCGAAGCCCTTGGCCTCGTTGAACCATTTCACGGTTCCGGTTTGGGTCGTCATAGAAAAGATGTCCTGTCTGAGATGAAATGCGCAGCACATGCGGCGCATGCAGCGACACTCAAGAACCGATCAAGGGGGATTTCAGACGGCCCGCCGCGAGGACCGCGGGGGTAGAACGAGAATCACGAACAACCACTGTCTTGCGTATAACTGTGCGGCTACTGTACACGAGTGCGGGTAGACGTGTCGATGCGGAGGTCTTGTGCAGCAACCACCCGAATCCAAAACGCACGATTGGAAAGACGACGGCGTTCGCGTCATCCCGGCGTCGAGCCTCGATCCGAACACCGCGCAGACGCCGGGAATGGACCGCAAGGCGGCGATCAACTTCGCGCGCGTCGGCGCGCAGAAGCTCTGGGCGGGCACGGTGCACATCCATCCCGATGCGAAGACCGGCGCGCATCACCACGGCCATCTCGAGAGCGTGATCTACGTCGTCAAGGGTCGCGCGCGGATGCGCTGGGGCGAGCGCCTCGAGTACACCGCCGAGGCCGGACCGGGCGACTTCATCTACGTCCCGCCGTGGGTGCCGCACCAGGAGATCAACGCGAGCGCAACGGAGACGCTCGAATGCGTGCTCTGCCGCAGCGACGGCGAGGCGGTCGCGGTCAACCTCCCGATCGAGCCGGTCGAAAAGCCCGAGACGGTGCGCTGGATCGACCCGACGCATCCGCACGGTTGAAGCGATGGCGCTGCGCCTCTCGGTCCTCGACCAGTCGGTGTCGCTCGCCGGCAGCAGCGAGGACGCCGCGATCCGCGACACGCTCGCGCTCGCCGAGCATTGCGAGCGGCTCGGCTACGCCCGCTTCTGGCTGAGCGAGCACCACGGCCTGCCGACGATCGTCGGCAGCGCGCCCGAGATCGTGATGGCGGCGATCGCGGCGCGGACGTCCGTGATCCGCATCGGCAGCGCCGGCGTCATGCTGCCGCACTACAGCGCGCTCAAGGTCGCCGAGCAGTTCCGCGTCCTCGAGGCGCTCGCGCCGGGACGGATCGACCTCGGCGTCGGCCGCGCGCCGGGCGGCGACATGCGCACCGCGCTGGCGCTCAATCCGAACGCCGCGCTGGCGGCCGAGGACTTTCCGGCGCAGGTCCGCGACCTGCAGGCGTGGACGAGCGCCGGCCGGCACGCCGGCATCACCGCGCATCCGCGCGGCCCCCACGCGCCCGAGATCTGGATCCTCGGCAGCTCCGACTACGGTGCGCAGCTCGCGGCGCACTTCGGGCTGCCGTACGCGTTCGCGTACTTCTTCACCGACGGCGTCGGCGCCGAGCAGGCGCTCGCGCTCTACCGCGAGCGCTACCAGCCGAGCGAGCGCCACCCCGAGCCGCAGGCGACGCTGTGCATCTGGGCGCTCGTCGCGGCGAGCGACGACGAGGCGAGGCACCACGCGCTGTCGCGCGACCGCTGGCGGATCGACCGCGCGCGCGGCGTCCTCGGGCCGTTGCAGTCGCCCGCCGACATCGCAGCGCGCGGCTTCAGCGATGCCGAGGAGCAATCGCTCGCGCCGATGCGCGCGCGCGCGTTCGTCGGCTCGGTCGCGACGGTGCGCGAACGAATCGATCGCCTCGTCGCGCAGTTCTCGCTCGACGAGGTCGTCGTCAACACCTGGGCGCACGACCCCGCGGTGCGGCGCACGTCGTACGCGCTGCTCGCCGAGGCGTACGGCCTCAGCGCGAGCCGTAGGTGAAGAAGCGCCAGAGCGACTCGAGCGGTCCGGCGCGATGGCGCGCGAGCCAGAGCGCGCTGAACGGCAGCTGGATGCAGACGAAGAGCGCGATCGCGAGCGCGGTCTCGAACGCCGCGTCGGCGCGGCCCCACCAGCCGAGCCCCCAGCCGTAGAAGCAGAAGCTGGCGAGCAGCGTCTGCAGCAGGTAGTTGGTGAGCGGCATGCGGCCGGCGAGCTGCAGCGGCCGCAGCCAATGCGGCACTGCATCGGCGCCGACGAGGCGGACGACCGCGAGCGCGTAGCACGCGGCGAGCGCGGCGCGGCCGAGCGTTCGCGCCAGCGCGGCGACGAACACCGCGCTTGCCTGGCCGAGCGCCGGCGAGAGCCTGTCGGCGCCGACGAGCGCGATGGCGTTGCCGGCGACGGCGATGGCGATGGCGATGGCGACCAGCTGCGGCGGTCCCGCGCCCGCGCGCCGCGCCGGCCAGCCGCGGCGGCCAACGACGTAGCCGGCGAAGATGCCGGTCGCCATCTGGACGCAGAACGCGAGCGTCGTGAAGAGGCCGAACGGCGAGCGCGTGCTCCAGGCGAAGACGCGCGCCGTCTCCCGCACGGCGTCGACGAACGAGCCGTGGCCGAAGGCGCGATCGTTCGACGCCTCGAGCTGTTCGAGCTCGAACGCGACGATCGTCTCGGTCGTGGGCGAGAACATCGTCGTCCGCGCCGTCTCGGCGAGCGCGGGAAAGAGCAGGCACCCGACCATCAGGATCGCGAAGCCGCGGTCGTCGAGCCGCCGCAGCGCGAGCAGCAACAGGCCGACGAGCGCATAGACGACGAGGACATCGCCCGGCCAGAGCAGCATCGCGTGGACGCCGGCGACGACGGCGAGGAACGCGAGCCTGCGCAGGTAGACCTGCGCGGCGCGGTGCCGGCGCGGCGCGGCGCCGAGGCGCGTGGCATTTGCGCGCTCGGCGTCCTCGAGGCGCGCCATCTGCGTCGCGAAGCCGATGCCGAAGACGAACCCGAACAGGAGATTGAACTTGCCGGCGAAGAGCAGGTCGCGCAGCGTGGCGACGGCCGCGTCGAGCGCGGTCGCGGGTGGGGTCGGGAGCGCGAAGATCGAATGGCTGAACCCCGGCATGTTCATAATGAAGATGCCGAGCAGCGCGCAGCCGCGCAGCACGTCGAGCGCAGCGATCCGGTCGCGCTCGGCGAGCGGCGCCTCGACGTCGGCGATGGTCGGGTCGGCCGCGGCGCTCACGCGCCGACGGTAGCGCAATCCACTTGGGACGGATCGTCGCGGTGCCTCGTGCGCCGCCTACAGAGGAGCTCTTCGATGTTCGAGACCGCCATCGCCGGCAGCCTGCCCAAGCCCTCGTGGCTGGCGCAGACCGAAACGCTCTGGCCCGAGTGGAAGTCCGCGGGTGCTGAGCTCGATCGCGCCAAAGCCGACGCGACCCTGCTCTGGCTGAAGGTGCAGGAGGACGCCGGCATCGACGTCGTCGGCGACGGCGAGCAGTCGCGCCAGCACTTCGTGCACGGCTTCCTCGCGCAGGTCGAGGGCGTCGACTTCGCGCACAAGGTGAAGATGGGGATCCGCAACAACCGCTACGACGCGATGGTCCCGCAGGTGATCGCGCCGCTCAAGCTCGCCGGGCGCGTCCATGCGAGCGAAGCACGGCTCGTGCGCGCGCACACCGACCGCAAGGTGAAGTTCACCCTGCCCGGGCCGATGACGATCGTCGACACCGTCGCCGACCGCTACTACGGCGGCGACGCCGCCGGCCGCGTCAAGATGGCGTTCGCGTTCGCCGAGCTGCTGAACCAGGAAGCGCGCGCGCTCGAGGCCGACGGCGTCGACATCGTCCAGTTCGACGAACCGGCGTTCAACGTCTACATGAAGGACGCCGCCGACTGGGGAGTCGCCGCGCTCGAGCGCGCTGCCGAAGGGCTCAAGTGCAAGACCGCGGTCCACATCTGCTACGGCTACGGCATCCAGGCCAATGTCGACTGGAAGAAGACCCTGGGCGACGAATGGCGTCAGTACGAGCAGGTGTTCCCGGCACTCGCGAAGAGCCGGATCGACCAGGTCTCGCTCGAGTGCTACCACTCGCACGTGCCGGCGGAGCTCATGCGCCTGCTCGAAGGCAAGGACGTCATGGTCGGTGTCATCGACGTCGCCTCCGACGTCGTCGAGACCCCCGAAGAAGTCGCCGAGACGATCGGCCGGGCGCTGCGCTACGTGCCCGTCGACCGGCTCTTTCCGTGCACCAACTGCGGCCTCGCGCCGATGCGCCGCGAGGTCGCCGAGGCGAAGCTCGCCGCGCTCGGCCGCGGCGCCGCGCTGGCGCGCGAACGCCACTCCGGATGAGCGACGCGACGCTCGCCGTTCCGGCGACGCCGCTCGCCGCGCTGGCCGCGGCGCTCGCCGGGCCGGGCCACGCCGTGCTCGCGCCGGCCGACTTCGCGCGCTTCGCGGCATCGACGGTCCCCGAGCTCGATGCGCTCAGGCCGTCGTGGGACGACCTGCCGCCCGATGCCCATCTGCGCGACGGCGGCCGCTACCGTCGCCGCCGCCATTCGAGCTTCGTCGTCGAGCGCGGCGACGTCCGCCTCGTCGCCCAGCGCGCGCACTGGCAGCCGGTCGAATACAACGCGCTGCACGGCGGCATCGAGCGCTGGTTCGAGCCGGTCTCGCCGCGCGTTCTCGCCGCGCCGGCGTGGCAGCGCATCCTCGTCGCGTTCGCTTCGCTGGCGTCGTCGCTGCGCGGCGAGCAGCCGTGGTTCGTCGAGGCGCATCAGTTCCGCATCGACACCACCGACGGCATCGGCAGGCCGACCCCGGAAGGCGCGCACCGCGACGGCGTCGATCTCGTCGCGGTCGTGCTCGTCGGCCGCGAGGGCATCAAGGGCGGCGAGACGCGCGTCTTCGCCGCCGACGGCCCCGCGGGCCAGCGCTTCACGATGCTCGCGCCGTGGACGACGCTCGTCCTCGACGACGCCCGCGTCATCCACGAGAGCACGCCGATCCAGCCGCTCGAGGGCTACGGGCACCGCGACACGCTCGTGCTGACGTACCGGACCGGATCGTTTCAGGGGCCGTCGGCGTCCTAGAAGCGGGCGTGTCCGACCCTCAGGAGGCTTCGCATGCTGACCGTCCTCATCGTCATCGCCGTCATCGTGATCGCCGTCCTCGTCGTCGCGGCGATGCGTCCCGGCAGCTTTGCCGTCCAGCGCAGCGCCGAGATGCGCGCCGCGCCGGGCGCGATCTATCCGCTGATCGCCGACTTTCGCGAGTGGCCGCGCTGGTCGCCATGGGAAAAGCTCGACCCGAACATGAAGCGCACGCTCTCGGGCGCGCCGAGCGGCACTGGCGCGGTCTATGCGTGGGAAGGGTCGAACAAGGTCGGCGCCGGCAGGATGGAGATTCGCGACGTCGCGCCGCCGTCCAAGGTCGTCATCCAGCTCGACTTCATCAGGCCGTTCGAAGGCCACAACGTCACCGAGTTCGCGCTGGTGCCCAAGGGCGCGTCGACCGACGTGCAATGGACGATGCGCGGTCCGGCGAACTTCATGACGAAGCTGATGGGATTGTTCATGAGCATGGACAAGATGATCGGTCGCGACTTCGAGCGCGGCCTCGCGAACCTGAAGGAAGTCGTCGAGAAGTGAGGCGCTAGCTCGCGTCGCGCAGTGCGGCGCGGACGCGCTCGGCGCTCGGGATCGGTTCGACCGCGCCGTAGCCTTCGGTCGAGAGCGCCGCCGTCGCGGCGGCATAGCAGCCCGCCGTCTCGAGGTCGTCGCCGGCGACGATGCGGGCGACGAACGCACCGCCGAATGCGTCGCCGGCGCCCGTCGCGTCGACTGGCCAGCACGCGTGCGGCGCGATCTGCACGAGGCGCATGCCGTCGGCGACCCAGGCGCCGTTCTCGCCGTGCTTCAGCGCGACGATGCGCGCGCCGAGCGCGAGGCAGTGCGCGACCATCGCCTCGGGCTCGGCGAGGCCGGTCAGCGCCGCGAGGTCGTCGTAGCCCGGCAGGCAGATGTCGGCGAGCGCGATCGCCTCGTCGATCGCTGCGCGCGCCGTCGCGAGCGGCCAGAGGCGCGCGCGGTGGTTGGTGTCGAACGAGACCATCGCGCCGGCGCTGCGCGCCGCGCGCATCGCGGCGAAGCACGTCTCGCGTGCGGTCGCCGAGATCGCGAGCGAGATTCCCGAGAGATGGAGGACGCGGGTCTGTTCGAACGCTGCCGTCGGCAGCTGCGCGAAGGTCAGACGGCTTGCCGCCGAGCCGGTGCGAAAGAAGTGGAAGTGATGGCCGGCGGCGTCGTGGGTGACAAAGTAGACCGCGGTGAACGCGTCGGGGTCGGTGGCGACGCCGGAGTCGTCGACGCCTTCGCTCGCCCACATCGCGCGCAGCATCGCGCCGTAGACATCGTCGCCGAGGGCAGAGAGATAGCCGACGCGGGCGCCCTGGCGCGCCGCCGCGACGGCGAAGTTCGACGTGTCGCCGCCGAAGCCCTGCAGGTAGAGCCGCCCGCCGGCATCGCCGGTCTGGTTGAACTCGACCATCGCCTCGCCGAGGGCGAGGATGTCGAGCACGTGTCGCGGCTCCGCGTCGCTCAGACGGCGAGTGCCGGCGTCGTCGGCTGGATGCCGGCGATCGCCCATTCGCGGCTGCCGTCGGTCGGCCGCACGAGATGCCAGACCTCGTCGAACGCCGCCGCGCCCGCTTCGGCTTCCTCGCGGATCAGGCCGTGGAAGCGCACGCTCACGATCTGGCGCTCCGGCTCGCTCGCGACGTCGAGCACTTCGGCGTCGACGCGAACGACGTCGGTGCGCTGCGACGCGCGCCGCTCCTGCAATTCCAGCTTGATCGCGGCGAACATTTCGGGGGTCGTGAACGCGCGCAGGTCGCCGAGGTCGCCGGAATCGTTGGCGGCCTGCAGGCGGATGAAGATCATCTTCGCGATCCGCTCGAAGCCGGCGGCGTCGAAGTCGCGCGGCAACTGCGCTGCCGGCGCGCTCGCGCCGGCGCCCGTTGCGACGCCGGCGCCGGCGCCGAACGTGGCCGGCTGCGGCAGCGGCGCACCGGCGCCTGCGAGCTGCGCGCCGGCCGGCTGCGCTGCGAAGCGGCGCATGACGAAGCGGATCGCCACGATCGCGACGAGACCGAGCAGCAGCAGCGTCAGGAACTCGCCGAACGCGGCCCCGAGACCGAGGTGGCTCATCAGCGCTGCGATGCCGAGCCCGGCGGCGATGCCGGCGATCGGCCCGAGCCACGAACGCCGCGGCGCCGCTGCGGCAGCAGCGGTCGTCGCCGGCACTTGCGGCGTCGCGGCGGGTGCGGCGGGCTGCGCCGGCGGTGCCGCCGTCGGCGCGCGCGGCGGCACCGTGCGCTGCATGCCGGCCGAACCGCCGCCGCCGAGCCGGCGTGCGTCGGCGGTGTCGGGGATGAGCGCCGTCGTGGCCGCGAAGGCCAGTGCGAATGCAAGGGCGAGGACTCTCATGACGTCTCCTTCACCGCTGGGCGGTCGGCGGCGGATCATACGGGCGGGCAAAGCCCCTTCGCCCGATGTGCGGCTCGACGAGCGCGATGCAAGTGTCGATGCGTTCACGCGACCGTGCATTGACCGTTTGGCGGGGATCGTGCGAGACTCGCGCCCCTCGCGGCATTCGCCGCCCCGGCCTTCAGCGGCCGTTCGATCCACGAACCGAAGGAGGACGACCATGCACAAGCCTTCGCCTTCAAAGGTCCTTGCCGCCGCCTCGCGCGCGCTCGCCTGATTCGCCGCTGAACCGTGCCGACGCATTCGCGTCGCATCCGCTAGAGCTCCGAAACGAAGTGCCTGTCGCGCGCGGCTGACTTTGCCGTGCGTCGACCTCGCGTCGCCGCGTCCACGCCTGTTCGCAGGCGTCGCATTGCACTTCGGATCTCACATGCACAACTTCGACAGCGATCGCCTGGCAGCGATCGGACTGAGCGAGACGCTCGCCGCGCGCGCACGCACGGCGGCCGACGCTCTCGGCGCGGCGAACGTCGCGCTCTTTCGCATCACCGTCGTCCACCGCGCCGGGCTCGAGCTGAGCGATGGCGAGCGCATCCTCGCCGCGCGCGCGGTGCCGCGGCTCCTGCGCGGCGGCGCCGACGCGCTCGCCGTCGGCGACTGGGTGCTCGCCGCGCCCGACGCCGCCGGTGACCTCTGGGTTCACCACCAGGTCGCGCCGACGTCGCGCATCTGCCGCCGCGACGGCGACGGCGGCGTGCACGCGATCGTCAGCAACGTCGATCGCGCGCTGGTCGTCATGGGCCTCGACGACGACTTCAATCCGCGCCGTCTCGAGCGCTATCTCGCGCTCGTCGTCGCGAGCGGCGTGCAGCCGCATGTCGTCCTGACGAAGGCCGACGTCGCCGCCGCCGACCCGGAGCGGCGCGATCGCCTCGTCGCGCAGCTGCGCCAGCGGATCCCGGCCGATGTCGAGATCGTCGCCGTCGACGCGACCGCTGCGGCGAGCGCGGCGGCGTTCGCGCACCTCGATCGCCCAGGGCAGACCCTCGTCGCGCTCGGCTCCTCGGGCGCCGGCAAGTCGACGCTGACGAACACGCTGCTCGGCGCTGCCGTCCAGGACACCGGCGCCGTGCGCGTCAACGACGGCCGCGGCATGCACACGACGACGGCGCGCTCGCTGCATCGTCTTCCCGGCGGCGGCTGCATCGTCGACACGCCGGGCGTGCGGACGCTGCGTCCCGATGCCGACGGCGACGCGCTGCTCGCGAGCTTCGCCGACGTCGCGACGCTCGCCGCGCGCTGCCGCTTTCGCGACTGCGCGCACCAGGGCGAGCCGGACTGCGCGGTGCAGGGTGGCGTCGACGCCGACCGGCTGCACAACTACCAGAAGCTGCTGCGCGAGCACCGCCGCGACGCGCTCACCTGGGTCGAGCGGCGGCAGCAGGTCGCGGCGTGGAAGTCGCGCGGCAAGGACGCGCGCGTGCGGATGCGGATGAAGCGCGGCGACCAGTGATCAGCGGCCGAGACGCTGCATCTCGGCCGACGACAGCACGCGCGTGCCCGGCGTCGCCTGCTCGAGCGCTGCGACCATCGCCTTGGCGACGGTCGCGGCCTCGATCGGGCGAACGCCCGCCGGGATCCACGACATCACCGGCGCGAAGAATCGGGCCGCGAAGAGCTCGCCGCTGCGCGTCGGCTGGCCGAGCGCAGTGCGGTCGCCGATCAGCAGCGACGGCTGCGCGATCACGAGCGACTCGTAGCCGAGCGTCTTGAGCGCGTCTTCGGCTTCGCCCTTGACGCGGTTGTAGAAGATGGCCGAGCGCGCGTTGGCGCCGAGCGCCGAGACGACGGCGAGACGCTTCGCGCCGGCGCTGTGCGCGGCACGGGCGACACCGACGACGAGGTCGAAATCGACGGCGCGAAACGCCGCTTCCGATCCCGCGACCTTGATCGTCGTGCCGAGCGCGATGTAGACGTCGCGGACGCCGCGCACCTCGGCGGCGAGCGCGGCGAGTTCGCCGGTGCGCACGCTCAGGCGCGGGTCGCTGCGTGCGGGAGCGAGCGGCCGGCGCGCCAGGACCGCGATGCGGTCATTGCGCCCGCGCGCGAGCAGGAGATCGAGGAGCGCGCGGCCGATCAGCCCGGACGCACCGGCGAGAACGACGGTCGGCGAGTCGGCTGCGGACGCTGCCACCTCGCGATGCTAGCGCTTGGGGCCGAGCAGGCGAGCGTGTCCGTTGCTGCGGCTGCCATCGCGTCGCGGCGCGGCATCGGCGCGCGGGCGGTCGCTGCGTTGCGACGGTCCGCCGTCTCGCGGACCGCCGCGCTGCGACGAGCCGCCGCCGCGCGCAGCGTTGCGCTGCTCGCCGCCGCGGGAGTCGCGACGCGGCTTGTTGCCGCCGCGGCCGGCGCCTTCGCCGATCACCATCCGGCCGAGCACGATCGGCTCGGGCCGCTCGTGTGCCGGCGGCGCGAAGCCGGGGATGACTTCGATGGGAATTTCGCGCCGGATCAGCCGCTCGATGTCGCGCAGGAACACGTTCTCGTCGACCGAGACGAGCGAGATCGCCTCGCCCGGCGAGCCGGCGCGTCCGGTGCGGCCGATGCGATGGACGTAGTCCTCGGGGACGTTGGGAATCTCGAAGTTGACGACGTGCGGCAGCTGGTCGATGTCGATCCCGCGCGCAGCGATGTCGGTCGCGACGAGCACGCGCAGATCGCCGGCCTTGAAGTCTCCGAGCGCCTTGGTGCGCGCCGACTGGCTCTTGTTGCCGTGGATCGCCATCGCGGTGACGCCGTGCTTGTTCAAGTGATCGGCGAGGCGGTTGGCACCGTGCTTCATGCGCGTGAAGACGAGCACCTGGTGCCAGTCGTTGCTCAAGATGAGGTGCGTCAGCAGGTCCTTCTTCAGCTCGCGGCCGACCGGGTGCACCTTCTGCGCGACGAGATCGGCGGTCTGGTTGCGGCGCGCAACCTCGATCAGCTGCGGGCTCGCGAGCAGGCGATCGGCGAGCGCCTTGATCTCGTCGCTGAACGTGGCCGAGAAGAGCAGGCTCTGCTTTCTCTGCGGCAGCACCGCGAGCACCTTCTTGATGTCGTGGATGAAGCCCATGTCGAGCATCCGGTCGGCCTCGTCGAGGACGAAGATCTCGACGTGCGAGAGGTCGAGCGTGCGCTGGCCGTGGTGGTCGAG